>OLOZ01002411.1_pt1 | contig 10572 bp, 9 predicted proteins | sample 1673021 | NCBI WGS metagenome assembly OLOZ01 (sample SAMEA3136747, study PRJEB25190) | human gut metagenome | biome: human gut; feature: human-associated habitat; material: faeces | place: Austria | collected 2013
AGACAACACTTGCCGGGATTATTGCCAATGAGATGGGCGTGAATTTAAAGGTTACATCCGGTCCGGCAATTGAAAAGCCGGGAGATATGGCGGCAATATTGAACAGTCTGCAGGAGGGAGATGTACTTTTTGTGGATGAGATCCATCGCTTGAACCGTCAGGTGGAAGAGGTACTTTACCCAGCTATGGAGGATTTTGCCATTGACATTATGATTGGTAAGGGTGCAAGTGCCAGATCGATACGTCTGGATCTTCCTAAGTTTACACTGGTCGGAGCAACCACCAGAGCGGGTATGCTTACAGCTCCGCTTCGTGACCGCTTTGGCGTGATCAATCGCCTGGAGTTTTATACGGTAGAAGAGCTGCAGACGATCATACAGAGATCAGCAACAGTTCTGGGTGTGGAGATTGATGAACGTGGTTCTGCGGAACTTGCAAGAAGATCCAGAGGTACGCCGCGTCTTGCCAATCGTTTGCTGAAACGGGTACGTGACTTTGCACAGGTGAAGTTCGATGGCGTGATTACAGGAGACGTAGCAGATTTTGCACTGGATCTTTTAGATGTAGATAAATATGGTCTGGATCATGTCGACAGAAATCTTCTGTCTACAATGATCACAAGATTTGCCGGGGGACCAGTTGGTCTGGAGACACTTGCAGCATCTATAGGTGAAGATGCCGGAACGATAGAGGATGTCTATGAACCGTATCTTTTGAAGAATGGATTCCTGCTCAGAACACCGAGAGGAAGGGTCGCAACAGAGCTGGCATATGGACATTTGGGAATTTCCCTTTCAAAATAGTGAAAAACTGTTGGTTTTTATGGAACTATCGTTTATAATATATCTATATTGTTTATGTATGAATTTAGGAAATGTTGGAGGTTGCAATGGCATCATCAAAGAATTTTACAGAAGTATTAATTGGTGGAAAGGTATTTACTCTGAGTGGATTTGAGAGTGAAGAATATCTGCAGAGAGTGTCTACATATCTGAATCATAAATTAGAAGAGTGCTCCAGCAGTGATGGCTACAGAAAGCAGAGTGCAGAGACGAGAAGTATCCTTCTTGCGCTGAATATTGCAGATGACTATTTCAAGGCTAAGAAGCAGGGCGGTACATTAGAAAGTGATATCGAAGCAAAAGATAAAGAGATGTATGATCTCAAGCATGAGTTGATTTCAGTACAGATTAAGCTGGAGAACGCGGACAAAGCACTGGACAAGCTGAAAGAAGAGAATAAAGCATTGCAGATGAAGATTGTACAGTTAGAAACTGAGATGAAGAATAAAAAGAGTAAATAGGCTGTCATACGACAGCCTATCTGCTTTATATGATCGTTTATATAAACAGAATTCGGAATAAATGGATATTTTCAAAGGAGTTTAGATGGAACGAATGCCAGAAATTCTTGCACCGGCAGGTGATTTTGCTACACTGAAAGCAGCTGTATCAGCCGGAGCAGATGCAATATATCTTGGCGGGGAGCAATTTGGAGCTCGCGCCTTTGCAAAAAATTTTACAGAAGAAGAACTGTGCTCAGCAATTGATTATGCACATCTGCATGGCAGAAAGATATATTTGACAGTTAATACGCTGGTCAAGGAACGTGAATTTGATCAGTTATATGGATATCTTCTCCCATACTATAAGCAGGGGCTGGATGCAGTAATTGTACAGGATATGGGTGTGATGGAATATATTCGTTGCCAGTTTCCTGAGATGGATATCCATGCCAGTACGCAGATGACGGTTACGAATGCAATTTCAGCAGAATGGCTGGAGAAGCAGGGCGTGGTACGAGTGGTTCCGGCAAGAGAGCTTTCGCTTCCGGAGATTAAGGAAATACGTGACAGGACCAATCTTGAGATTGAGTGTTTTGTACATGGAGCTCTTTGTTATTGCTATTCCGGACAGTGTCTGCTCAGCAGTCTGATTGGGGGACGAAGCGGTAATCGCGGACAGTGTGCGCAGCCATGCAGACTGCCTTATCGGGTGAATGGAAAGAAGCCGTCAGATATTATGAGTCTGAAAGATTTGTGTACGATTGAGTATATTCCTGATCTGATTGAACATGGAATTGATTCCTTTAAGATTGAAGGACGGATGAAGCAGCCTGCTTATGTAGCAACAGTGACTGATGCATATCACAGATACCGGGATTACTATCTGGAAAAAGGAAGAGAAAATTATCGCGTTAAGAAAGATGATTTAAACCGGCTTATGCAGGCTTATCAGAGAAGAGGATATTGTAACGGTTATTACTATGTTCATAATGGAAAGAATATGATATCTCTGGAGCGCCCAAAAGCGGAAATGCAGTCAGAGGATACACCCAATATGGTCTGTCAGGAAAAAATTACAGGTGTGTTAAGGGCTGTATGTGGAAAACCGGCAGAATTTTCAGTAAGTTGTGGTGAGACAGAAGTATGTATAAAAGGTGCAGATGTACAGCGTGCTGAAAAAGTTCCGATGAGCAGGGATCGTCTGGAGAAGCAGATGAAGAAGACCGGCAATACGCCATTTGTGTTTGAGCAGCTGGATATTCAGATGGATGAGGATATCTTTCTCCCGGTGCAGGCATTGAATGAACTTCGCCGTCAGGCGTTGGGGATGCTGGAAGCAAAACTTCTGGAATCAGGAAAAAGAGAAGAACCGGAGCGGTTAGCCATTTGCTCAGACACAGAAAATACAGCAGATACGAATAAGGAAAAGGCATCGGAGCTTACTGTGTCGGTTGAGACTATAGAACAGTTTGAAACAGTAGCTGGATTTACAGGAATTGCACGTATTTATGTTGAAGATACCCTGTGGGATGGGCAGAATGCAGACCGAATGAAACAGATCATTCGAATTGCACGAGAGAATGGAACAGATGTATATTTCGCTATGGCACGTATTTACAGGGAAGAGTCAAAGTTATATTATAATAAGCACCTGGAAGAATTGATGGAGACCTTTGATGGCGCACTGGCACGGAATCTGGAGAGCCTGCTTCTTATACGTAAAAAGAGTGCGGATTATCCGGTGGTTACGGATAGCAGTATATATCTGTGGAATCATAGAGCTAAGAATTTCTTGCGGCAGTTTAATCTTAAGGCAGGGACTGCACCTGTAGAACTAAACAGCTGGGAATTAGAGGAACTGGGCATACAGGAGATGGAACTTGTAGTATATGGATATCTCCCGGTTATGGTATCGGCGGGATGTGTGCGTAAGAATACATCCGGTTGTACAGGAAAACCAGGGGAACTTATCCTGACAGATAGACAGAAGAAGAATATGACAGTAAAAAATGTCTGCAGATACTGCTATAATGTAATGTATAATACATCTCCATTATTGCTGGCAGATCAGCAGATGAAGATTATGCGTCTCCATCCGCGTGCACTGCGCCTGGCGTTTACGACAGAAAATGGAGAAGATACTTTGCATGTTCAGAAATATCTATGTAGAGAATACAGAATGTCCGATCCCAAAGATGGATTATACAAGAGGACATTTTAAACGAGGAGTAAAGTAGGTGGAAAATGGTTAATATCATAGTTGAGCTTTCAAAATATCTGATCATCACGATCATTATCATGTATACCTATTTGTGTTTCCGTATCTTCGGATATCAGGATGCCGAGAAAAAGCAGCGTATGCTGAAGCGTCAGAATACATTAATGTTTATGCTTCAGCTTATTGCCTTTATGGTATTGTATCTGGAAATGGATGACATTAAGATACTGGGACTGTATCTTGCACAGATGGCACTTTTTCTGGCAACAATCCTGTTGTATACGCACATTTACCCGAGAGTATCAAGACTTGTGGTAAATAATATGTGTATGCTGCTGTGTATTGGTCTGATCATGCAGACCAGATTGTCTTACAGTAAGGCGATGAAACAGTTTGTGATCGCTGCCTGTGCGATAGCATTGAGTCTGGTGATTCCGATCATTATCCGCAAGTGTAAATTCTTGTCAGAGTGGAGAAAAATCTATGCGATCATAGGTTTGATTTCACTTGGAGTGGTAGTAGTCGTCGGTCAGGTATCCTACGGCGCCATGCTTGGGTTTACGATCGCAGGAATTAATATCCAGCCATCAGAGCTGGTGAAGATTGTATTTGTATTTTATGTGGCGGCGAGTCTGAAAGTATCCAGGGAATTTAAAGATATTGTGGTTACGACAGCCATTGCCGCGTTTCATGTGCTGATACTGGTAGTCTCTAAAGACCTTGGAGCCGCACTTATTATTTTTGTAGTATATCTGGTCATGCTGTACGTGGCGACCAGACAGCCGTTATATATACTGGCTGGGCTTGGAGCCGGAAGTGTGGCATCGGTAGTAGCATATTATTTGTTTGGTCATGTACGTACAAGAGTTATCGCATGGAAGGATCCATTTGCAGTATATGACAGTGGCGGCTATCAGTTGGCACAGTCTTTATTTGCGATAGGAACCGGCGGCTGGCTCGGAATGGGACTTTGTCAGGGACAGCCGGATAAGATTCCGGTAGCGGCTGAAGATTTTATTTTTTCGGCAATTGCGGAAGAACTTGGAATCGTATTCGCCATGTGTCTGATTTTGATCTGCCTGAGCTGTTATATTATGTTTCTTAATATAGCCATGCAGCTTCGCAATCAATTCTATAAGCTGGTTGCATTGGGGCTGGGAACCTGTTATATTTTCCAGGTGTTCCTGACGATTGGCGGAGTGACCAAGTTTATTCCATCTACAGGAGTTACGCTGCCACTGGTTAGCTATGGAGGAAGTTCCCTTTTGAGTACTTTAATTATGTTTGCAATTATTCAGGGGCTCTATATCCTGAGAGAAGACGAGGAAGAGATCATTGAAAGAAAGAAGAAAGAACAGCAAATACGACAGTTACGAGCTGAAAGAAGCAGAAAACAGAGAACGCAGGAAGCGAGAAAGAGAGCAGTTAAGCCGGAAAGAGCGCCGGAGCGCCAAAAAAGAAGACAAACACCTGGAAAAGAAAAAGCGCGCCCGCAACAAAGAGTTCGCTAGAGTTACGTATGTATTTGTTGCGCTGTTTCTGGTTATGATGGGATATATCGGATATTTTACAGTGGTCAAGAGCAAAGACATTATCAGCAGTCCATATAATCCGCGTCTGGATTCCATGGCAGACCGTGTGGTACGAGGGAAGATCCTGGACAAAAGTGGTAATGTATTGGCTGAGACAGATACGGCTGATGATGGCAGTGAGTATCGATACTATCCATACGGTGAGATATTTGCTCATGTGGTAGGTTATTCTTCCCAGGGTAAATCCGGTCTGGAGTCTACACAGAACTTCAATCTGCTGACATCAGATGCATTTATTCTGGAAAAACTGGTAAAGGAATTTCAGGATCAGAAAAATATCGGCGATAATGTAGTGACTACTCTGGATGTAGATCTTCAGAGTGCTGCATATAATGCACTTGGCGATAATAAAGGTGCGGTAGTGATCATGGAGCCAAGTACTGGAAAGGTGCTCGCTATGGTATCAAAGCCGTCCTTTGATCCGAATTCGGTTGCGGCAAATTGGGATGCGTTGAATTCCGATGAGAACAGCGTTTTGCTTAACCGCGCAACACAAGGGCTGTATGCACCGGGATCTACATTTAAAATTGTGACTACACTGGAATATATGCGGGAGCATCCGGATGATTATAATTCCTATAGTTATAACTGTACCGGATCGATCACTTATGGGGACACAACGATCCCGTGTGCGAATCATGCAGTGCATGGTGCAGAGGATTTGGCATCTTCCTTTGCAAATTCCTGCAACTCTTCATTCTGTAATATCGGCATGAGTCTGGATGTAAAAAAATATCAGGAGACTGCCGAGGATCTGCTGATCGGCTCAAAGCTTCCGGGTGATTTTGCAACTGGCAAGAGTGAATTTCAACTGACAGAAAATGATTCTACGGCAGAGAAAATGATGACTGCGATGGGACAGGGTAAAACACAGGTGAGTCCTTATCAGATGGCACTGATTACATCAGCGATTGCTAATGGCGGAACTCTGATGCGTCCGTATCTGGTAGATTCAGTGACGAATTATACGGGAACGATTATTTCTGAGACGACACCGGAAAAATATAAAGATCTGATGACATCTGCGGAGGCTTCACAGCTTAAAACATATATGGAAGGTGTAGTCAGCTACGGAACAGGTTCCGTGCTGAGCGGTCAGTCCTATAGCGTGGCAGGAAAGACAGGTACGGCAGAATACAGTATGGATTCTTCCAGCCAGAATCATTCCTGGTTTGTTGGATTCAGTAATGTAGATAATCCGGAGCTTGTAGTCAGCGTGATCGTGGAGCAGTCAGACGGTAATACAAAGGCGGTTAATGTAGCCAAATCAATATTTGACAGTTATTACTATTAAAGAGGTGTGCCGGTGAAATATTATAGCAATCTGTATGTTTCAGAAGGACTTGAAAAAAAGAAAGATAAAGTGATCGCCAGATTGGAACGAAGAAAGATCCAGCCGGATCTGCATGTGATCCTGTTACCGGAATGCGACCATAATCAGTTGGAGATTGTAAATGCAATGTATCTGCTGCAGCCTGGTTATCCGAGAGAAGGCCGGATGGTAGTGGGGATCGCAAAAGGGTTTGAGGAAGCGGTAGAACTGGTAGAGGAGATCAGCCGGGAAGTGTATGATGCGACCGGAGATCTGGAGCTTAGAGACTATATTCAGGCAAAGGAACAGGAAGATTGATATGCTACATATTCTTTTTCTGATATTAAAAATAATAGGGATTATATTGGCAGTGATATTGGGACTGATTCTTTTGGTAATCTGTATTGTCCTCTTTGTGCCAATTTGCTATAAAGCTGATCTGCATGGGAGCGGAAATGCAAGAGAACTGACGGTACATGCAAAAGTAAGCTGGCTGTTTGGATTGATAAAGGCAGTATTTGCTCTGGAAAATGGCAAAACAGATTTATCAGTACGAATTGCCTGGAAAAAGTTTGGGGATAGCGATCCGGTTGAGGATAAAGCCGAGGATAGGATTGAAGAAAAGCCAAAGCCGGAAAAGAAATCAGTAATGCAGGAGAAACAGGTCATACAGGGGGAGGAGAAGCAGGATGACACGACGAATCGAATTACAGATAAAGCGGTTGAAGATCAGACTGAAAAGGCTGAAAAATCTGAGCAGACTGCAAAGACTCGTCCGGAGAGCACTGAAAAGAAACAGCGCAAGAAGAAAGATCGAAAAGAAGATTCGGATTCAGCTTCAAAGATTGAACAGATTACGGAAAAGATAAAATGTACATACCATAAATTCTGTGATAAAATAAATGAAATCACAGAAAAAAAAGATAAGATGAGTGATTTTCTTACGGATGAGACGCATAAGAATGCTTTTCTTAAATTAAAAAACGAAGCATTTCATCTACTTAAAAAGCTTAAGCCAAAGAAGATACAGGGTGAGATTACATTTGGATTTGAAGATCCGTCACTGACTGGCAGGCTTCTGGCATGGATCAGTATGATCTATCCATGGATTGGCGAACACACAGATATTACGCCGGATTTTGAACATCGTACGTTAAGTGGTGATTTGAGTATACGCGGCAGATTATATGTAATAACGCCGGTGGTGACAGCCATTCGTCTGATCTTGAGTAAAGCGGTACGCAGATCATTTAAAGATATCAGAAATTTCAAATTATAAAGCAGGAGGTTTGCAGTTATGGGAGAGAATAACAAGCTGAAAGGGACAGTAGAAGAGCTGTTTCGCGGAATGGATGGAGTGATTTCTTCCAAGACCGTTGTGGGAGATGCAATTCATATTGGAGATACGATCATACTTCCGTTAATTGATGTGTCATTTGGTATGGGAGCGGGCTCATTCAGTGGTGAAAAGAAAGAAAAAGGCGGTGGAGGTCTCGGTGGTAAGATGACTCCATGTGCGGTTCTGGTAATCCAGAATGGTAATACCAAACTTGTCAATATCAAGAACCAGGATACGATCACTAAGATTCTTGACATGGTTCCAGATGTGGTTGACCGCTTTGCATCACGTGGTGAAACGAAAATGACTGAAGAAGATGTGGTAGACATTCTTAATGAATCAGAATAAAATCAGGATTATACGGAACCATGCAGGTATTGCCGCATATAATATCATAAGGTTATATGCGGAGGCAGTATGAGAAGAGTAACAGGATTTATATTATTTTGGATGGCAATGGGCATGATCGTTAACATGTTATTACCGAATCTTTTTGTCCAGATCTTGTGCATCTGCCTGTGTATTCTGATCGGGTATGAATTGTATCGTTGTGACTAAAAGAAAATGTTAAAACAAAATGATAAGAAATTCATAAATAATACTTGCATTTGCTTTATTCTTCTGATACAATAACTATTGTTGTGAGTCTGTATAGCAGACTATATCGGAGCGTTAGGAGGTGCAGTCATGGCTAAATGTGCTATTTGTGATAAGGGTGCTCACTTTGGAAATCATGTAAGTCACTCACATAGAAAAACACCAAAAATGTGGAAATCAAATGTAAAGTCAGTTCGTGTAAAGACTGAGAGTGGAGCTACAGAAAGAATGTATGTATGTACTTCTTGCTTAAGATCCGGAAAAGTTGAGCGTGCATAATAATGGTAACACTAAAACCTGGATTCAGAAGAATCCAGGTTTTTTTGTGTCACGACGAGCCAAAGTCCGAGCTTGCTCGAGACCTTGGCGACCGTGGATAATCCCGGAATGTGCAATAATCCGTTGAAAAATTTTGTTGTAAATAAAAAAGAAACAGAGTATAATACATTTGTTAAATTATGTTTTGTAACATGAAAGACAACATTCATATAAGAATTGGAGGATATAACTATGAAGGGAAGTATGAGTACGGATCTCGGAACAATTACAGTCAGCTCTGATGTTATTGCCAAATATGCAGGTACTGTAGCTGTAGAATGCTTCGGCATTGTCGGAATGGCTGCTGTTAATATGAAAGATGGAATCTACCGCCTTCTCAAGAAAGAGAATCTTACACATGGTATTCAGGTTACTATTTCAGAAGATAATCGTATTAAGATCGATTTTCATGTAATTGTAGCTTTCGGTGTAAGTATTTCTGCTGTTACAGAGAATTTGATCAGCAATGTTAAGTATAAAGTGGAAGAATTTACCAGAATGCCGGTCGATAAGATTAATATTTACATCGAAGGCGTCAGAGTGATTGATTAAGGAGGAACTTCGAAAGTGGCTACAAAGACTATTAATGTAGATATGCTTGCCAAAATGTTCCTGGCAGGTGCACAGAATATTGAAGCAAGAAAAGAGTATATTAATGAATTGAACGTATTTCCGGTTCCGGATGGAGATACAGGTACGAACATGTCTATGACGATTATGTCAGCGGCAAAAGAAGTAACAGCACTGGATCATCCGGATATGAAGACCCTGGCTAAAGCTATTTCTTCCGGATCACTGCGTGGAGCCAGAGGTAACTCCGGTGTTATTCTTTCACAGCTTCTCAGAGGATTTACAAAGGTTGTGAAGGAACAGAAAGAGATTGATGTGACGGTTCTTGCTGCAGCATGTATCCGTGCGAAAGAGACTGCATACAAGGCAGTTATGAAGCCGAAGGAGGGTACGATCCTTACAGTTGCCAAGGGGATTGCAGAAAAAGCAGCGGAGATGGAGCTGGAGACAGATGATCTGGAAGTATTTATACCAGCTGTTATTGAATATGCAGAAGAAGTTCTGGCGAAAACACCAGAGATGCTTCCTGTATTAAAAGAAGCCGGTGTTGTGGATTCCGGCGGACAGGGACTGTTAGAGGTTTTGAAGGGCGGATATGATGCATTCCAGGGCAAAGAGATTGATTATTCTGCAATTACTCCAAGTGAAAGCAGTGCAGTAACTAAAATTTCTGCAGAAGCAACGGCAGATATTAAATTTGGGTACTGTACAGAGTTTATCATTCTTACAAATCGCGAATTTACAGAGAAGGACGAGCAGGAATTTAAAGCATATCTGGAGTCTATCGGTGACTCTATCGTATGCGTAGCGGATGATGATGTGGTTAAGACACATGTTCACACCAATGATCCGGGACTTGCGATCCAGAAGGCTCTTACTTATGGGCAGTTATCTCGCATGAAGATTGATAATATGCGTGAAGAACACCAGGAGAAGCTGATCAAAGATGCTGAGAAAATGGCTCGCGCTCAGGAAGAAAAAAAGAAAAAAGAGCCGGCGAAGCCTATGGGATTTATTACCGTATCGATTGGTGATGGATTGAATGATATTTTCCGTGAACTTGGCGCTGATTATATCATCGAAGGCGGACAGACCATGAACCCAAGTACAGAAGATATGCTGAATGCGATCGATAAGGTCAATGCAGAGACTGTATTTATCCTTCCGAATAACAAAAACATTGTTCTTGCAGCTAATCAGGCTAAGGCACTGGTTGAAGATAAGAAGATCGTGGTTATTCCAACCAAGACAGTACCGCAGGGTATTACAGCAATCATCAACTTTATGCCAGATGCAGATGCGGCGGCTAATGAAGAGGCAATGCTGGAAGCTATTCAGAAT
>OLOZ01002414.1_pt1 | contig 10548 bp, 8 predicted proteins | sample 1673021 | NCBI WGS metagenome assembly OLOZ01 (sample SAMEA3136747, study PRJEB25190) | human gut metagenome | biome: human gut; feature: human-associated habitat; material: faeces | place: Austria | collected 2013
CGGCACCATCCAGCTGGGCGCGACGGTGGACTACTCCATCCTCATGACCACCCGCTACCGCGAAGAACGGCTGGCCCTCCGCTCGCCCAAGGCGGCGGCACAGCAGGCCCTCGAGCACTGCAGCCAGAGCATCCTGACAAGCGGCCTCACCTTCTTCGCGGCCACCTTCGGCGTCGCGGTCATCAGCAAGGTGGAGCTGCTGAAAAGCATCTGTATGCTCATCTCCCGGGGTGCGCTCATCAGTATGGTGGTCATCCTGCTGGTGCTGCCCGCCGGCCTGATGCTGCTGGACGGCCTCATCTGCCGCACCACCTACCACTGGCTCAACGCCCCCAACGCTGCAAAGGAGTGAATGCTATGAGAAAAACTCGGAATTTTCTGCGCCGCGCTGGCTCTGCGGCGCTTGCCCTGACCCTGACGGTCAGTCTCTGTCAACCCGCCTTTGCGGCGACCAAGGCCCCCTTCTCGAAGGATGAGACGGTGTATGCCGTCATGGCAGCGGACGGCTCTGTCACCAAGACCACCGTCAGCGAGCATCTTTACAATGCCGACGGCCTCGCCGGTGTGGAGGACAGGTCCACCCTGAAAAATATCGTGAACACCGAGAGTTTCGCCGAGTCCACCCTGAACGGCGATACGCTGGTCTGGAACACCGACGATACCGATGTTTACTACAAGGGCGACACGGACCGTCAGCTGCCCATCTCTGCCAAAGTGACCTACACGCTGGACGGCAGGACCGCCCCGCTCAGCGAGCTTCTGGGCAAGAGCGGCCACCTCGTGCTCACCATCGACCTGACCAACCATGAGACCGGAAAGGTGACCGTGAACGGCAAAGAGCGCACCATCGTCACCCCGCTGGTCACGGCGGTGGGCGTCGTGCTGGGCGATGACGCCAGCAGCGTCAACGCCGTGAACGGCCTGCTGGAAAGTGCGGCCAAGAGCAGCGTCGCGGCCTTCGTCACCCTGCCGGGCGTGAAAGAGTCCCTCGACGGCCTGCTTCCCGAACAGGTGAACGGCGTGGCCGAATACTTACAGGACAGCGTGACCGTGGAGGCCGACGTGGAGTCGCTGACGGCACCTCAAATCCTGCTGGCCTGTGCGGCGAGCGCCGAGGCACTGGGGCAGGGGGATGAGGTCTTCGACCTCGACAGCCTCAACGATTTGACCGACGGCATCGCGGCGCTGAATGATGCCATGAACCAGCTGCTGGACGGTGCGTCGCAGCTGAAAGCAGGCGCGGCACAGCTTGCCGCCGGTTCGCTGGCTCTGCTGGATGGGGCCAACCAGCTGGACAGCGGCCTCGGACAAGTTATTTTCTCACATCTGACAGATGAGCTTTATGAAAGCAAGATCGTTTACCGCACAGAGAAATTTGAAGATAATGTACGTACATTCTGTATGAACCCGAATGGAATCGTTGTAAATGAAAATACCAACGGAATCATTACTGTAAACGGTCACAGCTATGAAGGTGACGAGAAGAAGACCGAGAATACCAACTTTGCCCTTCTTGTTTCCAAACATTTCTCTGAGCCGTTCAAAGACAGCAACGGATACGGTGAAAGCATTGCAAGGCTTTCGAACATGCTTGGCGGTGGTGTCATTGTACAGCGTTTCGGTGACCTTGTACGTGGACGTAGAAGTACCGTAAAACGTGTGGAAGAAGGACTGGTAAGACCTACACTTACTGCAACACCTGGTGACTTAAGTCTTGTACTTCCGAAACGTATTCTGGATGGTATTATTGAAATGATCTATGCCCTGGACAAAGTAGCTCCGGGAACTGCCAATGACGATACTCTGCTGTATGGTGTGGAGGTTAAATTCTACAATATGGAAGTTGAGATTGACGATAATCTTGAGAGCTGCTATAAAGGTCTGTATGTGATCGGCGACGGAAGCGGTGTTACCCATTCCCTGTCCCACGCATCTGCAAGTGGTATCTACGTAGCAAGACATATCGCAGAACAGAACTAAATATAACTTAAGACGAAAGAAAAGACCAGAGTCTGAAAGGATATGAGGCAAAATAGCCCATTCCTTTCAGACTTTTTTAGTATCTGTGACAAAATTCTCCTAAAATACAAAAACGAAATATAAACGAAACTATAAATGATAAAAACGAAATAAATGTGTTGACTTTTTGACAAGAAACGAATATATTATACTCATAAATTACATTTTTGAATGCATTCCGAAAATGAAAAAGCAAGAAACAAAATGCAAACGAAACTATATGAAAAGAAGGTATTTACAAAACGGGAGGGAATTTATGTTTAAAAAAGTATTGGCGGTCACTTTAGCATTTGGGATGATTTTTTCAATGGGCGGTAGCGTAATGGCTGCAGAAACTGAGGAAACAGTTGATACTGCAGAAGCGGCTGAACCATCAGAGAGCGAAGATCTGGTTCTCGGAGATTATAAGCCACAGAAAACTGAATACAATTTCTATTTTACATATAAATTAGTTCATGCATGGTGGGATGCAGTTGGTCTTGGACTTGAAGATGCTGTTCAGCAGTATAAAGATCAGGGTATCGATATCAAATATGAATATGTGGCACCGGTAGCACCGGATGCAATTGATCAGGTAAACCGCCTTGAAGAAGCCGCAGGAAGAAATTTTGATGTTATTGGTGTAGACGTAAACGACATTGACATTGTAACACCAACAATCAATAACCTGATTGATCAGGGACATAAGATCATGACTTTCTCAAGTTCTGATGCCACAAAGGAAGATGGCTGTGAACGAATCGCATATGTAGGAAATACTCACAACTACCAGGATGGATATGATCTTGCGGAAATCCTTGCAGAAAAGATTGGCAAGAAAGGACAGGTTGCTGCTTTGGGCGGAACAATCGGAGCTCCATGTCATGAAGACAGAATCAAAGGATTTGAAGACTGCATGGCACAGTATCCGGACATCGAAGTTGTTGAAATTCAGTACGATAACGACTCTGTAGAACAGGCTCTTACTTATACAGAAGGCTTCCTGCAGAAATATCCGGATCTGAAAGGTATTTTCTGTAACAATATGTCCAACCCGATCGGTGCAGCTCAGGCTGTAGTTGATGCAGGCAAAGACGGAGATATTACTCTGGTAGGTATGGATCATGACTTACGTGCACTTGAATATCTGAGAGATGGTACAATCAGTGCGCTTGGTGTTCAGGATTGCTATAAGATGGGATTTGATACAATTCAGGTTGCTATTATGATCGCAGACGGACTGGAACCTGGAGATGATACATATCCGGAACAGACAGAAGAACAGACAACAATTGTATATCCGGAAGACGCACAGGCTATGATCGACAAATTATATCCGGATTCAAAGTGATGAATTAGATGATATCCTGTGCTTTCGGCACAGGATATCTCTTTAAAGAAGATAAGGAGATCGCCTATGTCAGAATATCTGTTAGAGATGAAGCAGATCGTAAAAAAATTTCCGGGCACACTGGCTCTGAATCATGTAGATTTCAATTTGAAATCAGGAGAAGTAATGGCATTGATCGGAGAAAATGGCGCAGGAAAAAGTACATTAATGAATGTGCTGATGGGAGTTTTAAAACCCGAAGAGGGAGAAGTTTATCTGCAGGGAACAAGAATAGAAATAAAATCACCATATGAAGCATTACAGCATGGTATCGGAATGGTACCGCAGGAATTAAATCTGGTTACAGAGCTTTCAATAGCAGAAAATATATATCTTGGCTGTCACCAGAAAACAAATGGGATATTTGACTGGAAAAAAACAGCGCAGAATGCGCAGATAATTCTGAAAAAATTAAAAGTAGATATTGATCCTAAAGAAAAGGTTAAAAATATAACAGCTGCTTTTCAGGAATTGGTTTCGATAGCCCGAACATTAGTGTTTGGCTCAAATATTATCATTCTTGATGAGCCGACAGCTTCACTGACAATTCAGGAAAAAGATCATCTTTTTGAAGTTGTCCGTATGTTAAAAAGCGAGGGAAAAACAATCGTAATCATTACACATCATCTGGATGAAGTAAAAGAACTTTCGGACAGAGTTACGATCATGCGTGATGGTACACTTGTAAAAGTATGTCAGACTGATGAAGTGACGACTGATGAAATGATCTTTTATATGGCAAACCAGAAAGTTGAAAAAAATAAGATTATAAAACGTAATATTTCGAATGAAATTGTTATGGAAGCCCGCAGTCTTACGCGAAAGGGTGAATTTGAAAATGTTTCTTTCCAGGTAAGAAAAGGTGAAATCTTTGGTGTGGCAGGTCTGGTAGGTGCCGGACGAACTGAATTATTCAGCTGCATTTACGGACTCACCAAAAGCCAGTCAGGTTCACTTTATTTGAATGGAAAAGAAGTCATGATGAAGTCACCGGTTGATGCGATTGCAAATGGAATAGGACTGGTTCCGGAGGAACGCAGAAAACAGGGTATGTTTGCTTTACTGTCCATCTATGAAAATGTAATGATGCCGTCCTATCATACGATCAGTTCAAAAGGTGTTATCGATTTTGGTGAAGCAAAGAAACGAACAAATCACCAGATTGATGCGATGAGAATAAAAACACCATCCTGTAATACACAGATCAAGAATCTTAGTGGTGGAAACCAGCAGAAAGTAATTCTCGGAAGATGGATGGAAAAGAATGTAGATATCCTGATCCTTGACGAGCCGACAAGAGGTATCGATGTCAGAGCAAAAGGCGAGATATATCGTCTGATCAGGGAAATGGCAGATAACGGAGTTACAGTAATCGTAATATCTTCTGAAATGGATGAACTCATATCTGTATCAGACAGAATTATGGTAATGCATGAAGGTCTGGTAAAAGGTTTCATGGAACCATCGGAAGATATGGTAGGAGAAGAAATCTTAAAAGTAGCTTTAAAATAAGTGGAAACAGGAGAAGAGAGGCTTATGGAGAATACAAAGAAAAACACAGGCGCGTCAGGAGTATTAAAAAGTATTCTGACTTCGACTGCAGGGATGGTTTTTATTGTTACCGTTGTAATCACGTTGATCGTTCATTTGATTACCAGAAACTTTTATACTGCATACAATATCGGAACTTTTATGAGATCTTCTTCATTTACGATTCTGATAGGATTTGCACAGACACTTGTCTTACTACTGGGTGGAATTGATCTTTCCGTAGCAAGTATGGCCGGCCTCAGCAGTATGATTTTTGCAATGCTGGTTACTCTTGCAGGAATTAATCCATTTCTGGCAATTGTAATTTCCGTTGCAGCAGGATTTGTAATGGGCGCAATCAATGGTTTATTTATCTGTGCCTTAAAATTAACACCATTTATTGTAACACTTGGTACAAGCGCAATTTATAAAGGTATTATTTATGTAGCAACAAAAGGTATTCCGTTGACAGGTATTCCGAAAGAAGTTACCGTTATCGGACAGGGATCTTTGTTCGGAGTGATCCCGTATCCATTTGTGATCATGGCAGTAGTTGCGATTATTTTAAGCCTGGTATTAAGATTTACATCATTTGGTCGTCATATTTACGCAGTTGGAGGAAATGAAACAGCATCCAGAATCGTAGGTATCCGTGCAGACAGAGTTAAGATGCTTGTGTATTCCCTTACAGGAATGCTTTCCGCAATGGCCGGAGTTCTGATGGTTCTTCGACTTGGTGCATCTCAGGTAAATATCGGTGAAGACTGGGTTATGCCTTCTATTACAGCAGGTGTTCTTGGCGGAACTGCAATGGACGGTGGAAGCGGCGGCATGGTAGGTACAATCGTCGGTGGCCTTCTGATGTCAGCTATTTCATTCAGTATCAGTCTTATGGGAATTTCATCTTACTGGAATGAAATCATCACAGGTGCGGTAGTACTGATCGCAGTTTCACTTGATGCAATTCGTAGAATGAAACAGGGAAAATAATTAAAGGAGGATTGAATTATGAAGTTTGGTATCTGCTATTGTTATTGGAGTAAAGACTGGGAAGGAACTGATTATCCGCAGACAATCGCCCGTGCAAGAAAATGTGGTTTTGATGTGCTTGAGATTTTTTATGGACGTCTGCTTGATATGGCACAGACAGAGGTTGATGAAATTAAGGCAGCCTGCAAAGAATACGATGTGGAACTTTACTGTTGTGGCGGTTTTGATAAAGAACATGATCTGACTCAGAAAGATCCGGCAGCTAGAGCACACGCAATCGAAAAAGCAAAAGAAATCATTAAGGCAGCTTCAAGAGTCGGTTCCAGAAACTTCTCCGGAATCAACTACAGCCAGTGGTGCAATTTTGACAATCCGCTGGATAAAGAAGAACGTTTATCACTTGCAGTTCCATCTCTTCAGGAAGTAGGAAAATTTGCAGGAGACTATGGCTTAAGCTGGAATATGGAAGTGGTAAACCGTTTCGAAAACTATCTTCTGAATACAGCAAAAGAAGCCGTTGATTTATGTAAAGAAGTAAACAGCCCAAATATTAATATCCTTCTTGATATTTTCCATGGAATGATCGAAGAAGATGATCTTGCAGAAGCAATTAAAACAGCAGGAGACCATCTCGGACATTATCATATGGGAAGTAACAACAGGCGCCCTCCGAGACCGGGATTCCTTCCATGGAAAGCTGTATGCCAGGCATTGAAAGATATCAATTATGACAGATGTGTTTCTTTTGAACCGCTGGTAAGAACAGGAGGAACCGTAGCACTTGGTGGCGGTAATGTATGGCGTGAAATGCTTCCACAGGGAGCAGATGATAAAATGCTGGATGATATTCTTATCGAGTCTCTGAACTTTATTAAAGGCATGTTCTGATTCGACACAGTACGGGGGTGACTATATGGAGAAGTATTTTATTGGAATTGATTCCGGTACATCCGGGATCAAAGCGGTACTGTTTGACCTGAAGGGAAATGAACTCGGACAAAAATCCTTTCCGTTAAAGGGAATATTTCCACGGGAAGACATGTATGAAGAAGATATGCTGGAAATCTGGGACAAAGCTGTAAAATGTGTAAAAGCTGTTACCGGGGCATTTCCGGACAAAGAAGTTGTGGGAATCGGTATTACTGCACAGGGCGATGGTCTGTGGATGGTTGATGAAAATATGGAACCGGTGAGAAATGGATGCTGTTTCTGTGACGGAAGAGCTGCAAAAATCGTAGACAGATGGGTTGAAGACGGTACCTGTGATAAGTTGTTTGAAATTACCGGAACACGTATTTTTACCGGAAACCAGAACGGAATCGTAAAATGGATGGAAGAGCATGAGCCGGAGAATCTGGACAGGAGCAGATGGCTTTTGCATTTAAAAGATTATCTTTTCTACAGATTTACAGGAAAAATAACAACAGATGCAACGGATCAGTCTCTGATTTTCCTTGATCAGAATAAGAGAGATTATCTTGATGAAACATTTAAAATCTGTGGAATCGAGAAATACAAAGATAAATATCCACCGGTACTTTCCGCAAAAGAAAATGCTTTTCCGGTACAGAAAGAACTGGCAAAAGAATTAGGACTGGGAGAAAATGTTATTGTGACATCCGGACCGATGGATGTCAGTGCATGTGCACTTGGAAGTGGTGTAGTCGAAAATGGCCATTGCTGTTCAATTATCGGCACAGCAGCGCTTCATGAGATGGTAATTGATAAACCTCTGCAGGACAATATTAAAGCCGGAATGACAGTCTGCCATGTAATGGAAGACAGATGGCTGAGACTTATGGCTTCCCTCGCAGGTACACCAAATCTGGAGTGGATGCTGGATAATTTCGGCGGAACACTGAAACAGCAGGCAGCCGAAAAAAATATGAATATCTATGATTATATGGAAGAACTGATAGAGACAGTACCAATTGGTTCAAGAGGTGTTATGTATCATCCATATCTTCTTGCAGGCGGAGAGAGAGCTCCGTTTACAGATTCCAGAGCGAGAGCAAGTTATACCGGCATCAGCGTACGTCATACAATTGTGGATATTGTACGTGCAACTTATGAAGGTGTTGCCTTTGCAATGCTTGACTGCTACCAGCATATGCCACAGGAAATCAAACAGGTGACGTTATGCGGTGGTGGAGCAAAGAGCCCGGGATGGAGCCAGATGTTTGCAGATATCCTCGGCAGCAAAATCGTCACAATTAAAGGAAACGAACTGGGAGCAAAAGGCGTTATCTTAAACAACGCAGTTGTTCAGGGATATTATAAGGATTATAAAGAAGCTGTTGATGCAACAGTTGAAATCAAAAAGGTATATGAGCCGGATATGAAGAAACATAAAGAGTATATGAAATTCTATCCACTCTACAAGAAAACTTATGACCAGTTAAAGGAGACATGGAAACTCAGGAGTTCTCTTATCGGAGAGGAGTGATGAAAAATGCTCTATGAAAAAGAGAGAAAAGATATCATTCGGATCTGCCTTGAAATGCAGGAGAAAAAATATTTCCTCGGTACATGGGGAAATGTAAGTATCCGTGTCGGAAATCATATCATATTAACGCCCAGTCGTATCGGGTACAATGAGATGACACCAGAGAGTCTGGTAGTCATTGATCTGGAAGGAAATATTGTGGAGGGAACCAATCACCCTACTTCAGAGAAGGAAGTACACAGACAGATTTATCTGAGAAGAGAAGATGCAGGAATGATCATTCATGCGCACACAAAGAAAGCAATGGCGGTTTCTGTCCGCAAGATCAGAGAGGTGCCGTGTCTGGTGGAAGAAATGTCACAGCTGATTGGAGGAGGAATCCCGATCACTCCACAATATGTTCCGGCAGAGCAGCATTTCCAGTTGGGAACAACAGCAGCGGAAAATATCGGGAACAGAAATGGAGTTATCCTTCGAAACCATGGTCCGGTGGCAGTCGGTCGTAACCCGGAGGAAGCGGTTCTGATGGTAGAAGTGATCGAAAAAGCATGTGAAATCTTTCTGGATCAGGGGCAGATGTTTTATGCACCGATTCCACAGTGCTATATAGATTCAGAGCGTTATCGATATTTATATAAGTACGGAAATGAAAAAACCTGACATTTTTGGCAGAGATAAGAAAAAAAGAAGTCTTTGAAATGAGTGGAAAAGAGGGTATAATGGAATAAATTGGTTTTGGTTAAATATTGAAAAAGAAAGAATTTAAAGTATGAAACGAACGGACAGATTAACAGAAATAAAGAAAATGGTTGCCAAACAGGGCAGAATCGAATTAACAGAGTTGAGTCAGCTGTTCGGGGTATCGGTTGTTACGATACGTAAGGACGTTGAAATTCTGCAGGAACGTAACAGTGTGAGAAGGGTTCATGGAGCAGTAGTCGCACTGGAGGAACCGGACTTGCAGGAAGAAGAAAAAGACAGCATTATGGGAATTCCACTTGTGAATGTTGCGCTGAAGGAAAAAATCGGTAAAATTGCCGCGTCCAGAGTAAATGGCTCAGGTTGGATCTTTATAGGTCAGGGAACAACATGTTATTATGTAGCAAAAGAACTTGCAAAACTTGAAACTGTAAATGTGCTGACAAATAATCTTATGGCGGCGCAGGCACTGGCAAAAAATAAAAGGGCGAACGTCGTAGTGACGGGAGGAAACATGATTAACAGTCATTTGTATGTAGCCGGTGAAATGTTTATGCGAAACCTTGATAATCTATATATTTCAACAGCATTTTTAGGTGTTGGAGGAGCAGATATGCATGCCGGCTACACGGTGAATTATTCAACGGAGCTGACTGTGTTTGAGACAATACAGAAATTGACAGATAATCTCATAATTGTTGTGGATTCCACCAAATTTGACCGGACAACATTTTTGTCTCTGGGAAAACTGGAATATGCAGATATGGTGATCACGGATGATGCCATACCGGAAAAATACGAAAAATATTACAGAGAAAATGGTGTGACGGTTTTGAAACCAATGGACATTACCCAGTGAACAGACTCTTTGGAGTCTGTTCCTTTTTTGTGTAATAGAAAATTACTCCGTAATGTTCCTATTACACAAAAACGCTCCGCGAGGATGCGACCAGATGCATGAGGAATATGTCTGCTGAAGCAGACTGCAGGTGGCTTTCTCAGAAAAATTCTGTTATAATAAATGCAGAATAATCATATGGAGGCTTTTGTACTATGCATACAATTGAAAATGAAGAACTCCGTGTAATGATCAGTGACCACGGGGCAGAACTGTCGGGGATCTTTGATAAAAAAAACAATCGTGAGGTTCTCTGGAATGCAGACCCGAAATATTGGAAACGCCACGCGCCGGTACTTTTTCCGAATGTCGGACGTCTTTATAAGGACACCTGCCTGATCGGAGGAGAAACTTATACATCCGGACAGCACGGATTTGCCCGTGATATGGAATTTATCTGTGTTGAAGAAACAGAAACATCTGTGACACACTTACTGGAAGCAACAGATGCAACGAAGAAAGCATGGCCGTATGAATTTCAGCTTTACATTACCCATACGTTAAACGGACGTGATCTGACGGTGGCATGGAAAGTTGTAAATAAAGATCAGGAGACCATGTATTTTACGATCGGTGCACATCCGGCATTTAATGTTC
>OLOZ01002420.1_pt1 | contig 10531 bp, 9 predicted proteins | sample 1673021 | NCBI WGS metagenome assembly OLOZ01 (sample SAMEA3136747, study PRJEB25190) | human gut metagenome | biome: human gut; feature: human-associated habitat; material: faeces | place: Austria | collected 2013
TTCGCAAGCTGTCGAAGTCTGTCACGGTGAAGTTCTCGAAGCCAAGCTACGAGGCTTTGAGACTGAGGGCGAGAAAAGCCAACCGCAAGTTGGCGGAGTACATCCGTGAGTCCGCCTTGAACGGCGAGGTGGTCAGCGGACACAATGCAGAGACGGTAGCCATCGCCAAGCACCTCATCGGTATGGCGAACAACCTCAACCAACTTGCCAAGCTGTCGCATCAGACATCACAACACGGACAATCCACATTGTCATATCGTGTATAACCGCATCAATAACGAGGGCAAACTCTTATCAGACAGGAATGATTACAGTCGTAATGAGCAGGTGACCAAAACTCTAAAAAACAAGTATGGACTGACTTACGGAACAGACAAGAGCAAGACTAACACTCGCAAATTACGCAATGCTGAGCGTGCCAAATATGAGATTCACAATGCTGTCAAGGATGCCTTGAAAGTCGCTGATAATTGGCAAAAGTTCAAGAATGAACTTGCAAAGCGAGGTGTTCGCTTGGAACTTGTCTATAAGGACAAGGAGAGAACCAAGGTGCAAGGCATCCGATTCAGCAAGGATGGATATAGCTTCAAAGGTACGCAGATTAGCCGAGGCTATAGCTTTGGCAAGCTGAATGCGAGATTTGAGGGAACGGAGAACCATGTATCAGCAAGAGCCAACTCTGCTCAGCAATATGAGCAGGGCTGTTGCAAGAATGAGCAGGAGCCAGCCATATCGGAGAGCAGCCAGGACCCTTGGGACGGTATTTCTTCCATTGGACTTTTTGCTCCAGCCAATGCTCAGACCTTTGAGACATTCTCAGAGGATGAATCAGTCAAGAAGAAAAAGAAGAAACGCAGAAGAGGCTTTAGCCTTTGATGCAAGTCATAAACTTAAAATTAGAATCGAACATGAAAGAAGAAATGTTGGAAGCCATCTATGGCACAGTTGAGAGATTGGAGCAGAAAGTCGATGAACTTTCTACTTCACCAAAGAATGCAGAGGTAGGAAACACTCCTGTTCCTGTAAGTGTTGATACGAGCAAGCTTGAAAAAGCCATCCTTGCTATGGCTATAAAAGAAGGGGAAGCTATTGACAAATTGGCAAGATTAAGAGAGGCTATCTGCATCTTTACCGACCTTATCAAGAAAGAAACAGGCAAAGGAGAACTGCGAAGCAAACTGTTGTTTGATACAGTTAAGCAGTTGAAGCAAGAGCAAGATGCTGCATCAAAAGACCTGCAAGAGCAACTTGGCATCGTAAACAACACACCTCAGAAGAAGATTGTCACCCACCGCTTTGAGCCAACCTCTAAGTATGTTCTTCTTTTCATCGGTGGCTTGGCTTTATCTCTCATTATCTCCATTTGGGGAAATCTCACCCAATGGCGAGAAAACCAGGATTGGGAAGAGGCAGACTTGAAGTATCGAGCATTGCGAATGGTGCTACCATCTGACGACCCGAATATTTGCTACATAGAAAAGTATTTCTCAGTACAACGTGATGAAGATGTTATTAATAATGTTAGAAATCGAGTGGCTGTGTACGAAGATTCTGTTCGCCGACACTATGAGATGATAGAATTGGCTACATATAAAGATAGTCTTGCTAGTCAACTTATTAATGAAAGCAAGAGAATAAAAGTTCTAACAAATCAAGAATAATATAAGAAAAACTAACATTTTCGTGTCACTTTGTAATATATAACAACGTATAACGTAGTTTAATGTAGCTTAATTATTCTCTTGAAATTACTTAGTTTCAAAAAGTCTTTATACCTTTGCACTCGGAATACAAAATGAGGCAAATAATTGCAGTTTGCTTTCGTTTTGGTGCAATTGTTCCAATAACCTTTACACAAGGTTGATACAGCCCCGTCTGGGTAAAAAGGCGTATACTGTCCAAGAAACGTTATTCCAGGATTTAGAACATTAAGTTGATTTTTAAAGAAAGGAAACAGACAATGGAAAAAGATTTCATGTTGCTCGATAGTGATGAGCGTTTAGCCGAGAATGATTTGGAGGAACTTGTCGGCGGAAAGAAAAAACTTCAGATAAAGGCTAAAATAGAGATTTGTTATGTAGAGGTTCCAGATTCAACCTCTACCAAGTCTAAGAATTAGAAAACTATCGTAGTTAATATAGGGGGTGCTGCAGCATCCCCTTTTAAAATATTGGCGTTATGAAAAAAATGTCTCTTTATTCCTGCTTATTCAATAATGCGGATTCGTATTATTTATTTAACACGGAAACTTTGATGAAGGCAAAAATATCTCATGCTCTCTATAAAGACTTAAAAAACTGTAATTTTGAAGGCATAGATTCCAAATTACTGAAAATCTTGGAGGAGAAGAAATTTATTGTTGAAGAAGAAAAGCAATATGATTTCTTCAATAAAATGGAAATAGAAACGAATCGTCTTAATTATGATACAAATAATATGACGTTGTTTCTGATGCCAACTATTGGATGTAATTTTTGTTGCCCATATTGTTTTGAAGGAAAAAAGGAAAATGTCTCTATGGATAAAAAAACTATCCATAATATTATCCGATTTTTAAATAATTCTTCAGCAAAAGAACTATCTTTGCATTGGTATGGTGGTGAACCTTTATTGCGTTTTGATTTGATGAAAAAAATCTACGAAGGTATTACGAAAGAGACATCTTTGAAACTAGTAAGTAACAGCATCATAACAAATGGATATTTAATCAATAATGCAATTTTGGATTTTTTCAAGTCAACTAACATGAATAAAATTCAAATAACTTTAGATGGCGAGAAAGTAACTCATGATAAAAAAAGACATCTAAAAGATAATTTAGAAGGAACGTTTGACAAAATTATTAGCAATATAAAACTGTTAAGCAAACAGTTGCCTAAAAGTCACATTTATGTAAGAGTAAATATTGACAAAAACAACTACAAAGAATTTGTCAATATATATCATTTTCTCCATAATGATTGTGACTTTAACAACAACATTTATGTATATCCTGCTGTAATCAAAGTATACGATAAGTTGGGAGAAAAACTCGTTCAAAAATGTTTTAACAATGAAGAACTTTTTGGCTTGTTTGAATATTATAAGAATAATGGTTGTGAAGTAGTATTTTTCCCAAAGGAGCATAAGCATACTTGCTCTATTTGCAACCTTTATACATATACAATAGGACCAAATGGAGAAATTTATAAATGTCCAGAAGATGCTAATCAGCCAAAAAGAATCATTGGCAATGTAAATACTGATACTATAGACAATGAATCTTTGTTATTGGAGTACATAAATGATAGCTCACAGTTTAAACGACAAGAGTGCAAAGATTGTCATTGTTTTCCTCTTTGCTATGGAGGATGTGGAAAATTATATCTAAAGGATAAGTATTTCCATGGAAAGATTAATTACTGTCATCCTTTAAAAAACATAGATGCTTTAAAAAGAGCTTTTTTGGATGACATAAAGAACAGCGAGAAATCAGTCAACTCTAACTTACAATTTGAAATTTATTAAAAAATAAATAATGAGACAGGTTATATTATTGATAATGTTGCTAATACCACATGTTTCTTGGTGTCAAAGTTTGACAGGAAAGGTTGTGGATAGTAAATCTAATGCAATAGAATTTGCAAATGTTGCATTGTATGATAAAGACTCTACTTTTTTAGTTGGGACTGTTACAGACTCTTGTGGCGTCTTTGTTGTGAACTGCTCTAAAAATAAAGCATCTTATTTAAAGGTGTCTTGTGTGGGATATTGTACCCAAATTGTTACAGTCTCCAATGAAAAAAAATATAATGTAACATTGCAACAGGATAATGTAATGCTCAAAGATATAATCGTGAAAGGGCATCTGCCAAAATATAACCGTGTCCCAGGAGGATATTCTGTCGCTATTAATAACTCCATTTTGGAGAAGCTTTTTAGTGCTAATGACATCCTTTCTTCGTTACCTCGTGTAACTGGAAGCAATGGTAATTTTTTCGTATTTGGAAAAGGCACTCCCGAAATTTATATAAATAATAGGAAACTTAGAGATAAATATGAATTGGCACACCTGAAGCCAAGTGATATTGACAAGATTACTATTCTAACGAACCCAGGTGTCAAATATGACTCTGAGGTAAAATCTGTTATAATAATCAAGACAAAAAAAACACAGGGAGAAGGACTTAGTGGTAGTGTTGACGGTGTATATGGTCAAAAAAATAAAGCTAGTTATGACTCTAATATAAATCTCAATTGGCGTTCATCTAAATTTGACTTGTTTGGTTCTTTAGGGCATTCGAATAACTATGACTGTCGCAAGCAAGAAGTAGAACAAACAATTCACGGATATAATCATGAGATTAATGAAAAGATGTCAGATATGTACCAGACTATGAGGACAAAGAACATACTTGGGATAATTGGAGCTAACTATCTACTAAACGATAGTAATTCTATTGGAGCATCTTACCATATATCCAAAAGTTTACAATCTCAATATATGCATTCGGTTTATTCTGACAGTTTGTTTGCAGACTCAAAACTTCAAGATAATATCAATTATCGGATGAATGCGGTACCTAGCAGTGGCCCTACACATGAAGTTGATGCCTATTACAATGGAAAAATCCATGATTTAAAAATCACATTTGATGGAACATATTATCAGAGCAAGCAAAAACTTCAAACGACAACTGAAGAATTTGGTTCTAATGGTGCTGCTTATATAAACTCAAAAAAAATGTCCAATAGTAAGTTGTTTGCCTCAAAATTAATTATCAGTACAAATCTTTCAAATAATTTGTCTATAGATTTCGGAGCAGAATATAATATAAGTAAATATCATCAAAACTATGCCAACAAAGAGGGCATCATTGAGTCTAAAGACAACCAAATTAAAGAAAATAATGTTGCGGGGCTACTGTCTGCAGATTATTCTTTTAATGACTTTGAACTTACCGCAGGGATTAGATATGAGCATAGTGAAAACTCTAAATATGAAAATGGAATAAAGCAAAGTGATGTGAGTCGTATATATAATAGATTGTACCCAAATGTAGATTTCTCTTACAATGGGGAAAACTTTAACTTGGGATTGTCGTATGAAGTTACATCGGAAAAACCTTCTTATGGAGATTTGTCTAGTGTTGTCGCATATAATAGTAGATATTTTTATGAAGGTGGAAATCCCAATTTAAATATGACATTAGAACATACCATAGAATTGTCTGGTTCATACAAGAACTTATCTTTTTCTCTTTCGTATGAAATAGATAAAGATGCAATAACAAAATGGGGCCAATTATATAATCCCAATGGCGATATTATTTTGTTGACGAATATTAATGTTCCGACCTTGAAAATGTTGTATTTCTCGTTGTCTGCAGAGCCTTCAATAGCATTTTGGCATCCACTTTTCGAATTGGATGTTCAAAAACAATATATAGACAACAAGGGACTAGAATACAATTTTAACAAGCCTTTGGCTCAATTTGTATTCAATAACAAGTTTGTCTTCAAGAGAACCATGCTTGGAGTAAACTACGTTTTCAGAACATCTGGAGCAGACGGATACATCTTAGCAAAAAACTATCAAAAGTTTGATGCGTTTGTTGCCCAATACTTCTTGAAAGGTAAACTTCAAGTCAAATTACAAATGGAAGATGTTTTTAAATCTTCGAAGAGTATTAATGATATGCATACCGTCAATTATGATATAAGACAAAAAACGATACCTAATTATAGGAATGTCGTGCTGTCTCTAAGTTATAATTTTAATAGGACACATAAAAGATATTTGGGAACAGGAGCGGGTTCTTCTGAAAAAGATAGGTTATGAGAATTTTTCCAATAGTTATCCAACATGATAGCATGCAATGCGGAATTGCTTGTTTGCAGATGGTATGCAAATATTTTGGCAGAGAATATTCATCCTATTCTCTGTCGAAATTATGTTTTGCTACGACCGAGGGGGTTTCTTTGCTTAGCATAAATGATGTCGCAAACATTTTGGGATTACATACGCTATGTGCAAAAACTACAACAGAAAGGTTAGCTGCCGCTCCTCTGCCATGTATTCTTCATTGGAATCAAAATCATTTTGTAGTTTTATATAAGGTCAAGAAAGAAAAGAAGTTCTATATTGCAGACCCTGGAAAGGGATTGGTTGTTTATAACTTAGATGAGTTCAAACAACATTGGATAAGTACAAAATCGAAAGGAGAAGACAAGGGTATAGCTATGTTCTTGGAAACTACTCCAGCTTTCTTTACCTATTATAAAATACAAAATGAAGTGAACGTCAAAGAGAAGAGATCCTTTCGCTTTCTGTTTGGATATGTGAAGAAGTATCGCAAATATTTCGGACAAATCATCTTGGGGTTGGTTGTCGGTAGCCTCTTGCAACTTGCTCTACCATTCCTTACTCAATCCATTGTAGATGTCGGCATCAAGAACCAAGACATTGGATTTGTCTGGCTTATCTTGTTGGGGCAATTGATGCTTACCGTCAGTAGAACAGCTATCGATTATATCCGCAGATGGTTGTTGTTACACATATCCCTGCGCATTAATATCTCATTGGTGAGCGACTTCTTCGTCAAGCTATTAAAGTTGCCGATGTCTTTCTTTGATACGAAGCTCATGGGAGATTTAATTCAAAGAATGAGTGACCACAGCCGTGTGAATAACTTCCTAACACAGCAGACGCTTAGCATCACATTTGCCATGCTCACTTTCGTGGTGTTCTCGGTGGTACTGTTCTTCTATAGCAAGTTGGTGTTTGCCATATTCCTGTTGGGAAGCATCCTCTATGGAGGTTGGATGACTTTGTTCTTGAAACGGAGAAAGATTCTCGACTATGAATTATTTGAGCAGCAAGCCATCAATAATGACAAGACATACGAGTTTATCACTTCCATGCAGGAAATCAAGCTGCAGGATTGTGAGCAACGCAGAAGATGGGAATGGGAGGACACGCAAGCAGACTTGTTTGGGGTGCAGATGAAATCACTCAAACTCCAACAGACACAGGAGGCAGGAAGTATCTTTATCAACGAGGTGAAGAACATCATCATCACGGTAGTGGCTGCAACCGCCGTGATACATGGGCAAATGACACTCGGTATGATGCTTGCCGTACAATACATCATCGGACAGCTCAACTCGCCTGTGGAGCAACTGATGAACTTCTTCTATTCTCTGCAAGATGTGAAGATTAGCTTGGAGCGAATCAACGAGATTCACCAGATGGATGATGAGAATGGAAAGGAAGGCTTGCTAACTTCTATTGAAGATAAGAATGAGGGCATTGACATCAAGAACATCATGTTCAAGTACGACCCACATGCTTTGCGCAAAACCATAGAAGATGTGAGCATTCACATTCCGCAAGGTAAGGTAACAGCCATCGTTGGTGCATCTGGCAGTGGAAAGACCACCCTCATCCGTTTGATGCTTGGTTATTATCCTGTCTTGGAGGGAAAAATCAACATTGGAAATACTGACATCAACAAACTCAACAAAAAGTGGTGGCGCAGACAATGTGGTGTTGTCATGCAGGATGGTGTTATCTTCTCGGAGAGTATCGCAAGAAATATTGCTGTTGATGATGGTGACATAGACAAGGAGCGGTTGTTGAAAGCTGCCGAGATAGCTTGTATCAAGGACTATGTGATGGCTTTGCCTCTGAAGTTCAACACCAAGATTGGACGTGATGGCGTGGGACTGAGCCAGGGACAGAAACAACGCATCTTGATAGCGAGGGCGGTGTATAAGAATCCCGACTACATCTTCCTTGACGAGGCGACCAACTCGCTCGATGCCAACAATGAGAGAAACATTGTGGAGAACTTGGATAAATTCTATAAGGGTAAGACTGTCGTGATTGTGGCTCATCGACTGAGTACGGTGAAGAATGCCGACCAAATCGTAGTCATAGACCATGGTAAGGTCGTTGAGGTTGGCAACCATGAGTCTTTGACCGCCAAGCGAGGGGCATACTATAATCTTGTGAAGAATCAATTGGAATTGGGAAACTAAAATGCTTTTGACATGGAACAGAAAGAAAAAGAATCAGATAACATCGAGTTGAGAAGCGAGAAGGTGAGGAACGTGATAGGCAAGGTTCCTCCTCGCCTCGTCAGCTTGGGAACGGTTGTCATTACGATAATAGTCCTCGCCCTCGCAGTTGCTTTCTACAAGATACCTTATCCTATATCCATAGAGGCTAATGGTGAGGTCATCAATCAAGGAACAGTGCAAGTATTTGTGCCATACAAGTATTTGTATCTTTTCGATGAGCCAAGGACGGCTCATGTTTCTTTCGAGGGCAACGACAATGCATCTTATAACTGCAACATTGTAAGCCATAAAGTCAAGCTCATACATAGGGAAGATGGCAACTATTTTATGGCAATAGCCACAATGAGCACACAGGGGCAAAATACTCCTATACTGCAAAAGTATATGAAAGCTGATGTGAGAATCATCGTCAGCAATAAAACGTTATGGCAGCAGGTTTTCGGATAAGCTATGTCCGAATACAGCTGTTTGTTTTTGGATGCATATTGTGTTGCTAAGCATCAGACTTTACAAAAAAAGTTCTAAATTCCATAAATTTCTCCTAGCGAATTATGGGATATTTAGAAAATTGTCGTATCTTTGCCCCCGAATTAAGGCGTTCTTTGCATATTGCAAAAATACAGAAACGAGCAGAAGTCCGCTCGTTTCCATATTGTTACCTATATAATATAGGCAAACGACCAACTTCTTGATTTTCAATCAAAGTCCAAATTAGAGCGAGTTATGAGGCTTAACATTAAGCTCTAAAGCAGCCAAAGCGCGAATTCAACAAGCAAGTGCTTGGATAGACTTATATCCGAACACTTGTTGCTATCTCCATAAAGGTTCGTTTTCCCATCCTTGTGGAAAGCCCATGGCATGTAAATCAATATTGGGATAATCTGCGAACAATCTGAGCAGAGAGCTTTTTAAATCCATACAAGGAGTTATAGTTTGCTCCATATATAATAAGGTGCATAACTGATGGTAAAGTTTGATAGGCTTTTGGGTTGGAGCAATCCAAAAAAGTGGAAGCCGATTTGGCAATTGTGGCTTCAAGGCAAAACGCCTATTCCATATACGGGCATGGTGAGCACAACAATTGCGAAGCACGGTTATACACCTTATCCAACTTTCCAAGTAAGTGTATTGAGGTAGTCCAAACTCTCTTGCCACTTGCTTTTTGAGACGATTGTCCTTGAACAGACAAAATAATTTGGAAAGCGTACCAAACGAAACGACCTCTAATGTTTTCCACACAGGAGGGAGAGAAGGGAAAGTATATTTCTCGGAATGCTCCTTGATGAAATCTTCATTTGAACGAGATACCTCTTTCTTGATATTGTCAAGACAGCCTTCATAAAAGTCTGCATTCTTGAACAATGATGCATCCATAAACCAAAATGCGCCATGCTCCATGGAAAATATCTGAATCATTTTGGTCCGAAGAGAAATCTCTATATCTTGAATTGCCTTGAATATAAGTTGACGAAGTTCTTTGTCAAAGAGATAAAGGTCGATGGCTTGTTCAAATGTACTACCCAGTTTATAATGATGAAACTGTCTGTCTTCCTCCATATATCGTAGGTAACTGGCAATACGAAAATAACTGATATTGCGAAGCTGCAATTTGGCAGTTGCAATATCTTCTATCACCAGCCCTCTGTTCTGGAGCAAGGCAACCTGTTCATCTACGTTTATCGGTTGTTTGTCGTAATCCATATACCCTTTATAAAAAGCGAAGTCCCACCGTGGTACGCATCGTTGAGAGGCGTGGTGGGATTTGTTGCTGCAAAAATACTCTTTTTTATTGGAAACTCCAAATATTTTCTTCAAAATCTGCTTGTCAAATATGGATTTTAACGTAAAAAGTTCTAATTTCCAAGGTTTTCTCCTTGTAAGCTATGCGAGATTTAGAAAAATATCGTATCTTTGTCCCCGAATTAAGGCGTTCTTTGCATATTGCAAAATACAGAAACGAGCAGAAGTCCGCTCGTTTCCATATTGTTACCTATATTATAAAGGCAAACGCCTAACTTCTTGATATTCAACCAAAGTCCAATTTAGTGTGAGTTATAACATTTAACAGGTTTCGGATTGAAAGCGTGCTGAAAATCGCGCCTTATCACACGCTGAAATTTGGTGGTATCGGGAATTTGCAGTATTTTTGCACTGTCGTTCGAAGAAAGGCTGCACTCGACAAAGCGCACCCCCAAAAGTTAACAATCAATATTTTATTAACCCTTTAAAAATTTAAGATCATGGAAGTAAAAGGAACATTGAAATATCGTAAAGTACAGCGCACACCTCAGACTGGTGAAAACGCAGGTAAGAAGAAGTGGTATGCTACTTCGGTAACCGACCGCGAAGTGGACTTCGAGGGATTCGTATCGCATATCTCCGACCACGGCTCGCCTTACTCTCGTGGTACTATCCACGGTGTGCTGATGGATGCACTCGACCATCTGCAGGAGTTGATTCTCGACGG
>OLOZ01002429.1_pt1 | contig 10494 bp, 6 predicted proteins | sample 1673021 | NCBI WGS metagenome assembly OLOZ01 (sample SAMEA3136747, study PRJEB25190) | human gut metagenome | biome: human gut; feature: human-associated habitat; material: faeces | place: Austria | collected 2013
ACCTTCTTCTGGGGGAACTCCTTATCCTCCAATGCTTTGCTCCGCAATTTCCCACGGATTTTACACGGAACTCCCACAAAAATTTCCTCCTTCCAGGATCTCTGTTTTAGGCAGAAGAAAGCATGAGACACCCATCGAATTGTCTTTTTAAGAAAGACAAAAGTGCATACTATGAGGGAAATCTTTATCATAATTTTTTTCTTATTATTATATCAAAAAATTCGTTTTTCCTATTGACCTCATTGCTTTAAAGTGTTAAGATGGGAAACGTCGATTTCGAGAGAAATCGGCAGTCATATTTACCATGTTCGAAAGAAGGTCTCATACAATGAAAAAGAAAGTGTTTGCCACTGTGCTGGCTGGCATGATGGCGCTGAGCTTGACTGCTTGCGGAAACGCAGATTCTACTGCGCCAGAGGAAAACGGCAGCGGTACGCAGACGGCCGCGGGCTCCTACACAGTCGGCATCTGCCAGCAGATGCAGCATGCTGCCTTGGATTCCGCCACCCAGGGATTCCAGGATAAGTTGAAGGAGCTGATCACCGCGGACGGCGGAGAGGTTGAATTTGAAGTGGAAAATGCCTCTGGAGAGTCTGCAAACTGCGCTTCCATCATCAATGGCTTTGTCTCCTCCAATGTGGACTTGATCATGGCCAACGCCACCGCTTCTCTCCAGGCTGCTCAGGCCGGTACGGCAGATATCCCCATTTTGGGAACCTCTGTCACGGATTATGCCACTGCCCTGGGAATGGACAACTGGACAGGCACCACAGGCACCAATATCTCCGGCACCGCCGACCTGGCGCCTCTGGACAAGCAGGCTGATATGATTCAGGAACTCTTCCCCGATGCGAAAACCGTCGGCCTGCTGTATTGCTCGGCAGAACCGAACTCCTCTTACCAAGTGGGGGTCATTAAGCCTCTGCTGGAGGAGATGGGATATACCTGCACAGAGTACGCGTTTGCAGACTCCAATGACGTGGCTTCCGTTACCACTTCCGCCTGTGCTTCCAGTGACGTGATTTACATCCCCACAGACAACACCGCCGCCTCCTGCACAGAGGCCATTCGCAACGTAGTGGTTCCCGCAGGGGTCCCCGTTGTGGCTGGAGAACAGGGCATCTGCTCTGGCTGCGGCGTGGCGACTCTGTCTATCGACTACTACGAACTGGGCCAGCTGACTGGCGAGATGGCCTATGACATTCTGGTCAACGGCAAGGACCCCGGCACCATGGAGATCCAGTCTCTGCCCACTGCCACCAAGATGTATAATCCTTCTGTCTGCGAGGAACTGAACATTACCCCGCCGGAGGGATACACCGCCATTGAGACCACGGCAGAATAATCCGATCCATTTGTCTGGAACCCGGGCGGAAAGGGGCCTCCTTTTCCGCCCGGTCTCGATTTGTCTTTCTCATTCGATGAACACGGAGGAATCAACGTGGATTTTTTCTCAGATTTGCTCAATGCGCTGCCGGGCGCTCTGGCCCAGGGCCTGATTTGGGGGCTCATGGCCATCGGCGTCTATATCACCTTTAAGGTCTTGGATCTGGCCGACTTGACGGTGGATGGAACCATGTGCACCGGCGGCGCGGTATGTATCATGCTGATGACCAATGGGGTCAATGTCTGGGTGGCGCTGCTGTGCGCCTTCATCGCGGGGATGATTGCCGGTGCCATCACCGGACTGCTGCACACGGCCATGGGTATCCCCGCCATACTGGCAGGAATTTTAACCCAGCTGGCCCTGTTTTCCATTAATCTGCGAATCATGGGCGGCAAAGCCAACCAGGCCATCAACCCGGACAACTATGATCTGCTGGTCTCCCTGCGGAATGTAAAGCATCTCAGTTTGGAAAACCCCATCCTGGTGACACTGCTGTTTACCGCGGTTCTCATTGCTTTGCTCTACTGGTTCTTTGGAACAGAGCTGGGCAGCGGCATCCGGGCCACTGGCGCCAACCCCAACATGAGCCGGGCCCAGGGAATCAATGTCAACCGCAACAAGGTTTTGGGACTAATGATCTCCAACGGGATTGTGGCGCTGTCCAGCGCCCTGTATTCCCAGTACCAGGGATTTGCCGATGTCAACGCCGGCCGGGGCGCCATTGTCATTGGTTTGGCGGCAGTGATCATTGGCGACGTCATTTTCTCCCGTATTTTCCAGAACTTCGCCTTGAAACTGGTGTCTGTCTCCCTGGGTGCTGTCATCTATTACGTGGTGATTCAGATTGTCCTGACCCTGGGGCTGGACAGCAATGATCTGAAGCTCTTCTCGGCCTTGGTGGTGGCCATCTTCCTGGCGGTTCCCTATTGGAAAAACCGGTATTTCCGCAGCAAACCCAAGGCAGTCCCCGCAGGGAAAAAGGAGGGTGTCCCCCATGCTTGAACTCAACGGACTTTACAAGGTTTTCAACGCTGGCACCGTCAACGAAAAGCGGGCCATTGACGGTCTGGACCTCACCCTGGAGGAGGGGGACTTTGTCACGGTAATCGGTGGCAACGGCGCGGGAAAATCCACCACCCTGAACCTCATTGCCGGGGTCTTTCCCGCAGATCGCGGAACCATCCGCCTGAATGGCGTGGACATCACGCGGCTTCCCGAGCACAAACGGGCCAAATATCTGGGCCGGGTGTTCCAGGACCCGATGATGGGAACCGCAGCCACCATGGGCATTGAGGAAAACCTGGCGCTGGCCAACCGCCGGGGCAAATCCCGTGGACTCCGCCCAGGTATTACCAGCCAGGAGCGGGAGCTCTTCCGGGCGCAGTTGGCCGCCCTGGGCCTGGGCCTGGAAAACCGCTTGACCAGCAAAGTGGGGCTTCTCTCTGGTGGACAGCGGCAAGCTCTGACTCTTCTGATGGCAACCTTGAATCAGCCGAAGCTCCTTCTGTTGGATGAGCATACAGCGGCGCTGGACCCAAAGACTGCGGACAAGGTCCTTCAACTGACCGAGGAAATTGTGGCCCGGGACCATTTGACCACCCTCATGGTGACCCATAATATGAAACACGCCATCCAGTACGGCAACCGTTTGATTATGATGGATGCCGGCCGTGTGGTGGTGGACATTCGCGGAGAGGAGAAAAAGAACCTGACGGTCTCCGACCTATTGGAAAAATTCAATATTGAAAATGACCGTATGCTCCTGTCTGAATAAATGTGTCAGAATATACTAATTTAGAGGGAAACATTGATGACAAGATTCCGCCTCCTGTTGTAGGATAAAGCTTACAACAGGAGGTTTTTTACTATGGAAAAATACACGTACATTCGAAAGACCATCACATGGGAAAACCGGCGCTATGAAGTCCGGGGCAAGACCGAGCAGGAGGCATGTGACAAGCTGGCCGAACTGGTGGCCTCCTTAAACCGGGGAGAATTTGCCACCAGCGGAAACACCACGGTGGACCAATGGTTTCTCCAATGGAAGGAGACATACAAAGCCCCTTCCGGCCTCACCCAAAAGAGTTTGGGCCTCTATGATGAGAAGTATAACGGCTATATTGGCCCCGCCATTGGGACATTAAAATTAAAAGACGTACGAGACCTTCATCTGCAAACCATCCTCAATACCCAAGCGGGGATGTCATACTCGCATGTATCCAAACTGCGTATGGTAATGCAGGAGCTCTTCCGGCAGGCACGCCGGTCCCGGCTGATTATTTATGACCCTGCAGAAGGGCTCCTGTTGCCGGAGAGTGTCAAGCGGAGCCATCGTCCCATCACCAAGGCGGAACGCAGGCACATTCTGGCCGTGGCACAGAACCATCCCGCCGGCCTGTGGGTGCTGACCATTCTGTACACGGGTCTGCGGCCTGGAGAGACGGCGGCCTTGTTCTGGGAGGATATTGACTTTGATCGAAATGAAATCCACGTTTATAAAGCCGTAGAAAGCGGGACCCGGACCATCAAAGCCCCCAAGACTCCCGCAGGGATTCGGGATATCCCCATGCGGCAGGAGCTGCGAGAGCGCCTGCTGGCGGTCCGGGGCGAGGGTACTGCGCCTGTGTTTCCCTCCGCCAACGGCGGCATACGCAGTGCCAACAGCCTTCGCCGGCTCTGGAATTCCTTTGCTCACGCTTTGGACCTTCACATGGGCGCGAAAGTCCGGGACGGCCAAATTCTCCAACATGCCATTGCCCCGGATCTGACGCCCTATTGTCTCCGGCATACCTTCTGCACCGACCTTCAGCGCGCCGGAGTCCCAATCAACGTGGCCAAAGAATTGATGGGGCATGCGAATATCTCTGTCACAGCGAACATTTACACACACCGCGATCAAAAAGTACTTCATAATAATATGGCAAAATTAAATCCAAAAGGAAGAAGAACAGTAGGAAAGACCCAAGAAAAAACCGTGTGAACGCCGTGGAAAACCTGTGGGAAATTGCGGAGCAAAGTATTGAGGAATAAGGAGTTCCCCCAGAAGAAGGTTCTGAGCCTGGTGCTCTGTGTGGCTGTGATGCTGTCTGTCATGGTCATGGGCGCCGGGGCGGCGTTCTCGGATCAGGACAAGATCGAGAACACCGAGGCCGTCAATATGTGCACTGCGCTGAACATTATTGGCGGGTATGAGGATGGTTCCTATCATCCGGAACGGAACATTGAGCGGTCTGAGATCACCAAGATGATCTGCGTGGCCCTCAACGGCGGCAAGGAGCCTAACCTTGCTGTTCCCGCAACGCCTACTTTCTCTGACGTGCGCGGTTCCGCTGACGCTTGGGCAGAGAAGTACATTGAATCCTGCGCAGCCCAGGGCATTGTGTCCGGTGTGGGCGGCGGTCGATTCAGCCCCGCTGGCAACGTGACTGGCTCTCAGCTGGCCAAGATGCTGCTGGTGGCCCTGGGCTATCGCGCCGATGAGGCCAACTTCACCGGCAACGGCTGGGACACCAACGTCAACGTGATTGCCACCCAGAAGGGCCTGTATGAGGGTCTGGAGAACATGGATGTCTCCGCTGCGCTGACCCGTGACAACGCGGCCCAGATGATCTGGAATGCGCTCCAGGCTGTGGAGGTGGAGTACACCTACACCCTGGTCACCGAGAACGGCCAGCTGGTCTCCAAGGTGGTTGTGCAGGATAAGGCACCCGCCACGGTTGGCAGCAATAAGTATGATTACACTCTGCTGTACGACAAGTACAAGGCCGTGATGACCAATGATGCCGACACTTATGACACCCTCACTATGACTAAGTATAAGTGGAACGACAAGAACGGCGAGTATGACTACACGTTCACGGACAACAAGAGTAAAGAACATACGTTCTCCAGCGCTGCCGACTACACTTCGTTGTTTGCGCAGCAGGTTAATGTTGTCTATAAAAACACCACAGATGAGCCTGTCTACGGCATCTATGCAGAAGACTCCCAGGTTCTCTATGAAGGCATTGCCGGAGATATTGAGGACAATGACCAGGATTCCATCAAAATTGATGGGGTGAAGTACAAGGTCGATGATGACAAGGGCTTGGCTGGTGTTGAATACTATGCTGAAAATGTCTATACCCCCGCTGGGGATTCTGATGATGCACAGGACTACTACACCGTCCGCGTGATTGACCTGGATGGTGACGACGAGGTGGACTGCGTGGTCTATCTGCCCTTCACAGTGGCAGAGGTTACTTACGTTGGCTCCAAGTATATCCAGGCCAGCGGAAAGTATGAGTTTGAGGACTGCAATATTTATGACGGCATTGCCAAAGACGACTACGCTGTCATCGTTTCCGGCACCAATACCGCTGACGGGAAGGACACCTTGACCAAGGCAGAGGTTGTTTCCGGTGAGGTCACTGTGGTGAACGGAGATGACTACACCATCGACGGCGAAGTCTATACACTGGCGAAGGATGTTTCTAAAACCAATCTTGAGCTGGGCAACAATGTCGAGGCTGTCGTGGTGAATGGCTACATTTTCGCTGCGGAGCTGGTTTCCGGTTCCATCTCTATGGATGATGTTGTCTATATCAACGGTACAGAAGTCAAGACCAGCTATGGAAAGACCACGCTGATGGCCAAAGCTGTTTTTGCAAATGGTGAGACCACGGAAATTGAGATCAAGTCTGTTGAAGGTGTCAACGATGACAACCTGTATGAGACTAATGATGAAAAAAACACAGCGAAGAATGTCTCTGATGGTCTGTGGGCCTTTGAGATGGACGGCGACAAGTACGAGTTGAAGACCATCTCTGTGGGTGATGACGCGAACTTCGACACCACCACCAACAACACCACTGTCGGTGATGACCGGATCGGCGGCCTGCGCGTCAATGATAACGCAGTTGTCTTTGTGAAAGATGGCGAGGGTGACGTTACTGTGCTGACTGGCGCCGATGTCAAGGCCTGGAGTGAGGCAGCTCGGGAGTCGGTTGTTGCCTACGCCAATAACACCTCCGGCTATGCCTACGTCGAGCTGGCTGCCATTACTGTTGAAGGTGACGTACCCGGTTCCGCGTACAGCGACATCTATGGCTACGTGGTAAAGACCCTTGGTGAGACCCAGGAGGACAACACAAAGTACACTTCCTTCCTCGTCTGGACTGGGGCGGAGAACGAGACCATCAAGGTTAAGACCAGTAATGTGAATGGCGACATTGAGAAGGGCTCTTTCGTGAAGGTTTCCGGGGACGAGATTTCCGCGCTGAATCTGGCAACCTCCGCAGCAGCCGTGGCAGCCACGGATGAAGAGACCGTCTCCTTCATCGGGAATTCCACTGAGTACAAGATTACCAGCGACACCAAAGTGATCTATGTGGACACCGAGGCCGTGGCAGGAGAAGAAGGTGGCTCCATCGCGGAGGCAACCGACCACAACCAGGATGGCAGCTTCGAAAAGAACGTGGTTTATGTTGTCGACACCGACAACAAGGATGAACTGCTGGTCCTCTTTGTGGACACCAACAACGAGCTGAAGGGTACTGAGCCGGTTGTGAAAACCACTGTGAGTGCGGAAGGGGTATTGACTGTGGACGAGGTTCTGCCTACCACCAGTTCCACGATTTACCCCGTTGCAGAAAATGTGGAAAAATTGACCGACGAGGATATCAACACTGTAAACGATGGTTTGTTTAACGGGTTTAACCTTAAAGACGGTGGAGCGGCTACTACCGTAACCGTAAAGATTCCCGTAAGCGGCGAGAAGGTTGCCATTCGTCAGACCAACAAGGCCCTGGCCGGTGCGTCTACCGATGGCAGAGTCGAAAATAATGTTAAGGTGGCAGGGTACACTAACATTAAAGGCGGCATCCTTGAGCTTTCCGTTGTTGTGATGCAGGGCGAGAATGTGAAGCTTGAAGTTGTGAGCAATGCGGAAGGTACCTATGGTGATACTTTCAGTAGTAACAATTCTGCTTTTGAGACAGAGGAAGGCGCTGTGGTTTATACCATTAACACCTCTGGCATTTCCTTTGCAAAGTAATTTTGCCTGTTTGACTGTAATCAACAGAAGATAGCAGAAGCTCCCGGGGATACCCCGGGAGCTTCTTTGCTGTTTTGTTCCAAGGTTGAACCGCATGAAAGAAGATCCCCCGGACGGGAAGTTCCCGTCCGGGGGCTTTGCTTCTCATGTGAAGTGTGTCTGTTTCAGATCGATTAGTTCTCCACAGATTCAACCTTCAGACCAGTCGTATCAATTGTGCAGGTCTTCACAACGTTACCTTCACTGTCCTTAATGGTCAGTTTCACATTCTTGTTAGCTGCCAAGAGAATAGACAGATCGCCGTTTTTCTCTCCGCCTCCCTCGCCATTCACGTAGTCAGAAGTTTTCTCATTGCTGCTCGAATAGTCCGAATACGCCATACCAAGAGCTTCGTTTTCCTGTTCAATGCTATAAGTGCCGTCCTGTGGTACGAAGCCCTTCAAAGTAATCACCGTGTAAGAAGCCTCCTGCAGAGTACCGTTGAAAATGTCCCCTTCATTCCCTCCGGAACACCTGCCTCAACGGCCTCATCAGAGGAGACAACGATCTGGGTTGTGTCACCGTTTACGGTCACATCCATGCCGGTCGGTTTATTCGCCACAGCACCAGCGGTAGGCTTAGTCGTAGACTTATTCCAGCCTTCCGCCGCAGTATTCAGCGCAACCATGACAACCTCATTCGTGGTGTTGTCCACAACATATTTCACGTTGTTGTAGTACGCACCATTGGCGGTCTCATACGCCTGTTCCAGACCGTCGCCGGCCACGCCCTCTTCCCCGTTGACGTAGATGTACTTCACGTCATCGTCGAAGGTCAGGTCTTTGCCGTTAAACAGAACCATGTAGTCCTTGCCGAACTGGTCAATCGCGCCGGTAGCAACCGTCAGTTTGTTCGTACCGTCAGAGGTAGACAGAACGCCCTCAATGAAGTTGTCGGACGTCATGTCGAAGGAGATCAGATCGCCCTTCTCGATGCTGGTACCGGTCGCCTTCATCTTCACAACCTGCTCCTCGTTGCTGCTGGTCCAAACGGTGAACTCACGGTACTTGCCGTTGCTGTCCTCGCGGGTGGTGCCAGCATCGGTCACGTAGCCGTACATCTTATCCGCGTTTGCGCCCGGCAGGTATGCGGAGCTCTTCAGCACAACCACGGAAGCCAAGCCATCATCGATAACGGCGATGCAACCCTTATTTGCTGTGAAGTCGCCGCCCAGATTATTCAGCTCTGCGCCAGTCATTGCACGGTACTTCACATCGTTGGAGCCGGTCTCCTGATACTGGATGTAGACCACAGCGTCACTGGATACACGGTAGGATTTGCCGCCGACAGTGATCTTTTTATCAGCTTTGACAAACTTGCCATTGGAAGTATCGCTCACAACAGAATCGCCGCCGGCCTCGTTTGTTCCGTCTGCGACCTTGGTCAGCTCATAAGCAGAGCCTTCCATCTCGTAGGTAACCAAATCGCCGTTGCTGATGCTGTTAAGCGCAGAGGTATCTTTCGCGGCAATGGTCTTCTCGGAACCGTCCGCGAACAGGACGCGCATCTGGACATTGCCGTCCGCGTCGATGCTGTTGGTCTTACGGATCACAAACGCTGTGTCGGTGGAGCCACCGGCCTCCTTTGTGACCTGGTAAGCCACTCCGTTGATCACATAGAGGGTCAGAGTATCACCGGTCCCGTTAACGGAGTCACCCTTGGCAACGACAGCATTCTGGAAGGGCTCGTTGGCATTCTTATTGCCCAAGGTATACCAGTTGCCATCAATCTCCACGTCAGTAATCGTGCTGCCGCTACCCTTGGTGGCATCCACCTTGCCGGTCACCTTTTCAGCCTTCACCAGCTTGTCGTTGCCAGTGAACGAATCCTTGTATACGGCAACGTAGTCGCCCTTGACCAGGCCGTCAGGGATGATGTCGTCCTCCTCGAAGGCGCCGGGCACGCCGGTGACGTTGACCTTTTCAGAGTCCACATAGGTGACCTTGCCGAAGCTGGTCATGGGATTCACAATGGCCAGATCGAACTTGTTGTCGCCGTCGTTGGAGATGAAGGTGATCTGATCGCCGGAGCGGACTTCGGCCGCGATTTCGTTGATGTACAGGGTGCCACCAGAAGAATTTTTCACGCCATATACCATGCCGGATTCTTTGCCAGATGTTTTGTTGACGTCATAGTTATAAGAAGTTCCGCCAATTTTAATCTTGTCACCATCCTGCTTCACGTTGGCAAAGATGTCGGTGACCACAGTATTTTCCTTGGCCACGGGGAACACGCCGTAAGCGTCGCCCTTGTTGTTGACCAGGACTTTGACATACTGCATGTACAGGTTGGTCACATCGTCGGAGTAGGTCCAGATCTGATCCTTCGTGTCATCCACTGTGGCGCCGTTGAGCTTGTCAACAACAAGCATTCCAATCTTGTCTTTGCCGGCGGTGCCCAGTTCGCCGGCGCCAGTCAGGATGCCTTCGTAGATGCCGGCGCCGCTGTACTTGTCTTCCAGCAGGGTGATCTTGTTGCCATTTTCGCCAGTCTTGTCGACCAGCTCCACCTTGGAGACCAGCTGGCCGTTCTCGCTGACCAGAGTATACTTATAAGTGACCTCGGTGGCCTGGAGTGCGTTCCACACCATCTGGGCTGCGTTGTCGCGAGTCAGTGCGGCGGAGACATCCAGACCGGACAGCCCTTCGTAGATGCCTTTCTGGGTGGCAACCACGTTTACATTGGTGTCCCAAGCATTGCCGGTAAACTCCTCAATGTCTGCGTCATAGCCCAGGCAAACCAGCAGCATCTTGGCCAGCTGGGAGGCGGTCACGTTGCCGGCGGGGCTGAACCGGCCGCCACCCACACCAGACACGATGCCCTGGGACACACAGGACTCAATGTACTTCTCTGCCCAGGCAGCGGTGGTGCCGCGCACGTCAGAAAAAGTGGGAGTACCGGGGGTAGCCAGATTCGGCTCTTTGCCGCCGTTGAGGGCCACACAGATCATCTTGGTGATCTCAGACCGCTTAATGTTGCGCTCAGGATGATAAGAACCATCCTCGTACCCGCCGATGATGTTCAGCGCAGAGCA
>OLOZ01002433.1_pt1 | contig 10472 bp, 7 predicted proteins | sample 1673021 | NCBI WGS metagenome assembly OLOZ01 (sample SAMEA3136747, study PRJEB25190) | human gut metagenome | biome: human gut; feature: human-associated habitat; material: faeces | place: Austria | collected 2013
GCAAAAGAGCATGCTATTATCCGAAAGCTTCAGGCTGTAGAAGGACTTGGAAGCATCTCTGTCATTTGCTCAGATAAAACAGGTACTTTGACTTTGAACAAAATGACTGTGGAACACTATTATGTGAACGGAGAGACCAGTCCTGCAAAAGACGTAACATCTTCCAATCTAGCTAATAAACTGTTATATTTCGCCAGTGTATTGTGTAATGATGCTAAAATCGAAAATCAATCAACAAATTTCACAACACCAGAAAAACAGTGGGATTCCAACAATAAAGACAATAAAAATAATAGCAAACAGATAGAAGAAATATTGCGTGATTTAAATTGCAATATTAATATATTGCTTCTGGAGTCTATACAGGAACGAGATGTATATCCTGAAGAAGAAAGAAATATATATAACCGACTTGAGATGCAGATTGATACAGATCCTTCATGCATTATAAATACCTCAGGGTCAACGGGGGTGCCTAAGGGCGTCATTTTAAATCATAAAAGCTTCTTTGATTTTCTGGATTGGTCTACTGAAACTTTCAAACTTGATGAGAAAACTATAATGGGAAGCTTATCGCCAAGTGTTTTTGATATTTTTGTTTATGAATTATGGCTTATGGCAGCAAAAGGAGCAGAAATAGTTGTTCTGAACAGCAATATGGCCATGTTTCCGGCAAAGTTATTGCAACAGATGAAAATGGAAAAAGTGAATTTTATTTTCTGGGTGCCATCGATAATGGTGAATATTGCGAATATGGATTTACTGACAAAGATTCAGTTAACGGACTTAAGGTTAGTATGGTTTGCAGGAGAGGTTTTCCCGACAAAGCAGTTTAATTATTGGAGAAGGAACTTACCAAATACAGAATTTGCAAATCTCTACGGTCCTATAGAGATTACGTTGGATTGTACGTATTATATTGTAAAGCGTAATTTTGATGATAGTGAACCGCTTCCCATAGGATATCCTTGCAAGAATACCGATATTCTGATATTAAATGAAGACGATAAGCTGTGTAGGCAGGGTGAAGAAGGCGAGTTGTGTGTAAGAGGTACCTCACTGGCGATGGGATATTATAAAAACCTGGATAAAACATCGCAGGTATTCGTACAGAATCCATTAAATACAAATTATCCGGAGATTATATATCGTACAGGAGATATGGTTTATATAAATGAGTTGGGGGAAATTGTTTTTAAAGGAAGAAAAGATAGTTTAATAAAGCACATGGGATATCGTATAGAATTAGGAGAAATTGAACATGCAGTAATAAATAAATTAAAGTTAGTTGAGTATTGTTGTGTTGTATATAACAAAAAGAAGAAAGAAATTACAATGTTTTATGAATCACCTGAAAAAATAGAACCAGGTGAATTCAGAAGAAAACTTATTGCATTGTTCCCTAAATACATGATACCCGTTATTTATATACAGAAGGAACTTTTGCCCCGTAATACAAATGGGAAAATAGACCGCCAAAGACTTAGTGAAGAAGTAAATAATTAAAATATTTAAAATGCAGATTATGAGGAGGATAGAATATGGAACAGATTAAGAAAATGCTCAATGAGCTTAGACCAGAGTTTAACTTTGATGAGAGCAAGGATTTTATAGGAGACGGCTATTTGGATTCTTTTGATGTTGTGTCATTAATTACAATGATTGAGGAAAGTTTTAAGATTTCTATAGATGGTCTCGATATAGTTCCTGAAAATTTTATGAGCTACGATGCTATATATGGATTAGTTAAAAGAAATGGAGCCAAAATATGAAAACTGTATTTAAAGGAAAAAAAATATCTTCCATTGTAGGCATTTTACCTGAAACTATTTCATATTTCGATGATGAAGTGAGTAATTATACCTTTCCTGTTAAGCAGACTATGAGATTAAAAAAGATAATGGGTTTTGAATCTCACAGACTTGCAAAAAAAGATAGCTTTGCATCGGATTTCTGTATATATGGAATAAGGCATTTGCTTGAAAAGGGTGTTATAAAACGAGAAGAAATAGGTGCAATAATTGTTGTAACGCTGTCTCCGGATTATTTTGTGCCGCAGATAAGCAATATTGTACAAGGTGAATTGGATTTTGGTGAAGATGTGATTTGTCTTGATATTGCACAGGGCTGTTGTGGATTTTTAATAGGTTTAATGCAGTCGTTTATGCTACTTGATAAAATACAAGGCAAGAAAGTAGTTCTTTGTAATGTAGATGTATTGAGTAAAAAAGTTTCGCATAAAGACAGAAACGATTTCCCTTTGTCAGGGGATGGTGCGGCAGTAACAATCGTGGAAAACAGCAAAGACTTTTCAAATATTTATTATTCGATGTATATGGATGGTAAACGTAGAAATGCCCTGCAAATACCTGCAGGTGGTTTTAGAATGCCTAATAATGCTGATACAGCAGAATTGAAAGATGTAGGAGACGGGAATCTTAGAGCTTTGGATCATATACATATGAATGGAAGTGATGTTTTTTCTTTTGTTCAAAAAGAGGTTCCGCCGTGTATAGAAGAAATTTTAAATTATTCTATGGTTCAAAAGGAGGATGTTGATTATTTTTTATTCCATCAACCCAATAAATTTATGCTACAGAAATTACGGGAGAAGATTGATGTTCCTAAAGAAAAATTACCGGATGATTTGGTAGTAAAATACGGTAATCCAAGTGGGGTATCTATCCCGATGGTTATTTGTGATAATATAGCGGAACAGTTAAAAGAACATAAATATCAAGTATGTTTATCAGCTTTTGGTTCAGGATTATCATGGGGTGCAATTATTATGGAGCTGGGATTGTTAGATTACTGTGAATTGATAGAATCTAATTTGTAGCATTTAAGGAGCAGCGTATGCAGGATAAAAAAAGATACATATTAGATAAGATTACCGAAATTAGAAAAAACAAAGCTGATTTTTATATGTCGAATGTGTTTAAGGTACCGGATAGCATTGTTGATTTTTACGAAGATGAAAACGGGATTGCGTTTTTGATTAATGATAAAGATGTTTACAGAGCTTACTTTGCATGTAACAAAGCATCTTCTTTACAAAAGCTATTATCTAAAATGCCGACAAATACCGGTGTGGAAATAATAGGCAAATCACTTGATTCTATCACAAAGGAAGCTTTGGAAAAATCTGGATATAGTAATTTTACTACATATTTACGCGCATGTAATACTAATCTAAAGGAGACTTTTGATAAAAATATACCCGATAAATTCAAAAATGTTGATTATAGGGCATATGTACAAAATGCAACATTAAAAGAAATGGAGCAGATATATGAACTTTTATATGGAACTTTCACTCCATTGACGAGTCATTTACAAAATGAAGAGGAATTGAAAGAAGATATAAAAAACAATAAAGTGCGGATTTCAATTGAAGATACCAAGGTAATTGCAATATTAACATATGACCAGAAAGGGAAAAAACTGTATATGGAACACGCAATAAATCAGGGACGAAGCATATTGATGCATTCATTGTATTTTTCTGTTCTTGAAGATGCGGTTATTGATGGAGTAAATTTTGTTTACACTTGGATGCGAGAAGACAATGATAGAGTGTTAGCTTTTGCTAAAAGATATGGCATAGTTCCCGATGGTATAAAAAATTACGTGTATATAAAAGATGAAAATTAAAAAATTTATTTATAAGCTTATTGATTCCAATATGTACATTATACTGGAGAAAAACAGAGCTATTGTTATCGATCCGTGTATATGTAGTGAAAGTATAGAGTATTTAAAAGGAAATGATGTAAAAGACATTATTATCATCCCTACACATGAGCATTATGATCATATATCGGGAATAGAAAATCTTCGTAGTGAATTTTATTGTAAGGTATACTGTTCGGAAAAATGTAATCAAAATATGAAATCGCCAATAAAAAACGGTTCAAAGTATTTTAAAGCTCTTTTTATAGACAAGGAAGAGGACAAGCTAGTGGAGGCAGAAAAAATCATACCGATTGTAAGCCATGGAGATGTGATGTTTGAGTTGCAAACAGAGCTTATCTGGGAAGCTCATAAAATAGTTCTAACTGAGACTCCCGGACATTCATCCGGAAGTATATGCGTACAGATAGATGATAAATATCTTTTTACAGGGGATTCTTTATTAAAGGATGTTGATGTAATTACAAGACTGCCAGGTGGAAGTAAAATAGAATATGAAAGTATAACGTTGCCGTATTTACAAAGCTTGAGTAAAGATTTATACATATATCCTGGACATGGTGAAAGTGGGTATTTAAAGGATTTTAATATATTAACTGCATATAGTAGAGATGTTTTTATAAATAAAAATTGAAGGTGATTTAAAATGACAGAGAATAAAAAAATGGAACTTATAGCGGAAGTTTTAGAAGTTGAAGTAGAAGGGTTAACTCCTGAGACTAAATTAGGTGATTTAGATGAATGGGATAGTATTGCATTAATTTCATTTATTGCGATGATGGATGATGAGTTTGATAAAATTATTAAAGGGTCTGTAGTAAAGGAACAGAAAACAGTTGCTGACCTCATGGCAATGATGGAGGAATAGAAAGATGATAAATCCAATGTCATTGGAGGGTAAAAAAATACTTATAACAGGAGCTTCTTCCGGGATAGGGCGAGCAACTGCGATATATTGTTCTGAGTTAGGAGCAAGGGTAGTTTTATTGGGTAGAAACAGAGAGCAACTGGATAGTACCATTAGTAAAATGCATTCATCAAATCATATAGTTTTAGTACACGATCTTTATAAAGATGAAGCGTTTGATGAGTTGTTTTTACAAATGATAACTGATGGAGTGAAGCTAGATGGATTTGTTCATTGTGCAGGCATCCCATGTATTATGAACGTTAAATCATTAACAAGAAATAGGTTGAAAAATGTAATGAATTTAAATTTTCATGCCTTTATTGATTTGGCAAGATGTTTTGTGAAGCGTAAATATAGTAATGATAATGCAAGTATTATAGGAATATCTTCAAGTGCAACAGTGCATCCACGAATGTATGAGATGGGATACATTGCCTCAAAAGCAGCAATGGAAGCCTCAGTAAAAGTAATGGCGCAAGAATTCTGGAAGCGTAAAATTCGTGTTAATTGTGTTTCTCCTGGAGCGGTAATGACAGAAATGGTTGTAGAGACCATTCGAGAGCACAATAATAAGGAACTCATGGATAGTATTGCTTCTAAAACTGTGATGGGATGGCAGCAGCCTGAAGATATTTCGAAAGTTTGTGCGTTTATACTTAGTGATGCATCCTGTAGCATTACAGGGCAAATTCTTCGAGCGGATGGTGGATACATTTAGAGATAATGCTTATCTACAAAAAATAGGAAGGAAAAAATAGTGGATTTAAAAGAAAAGCATTTGTGTTTACAAAAAAAGTTAATGGAACTTATGCTGGAAGTGGATAATATTTGTAAAAAGAATGATATTATATATTATTTGCATGCAGGTAATGTAATAGGTGCTATTAGACATCGTGGATTTATACCTTGGGATGATGATGTTGATATTATTATGACTCCTGAAAATTGGAGGAAGTTTTATGCAGCTTGCCAAAAAGAAAAAGTAAAGAATCGTGCGTTAGTATGTAGAGAAAATAACCCGGAGCATACATATTTATTTGCACGTTATGTTGATACCACAACTACGTATACATTTAGATGGAAGGCTTTTAATACAGGGCAAGAAGGAATTGGTATTGACATTGCTATTTTTGACAAAGTTTCTAATAGCATATATAAGCAACAAAAATATAGAAAATGGATGATTCTTTTAGGTGAATTTATTGGAAGAAGAACTTTTGTAAATGATGAAGGTAATATTAGGCTTTATCAAGGTGCAAAATTTCTTGCAAAGATTTTTGGTAATAAGACAGTAATTAACTTTATTGAAAAAATGAAGAATAAATACACTGATGAAAATGGTGGAAGTTATATTCCGCAAGGGCCACATAAAGGTTTTAATTGGTCTTGTTCTGCGGAATATTTAGGTCAACCGGAAGTGGTTGAAGTGGAAGGTCATAAATTATATGCCCCAACAAATGCAAGAGGGTTTGTAAGAAAAGTTTATGGTGATGATTGGATGATATTGCCTGACCCGGAGCAAAGACGAATCCATATGGGTAAAATATCTGCTTATAGCAGTGTTAATGTTTCGGATGGAGAGGCCGAGAGAGATGCCGCCAATTGGGTAGATTCATCAAAATATGATGATTGTTATGTGAAACAAAAACCATTAGTTATCAAGAGGACACTACTTAGGAAAAAACAGGATTTAATAGATTCTAAAATTAAGTGTTACGCATATTATATTGAATTAGAATCCAAATTAGAGTTTTTGGATTACAATTTATCACATCTTTTGGATAATAATAATTATGTAACTATTAATAGTATTTTTTCAGAATATGTAAATCAACAGTTAAAGGAATATAAAAAAATAGATTTTATTTCAAATACTCCAACTGTAGAACAGATGAGTCAACATACTATTCCGATTTCATATGAACATTTATATATTGTTTGCATGTCATTAACTGTTTCGGGAAAATATTATGTAGCACAAAAAATTTTAGATTTACATTTTGGTGTTGATGGAGATAGACCATTACAAATAAAAAGACTGCAAGAGCTTATTGATGCGAATCGGGAATGGTCTGTTGCTAGATATGATAATAAAGATTGGGGAGAAATAGAAAGAATATCCAATAAATGGCTGCCTAAATATCCATATCATGTCGACTTTCTGTATGGTGATTTATTTATTAAGTTGAAAAGAGCTAAAAATAAGGAAAATGTTTTTAATATAATTAAACAAGCTGAGGATGTATTGAAAATCCATCCTAATTCTGTGGAATTGCTTCGTATAGTTGCTGATGCAAAGTTGAAGCTTGATTATGTTTCAGAAGCCAGAAAGCTGTATAAAGAAATCTTAAAGACTTCATGCAATGGTGCATTAAATTTAGAGATAAAAGATTCCTTAAAAAAAATGAGGCTGGATGTTTGTGAAAACATACAAGAAGAATTTAATTACAGCAAAATGGTTGAAAGAAATTCCGTTGCTCATAATAAATTGCTTCAACTTCTGAGTGAAGTTGATTTGATATGTAAAGAGAGGGAGATATCGTATTTTTTGGAGCCTATTTTAGCGTGGGAGTCAATTAATAAAGGTGAATTTGTAGAAAAGCGTTTTTCAAATCGTATAATAATGCAGGCAAAAAGCAGGAAGCGTTTTATTGAGGCTGTATTAGATATGAAAAAAAGTAACAGAGTTTTAGAATGTTTTGAAACAAATGAAGATTATGCAGAATTTTCATTACGTTATTGCGATACTTCAAGTATTTTGCTTAATTGTGATGAATTAGGGCTTTATAATAATAATAATATTAGTGTGGAAATTGTTTTTATTAAGCCTCATTGTCAAAATCGTTTCGAGAAAAAGATAAAAGCATTAGCACTTACTTCAATAAAGAATGCTTCAAGACCAAGTATTTTTTTAAAAAGGGGACTAAAGCATTTTATTTCTGGGACAATAGGCGTGATAGTAACGCATATATTTGGAAAGTCAAGAGTTAAAGAGAAATGTTGGAAATGGGTATATCAACCAGAGCAGGATAGAAATAAAATAAAAGGCGAAGTTAGAACCTTTAATTCAAAGTGGTTAAAGTTACCAGTGTTGGATTTCGACGAAAAAGAAATAACCTATATAAAAAATAGACCTTTCCCCGTTCCTAAAAATTATATAGAATATGTTAAAAGTTTAAATAAAAAGCCAACGGGATTTTCTTATTTTCTTTTGAACTCTGAACAAATTATTTTAATCCCAGAGTGTAATGGACAAATTCTTTCTAAAGGAATATCGAAAAAAGATATAAAAGAAAGAATAAAACTTGAATTTAAGATAAGAAGTTTGAGTAAAAAAATCAAGATTTATTCTCCGTATATTATACGCGGATGGGAGCATGTTCAACGTGGATTTATACGTACGGAAATGATTAGGAAGTATATGCCTCAAAAGAAAAAAATAATGGCGTTATATAATGCATATCAATATGAAGAGTTAGAAAAAATTTTGAAAGAATATATTGACAATATTAAAATTTTTTCAAATAAAAAGTTGGCATTGTATTTTGATAAGGACATATTTAGAGTTACATGGGAAATAATGGAGAAACAGGGGTGTGGCAGTGCTATTACTAATGTGCTTTCACATATCCCAATTGAACATATTAAAAGAGAAAGAGGGAAAAGAGCAGTAATGTTAAAGCCAGTTTGTATGCAGAAAGAGTTAGAGCAAATACTAAATTATTTGAAACATGATCAAAAAAACTGTTTATATTTGTATGCGGATTTATCTATCTATGGTCTAAATAATTCTAATATTAAAGTTTGGTATGATAAAGATAAGCAAGGAATCCGTATGGTTGTGATGCAATATCATGAAAGTTTTCAGGTTTATTCTAATCGGTCCTTTGAAGATGTTAATGGATTGATAGAGCTTATTAGGAAGAAAAGTCCACATTGTATTTCTGCACGTAGGGAGATTATAGAGATTATAGAAGAAAAATTACCGCAATACTTTTCTGAATATGGCGTGATTATGGAAAATCCACAAATAAACTTAAAAAATGATTATAATGTAAATAGTATGTATAGAACAAAAATAAGAGAAGCCGATATAATCGATTGTGAAAAAATTACAGATTTAATTTTTACTTCACCAGAGATTAGTGCACCATATACCAAAGAAGTTTTATTAGAGGAACTTAAAGAAAGAATTCAAACAGGAATGGGACGAAGTTTTATTATAGAAAATGCGGATGAAGTCGTTGCACATGTAGCTACATATGCAGAAACGGAAAGTTTTGTGATTGTAGGAGGCTTTGTTGTTCATCCTGACTTTAGAGATTCCGAATATGCATATCATTTAGAAAAATTTATAGCGGATATTATAAATAGAGAAGGGAAAAAACATGTTGGAATGATAACTAGTAGGCGTTTGCAGAGAATGTTTGAACGTAAAGGTAGTGTAAGCATTGCAAAATATGGGAAATTATCTTTGAAAGATAAATAGTAGAGGAAGTTTGCAGATGATATAATCGAAAAGGTTTTTTAATAATAAATTGTAATATTTTTAGTATAGAAAATTTAGGAGGAGAATTAAGTGAGAAAACACAGTAGTGACCCGGTAAAAGCCGGTAAAACGAAATCAAAAATAAAAATACTCCCGGGCACACCGGGATTGATTGTATTGCTTGTAGCATTTTTATTAATTGAAGTGACATTCATGTCCATGCTCACAATCCTAAATATCCTGCCAACGCTTTACAACATCATAATTCTGATTGTTTTAATAGCTCTGGCGGTACTTGTTTTTAAGCTTCTGGCATGCAGAAAAGAAGTGACAAAACAACGAAAGGTCGGCGTTATTATTTCCGCACTGATGATTGTATTGCTTGGTATAGGCTGTTTCTATTTATTTAATACATATTCGGCCTTTAGCAAAATGAGTGATGAGGACAAGCAGTACGAGGATTTTCATGTGGTGGCGTTAAAAGACGGCAGTTACAAAAATGTAAAGGACATAGACGGCAAAACTATATTTACCAATGTCAGCACTTCAGCGACTTATGACAAAGCTCAGGAAAAGTTGAAAGAAGAAGCTGATGTAAAATATAAAGAAGCCGGCGGATATATGCAGCTTAAATCTGTATTGATAGACGAGAAAAACAAAGAACACGACGAACTCATATTTATAAGCGGCAATAATTATGAGATGATATGTGAGGACGTAGAAGGTTTTGAAAAAAGAACAAGAATTGTTCATACCGTTTCAGTGGAAATTGAAAACAAGGATATAGCCAAGCGTGTAGGCATTACTCAAGAGCCGTTTAATATATATATAAGCGGCATCGATACCTTTGGAGGTATAAGCAAGGTATCCAGAAGCGATGTCAATATGATAATGACTGTTGATCCTGTTGATAAGAAGATTTTGCTTACATCTATCCCGAGAGATATGTATGTTGATTTGCATTCATACAAAGCAAAGGATAAGCTTACCCATTCGGGAATATATGGTGTGGGAGAAACAGTAGAGACAGTAGAGGACTGGATGGGTATTGATATCAATTATTATATACGAGTGAATTTCACATCTCTTGAGGATATTGTTGATGCCATCGGCGGCGTTGATGTGGAGTCGCCATATGCGTTTAAATCATCGGTATCCAAGTACAGCTACAGTGAAGGTATAAATCACCTTGACGGAGAAGCGGCCCTGTTCTTTGCAAGGGAAAGAAAATCTTTTGAGGAAGGAGATCAGGAACGAATAAAGAATCAACAACGAGTTTTAAAAGGTATTATTAACAAAATTACCGGAAGTACTGCAATTTTGACAGGGTACACAAAGATACTTGATACTGTGGGAGATCAAATTCAGACGAATATGAGC
>OLOZ01002435.1_pt1 | contig 10456 bp, 9 predicted proteins | sample 1673021 | NCBI WGS metagenome assembly OLOZ01 (sample SAMEA3136747, study PRJEB25190) | human gut metagenome | biome: human gut; feature: human-associated habitat; material: faeces | place: Austria | collected 2013
ATATGAAAATGGAGAAAGAAAAAGAGGAACGATTCAGAGGAAATATGAGCAAGGAGGGAATAGCCCGAAGGCTAAATGATCTGGGAATTCCCAATCCCACCGCCTATAAGGCCGGGAAGGGGTCCCGATACCGGCGCCCAGGGCCTGCCAACGATGGCCTGTGGACCCCGGCCACGGTGGCCCGGATGCTCCAAAATCCCGTCTACGCGGGTACCCTGGTGCAGGGCCGGCAGCGGGTGGTGAGCTATAAGGTGCACCAGACCATGGCGGTTCCCCCTGAGGACTGGTATGTGGTGGAGGGAACCCATGTCCCCCTTGTGCCCCCGGCCCTGTTCCAGCGGGCCCAGGAACTGGCCCAGCGGGAGACCCGCCGGGCGCCGGGACAGAGGACGTTGCACCTGTTTGCCGGCTTCCTGCGGTGCGCGGACTGCGGCAAATCCATGAGCCGGAAGACCGCTCGGGGCATCGTCTACTACACCTGTTCCACCTATCGCCGAAAGTCCAAGACCGCCTGCACCAAGCACACCATTCGGGAGGACCGGCTCCGGTCCCAGGTGGCCCAGGCGCTGGGAGTACAGCTGGAGGCGTTGTCCCGGCGGCTTCTGTTTGAACAGGTGCGGGAAATTTTGGTCCATGAGGACGGCGAGGTGACCGTCTGTCCTTTGCCAGCGGAAGGGGCTTCCTCTGTTTAACGAAAATTTAACATTTGGGTGGTTTTTTATTTTACATGCTGGGGATAGACTGGTTGTAAAGAACAGGTTAAATGGGAGGAAATGAGGAGGCATCCCCAATGGAACGAATTTACTTGCTGGAGGACGACGACAGCATTCGCAAGCTGGTCATTTACGCCCTGGGCAGCCAAGGTTACGAGGCCCAGGGCTTTGACCGGCCTTCTGATTTTTGGAGCGCGATGGAGGGCCCCCAGCCCGCCTTGATCTTGCTGGATATTATGCTGCCGGAGGAGGATGGCCTTTCCATCCTGCAAAAGCTGCGGGCCTCGGCGGCCACCAAGCGCATTCCTGTGATCATGCTCACCGCGAAGAACACGGAGTATGACCGGGTGGTGGGCCTGGACAGCGGCGCCGATGACTTTATCTCCAAGCCCTTCGGCATGATGGAGCTGGTGGCCCGGGTCCGGGCGGTCCTCCGCCGTACGGAGCAGAAGCCGGAGACCGAGGACTACCAGGTGGGGGACCTTTTCGTCAGCCCCCAGCGCCATGTGGTCCGGGTGGCAGGGGAGGAGGTTCCCCTGACCAACAAGGAGTTCGAACTTCTGTGCCTGCTGCTGGAGCACCAGGGCATGGCCATGACCCGGGACGCCATCATGGACGGGGTCTGGGGCCAGGAGTTCAGCCGGGAGAACCGGACCCTGGATGTCCATGTGCGGACCCTGCGGACCAAGCTGGGCGCTGCCGGGCACTACATTGAGACCGTCCGGGGGGTGGGCTATAAGATCGGAGGGGCCTCATGACGGGCAAGATTTTCCGCAGCTGCTTCCTGGTGGGGCTGGCGGTGATGATCCTGTGTACCGGGCTTTTCGTGGCGGTGATGGCCTCCCAGTATGAGGAGGAGGTCTATCAGCAGCTCCAGGAGGAACTGGCCTATGTGAAGCACGGCATGGAGGAGAGCGGACAGGCCTACCTGACCGGTCTGCAGACCACCCAGCGCCTGACCTGGGTGGACACCGACGGCACCGTGCTCTATGACAGTGTGGCAGACCCCGCCACCATGGAGAACCACGGGGACCGGGCGGAGATCCGGCAGGCGATGGAGGAGGGCTCTGGACAGGGAAAACACCTCTCCAACACCCTGCTGCAAAAAAATCTCTACTATGCCGCCCGTCTGTCGGACGGGACGGTTTTGCGGATTTCCTGTGTGGAGACCACGGTGGGGGCGCTGATTCTGGGGGTTCTCCAGCCGGTGCTGTGGATTTTGGTGCTGGCCCTCATCCTGTCGGGGATTCTGGCCTCCCGGCTGTCCCGGCAGATTACCAAACCCATCAACAGCCTGGATTTGGAAAACCCCAGGCTGGATGAGACCTATGAGGAGCTCTTTCCCCTGGTCAGCCGCCTGCGGGAGCAGAACCGCACCATTGGCCGGCAGATGGACGCCCTGGGCCGCCGGCAGCGGGAGTTTGCCGCCTTGGCGGAGAACATGAGCGAAGGGGTTTTGCTCATCGACAGCCGTTACCATGTGCTCTCCGGCAATCAGAGCGCCTTTCACTTGCTGGGGGAGAAGCAGCAGCCCGAGAGCATCCGGCAGGGGACCTGCCGGCGGGAGATCTGGGAGGCCGCGGGCAAAGCCCTGGCCGGCCGCCATGCCGAGACCCTGATGCGGGGCGAGTCCCACATCTTCGAGATTCTGGCCAGTCCGGTTACTGCCAACGGGCAGGTGACCGGCGCGGTGATTCTCATGGTGGATGTCACCGAACGAGAGGAGCGGGAGAGCCTGCGGCGGGAGTTCTCCGCCAATGTCTCCCATGAGCTGAAAACCCCCCTCACCTCCATTTCCGGGTTTGCCGAGCTCATGAAAGAGGGGCTGGTGGAAGCGGATAAGATGAGGGAGTTCGCGGGGGACATTTACAAGGAGTGCGGCCAGCTCATTGCCCTCATTGACGACATTATGAAGCTCTCCCGCCTGGATGAGGGATCGGAGGAACTGTCGGCGGAACGGGTGGACCTGTATGACCTGTCCCAAAAGATCCTCCAGGAGCTCACCCCTGTGGCCGCGAAGCGGGAAATTTCCCTGCACATGGAAGGGGGGCGCCAGACGATCCAGGGGGTGTGGCGGATTCTCCATGAGATGATCTATAATCTCTGTGACAATGCCATTAAGTACAACAAGGACGGGGGCGCTGTGACCGTCCGGGTGACGGAAGAGGAGGACCAGGTGGTTGTATCCGTGGAGGATACCGGCATTGGAATCTCCGAAGGGCAGCAGGACCGGGTATTTGAGCGGTTCTACCGGGTGGATAAGAGCCATTCCCGCCGGGTGGGGGGCACCGGCCTGGGGCTGTCCATTGTCAAGCACGGCGCCCAATACCATAATGCCCAGCTCTCCCTGGACAGTGAACCGGGCGCGGGAACAACCATTACCCTGCGTTTCCCCAAACAAAGCGCGGCCTGAATGGAGGAGAGCGAGCACCTTATTTGAAGTTAGAAGGAGAAATCCATGATTACATTTGAAGAAATTAAAAAGGACCCGGGTATCCGGACCTATATTCAGAAGGCAGACGAGTCCCTGATCAATCTGGGCTTTACCGAGCACAGCTTTGCCCACGTGGGACTGGTGGCGGCCAACAGCAAGTATATTTTGGAGACGCTGGGGTACACCCCGCGGGAGGTGGAGCTGGTCCAAATCGCGGCCTACCTCCACGACATTGGCAACCTGGTCAACCGCATCGACCATTCTCAGAGCGGGGCGGTGATGGCCTTCCGCCTGCTGGACCATCTGCATATGGACCCCTTGGACATTGCCGAGGTGGTCACTGCCATTGGCAACCACGACGAGGGGACAGGTACGCCTGTCAGTCCCATGGCGGCGGCGTTGATTCTGGCGGACAAATCCGACGTCCGCCGCAGCCGGGTGCGCAACCAGGACATCAGCAAGTTTGATATCCATGACCGGGTCAACTATTCGGTGACCAAGGCGGAGCTGAAGATCAATGAGAACAAGACGCTCATTAAGCTCAAACTCCACATTGACACCCGGTATGGCTCTGTGATGGACTATTTTGAAATTTTTCTCAACCGGATGGTTCTCTGCCGGAAGGCGGCGGACACCTTGGGGCTTCAGTTTAAGCTGATTATCAATGAACAGCAGCTGATTTGAGGCAGAGAAAGAGACACGGCTACAAAAGCAGCGACGGCCTGAGGTAATTTCCTCAGGCCGTTTTTTCTTTGCCATACAAGACTTTTTTCTGGTACAGGGGGAAAAATACCAAGGGAAGAAAAAATTTTGATTTAACCAAAACTTTATCTTTCTTTGGTTTTTCCTTTAACCGAAACTGGATACACTGTACTTGTAGAAAACAAGAGATCAAACAGAAAACCAAGAAAGAAATGAGGAATTTAACCATGAAAAGAACCATGAAGAAAGCCATGAGCATTCTTGCTGCCTCTGCGGTTCTGGCCCTGACGCTTGCCGGCTGCGGAAATGAATCCACCGATCCTGCAACAACAGATGGCAGCGGTACGGACTCTGCGTCCACTGTCTCCGGTACGGTGGCTACCAATGGCTCCACCTCCATGGAGAAGGTGATCGGCAACCTGAAGGAGCAGTTTGAAAATGACAACGACGGCAATGTGACGGTCTCCTATGATGCCACGGGTTCCGGCGCGGGCATTGAAGCTGTGGTCAACGGCACCGCGGATATCGGCCTGTCCTCCCGGGCGCTGAAGGAAGAGGAGACCTCCTCCGGCCTGAAAGGAACCACCATCGCCCTGGACGGCATCGCCGTTATCGTCAATGCCGACAGCCAGGTGGCGGACCTGACGGTGGACCAGATCGCCAAGATTTTCACCGGGGAGATCACCAACTGGAGTGAAGTAGGCGGCGCCGACGGGGAGATCGCCTGCATCGGCCGGGAGGCCAACTCTGGCACCCGGGATGGGTTTGAGTCCATCACCGGAACCGAGGACACCTGCAAGCTCAGCCAGGAGCTCACCTCCACCGGCGCGGTGATTGAGGCCGTGAAGAACAGCCCCAACGCCATTGGCTACGCGTCCCTGTCCGCGGTAGAGGGCAAGGAGGGCATCAAGGCCTTGACGGTGAATGGCGTGGCCTGCTCTGAGGAGACGGTTCTGGACGGGTCCTATGAGATTCAGCGTCCCTTCGTGCTGGTCACCAAGTCGGATGCGTCCCTGTCCACGGCTGCGCAGGCCTTCTTTGACTACGCCACCTCCAAGGATGCCAGTGAGCTGATCCGCAACGCCGGCGCGGTTCCTGTGGCGGAATAACCAAGCGATTCACCCAAGCGGTGCGGGCCTCCTGCCTCTCGGGGGCAGGGTCCGTACCGCTTACCTTATGGTTTTGTTGGCGAGAGAAGGAGCTTCCCATGGAAAAAGCATTGAACAATTCCGGCCCTGCTGCGGCCAAGCCTGGCCACAGGGCAAAAAGAGCCGAACCCGGACGACGGGGGGCCAAGGATGCCCTGGAGTGGCTGATGCACACCATTTTTCTACTGTGCGGCATTGTGGCAGTGGGCTTTGTACTGGTCATCAGTGTGTACCTGATTATTTCTGGTGTGCCCGCGATGAAGGAAATTGGCCTGACGGATTTCCTGCTGGGACAGACCTGGGCCCCCACGGCCTCTGACCCCTCTTACGGGATTCTGCCGTTTATCCTCACCTCCATCTACGGTACCGCCGGAGCGGTGCTGATCGGGGTCCCCATTGGGCTGATGACAGCCATTTACTTGGCCAAGGTGGCCAATCCCCGGATGGCTGCGGTCATTCACACGGCGGTGGAGCTGCTGGCGGGGATTCCCTCGGTGGTTTACGGCCTGGTTGGTATGATTGTGCTGGTGCCCGGGATTCAAAAGGCCTTCGGTCTGTCCTCCGGCGCCTGCCTGCTGGCAGCGATTGTGGTGCTGGCCATTATGATCCTGCCCTCCATCATCAGTGTCTCCGAGACCTCTCTCCGAGCGGTCCCAGAGGAGTATGAGCAGGCCTCCCTGGCCCTGGGCGCCACCCACTTGGAAACGGTGTTCCGGGTGACCCTTCCGGCGGCCCGGAGCGGGGTGGCCACGGCTGTTGTCCTAGGGGTGGGTCGGGCCATTGGCGAGGCCATGGCCATTATCATGGTGGCCGGCAATGTGGCCAACATGCCTGGGCTGTTCACCTCGGTGCGGTTTTTGACCACGGCCATCGCCTCGGAGATGTCCTATGCCTCGGTGGGCAGCCTCCAGCGGCAGGCGCTGTTCTCCATTGGCCTGGTGCTCTTCCTGTTCATCATGCTGATCAACGTCTTCCTGAATGTCTGTATCAAACGAAAGAAGGAGAATTGAGATGTCATCCCTTTCTAAGCGGCGCAAGGCGTATGACCGGAGCCTGCGCACCCTGCTGTATCTCTGCGCGGGGATCACCTGCGCGCTGCTGCTTTTCCTCATTGGATATATCTTTTACCGGGGGTTGGGCAATATCAGCTGGGAGCTGCTCTCCAGCCAGACCAGCTATATCAACGACACCATCGGCATTCTGCCGAACTTTCTCAATACCCTCTATATCATTCTGCTGGCCATGGTCATTGTCCTCCCTCTGGGGGTGGGTGCGGCCATCTACTTGACGGAGTATGCTACCAACCGGAAGGTGGTGGCGGCCATTGAGTTTGCCACGGAGACCCTCACCGGGATTCCCTCCATTATCTTTGGTCTGGTGGGCATGCTGTTCTTTCTTCAGCTGTTTGGATTGAAGGCGGGCATTCTGGCCGGCGGCCTGACGCTGGTCATCATGATTCTGCCCACCATTGTCCGTACCACCCAGGAGAGCCTGAAGACGGTGCCCCAGTCCTACCGGGAGGGGGCGCTGGCCCTGGGCGCGGGGAAGTGGCACATGGTTCGCACTGTGGTGCTGCCCAACGCGGTGGACGGCATTGTCACCGGCTGCATCCTGGCGGTGGGCCGCATTGTGGGCGAGTCCGCGGCTCTGCTCTTTACAGCGGGGTTCGGCCTGGAGCTGAACAGTTTCATCACCTCTCTTCAGGCCTCTTCCGCCACCCTGACAGTGGCCCTATATGTCTACGCCAACGAGCGGGGGGAGACCGGTGTGGCCTTTGCCATTGCCGCGGTCCTGATGCTGTTGGTGTTCCTGATCAACTTTGCCGCCACCCTGGCAGGCAAGAAACTGAAACGAAAGGCAGGCTGAACCATGGCAGCTGAGATCATTACCGCCAAGTCCCTGAACCTGTGGTACGGCACCGATGGGAAAACCAGTGCCAACGAGCGGGGGCATCACGCGCTGAAAGATATCAATGTGAACATTCCGGCCCGGCAGATCACTGCCCTGATTGGTCCGTCCGGCTGCGGAAAGTCCACCTTCCTCAAAACCCTGAACCGAATGAACGATCTGGTTCCCGGGGTGCACATTGAGGGGGAGGTCTGCTTTGACGGGCAGAACATTTTTGACAAAACCGTGGACACCACCTGGCTGCGCAAGCAGGTGGGGATGGTGTTCCAGAAGGCAAACCCCTTTCCCATGTCCATTTATGACAACGTGGCCTACGGTCCCCGGACCCATGGCATCCGAAACCACAGCGAACTGGATGGCATTGTGGAAAAATCCCTGCGGGACGCGGCCATTTGGGATGAGGTGAAGGACCGGCTGAAAAAGAGCGCCCTGGGCCTGTCCGGGGGACAGCAGCAGCGGCTGTGCATTGCCCGGGCCCTGGCCAATGAGCCGGAAGTTCTTCTGATGGACGAGTCCACCTCGGCGCTGGACCCCATCTCCACCGCGAAAATTGAGGACTTGGCCGTGGAGCTGAAGGAGAAGTATACCGTTATTATGGTGACCCACAACATGCAGCAGGCGGTTCGTGTGTCGGATAAAACCGCGTTCTTCCTGCTGGGAGAGCTGGTGGAGTTCGGGGACACCGACAAGATCTTCTCCATGCCCAAGGACAAGCGGACAGAAGAGTACATTACAGGGAGGTTTGGATAATGCGGGAAAAGTTCAAACAGCAGCTGGAGGAGATGTACCGGCAGATGGTCATTATGGGCAGTCTTTGCCAGCAGGCCATTGCCGTGGCGGTGAGAACCCTGGACGAGGAGGAGGACCGGGCGGAAAAATTGGAGGCCCAGGTGTTTGCCGTGGACGGGGAGATCGACGACATGGAACGGGAGATCGAGGCTCTGTGTACTAAACTCCTGCTCAAGCAGCAGCCGGTGGCGGCGGACCTGCGCCGGATCACCGCGGCGCTGAAAATGGTGACCGATCTGGAGCGGATTGGGGACCAGGCCTCGGACATTGCGGAGCTGGCCCGGTTTATTCGTAAGGGAGGAGCGCACAGCCACCTGAAACAGATGGCGGCGGAGGTCATCCGGATGGTCAGCGAGAGCGTGGACGCCTTTGTCCGGCTGGATCTGGACCAGGCCCGGGAGGTCATTGCCTACGACGATGTGGTGGACCGGTGGTTTGATCAGATTAAAAAAGAACTGGTTTCCCAGATTGCCGCGGACAGCACCGCTGGGGAGGAACTGCTGGATGTCTTCCTGGTGGCCAAATATCTGGAGCGGATTGGCGATCATGCCACCAACCTGGCGGAGTGGGTGGAGTACGCGCTGACCGGAACTCGCTCCAAGGATGGGCACTGGGAGGCGCCGGACGGAGAGTAAGGATAAAGGACTCTTTATTTAACCTGGATTTAACCTTTTTATGGTTTTTCTTTTTACGTGGGGCAGATAAACTTTTCATTACGACAGGAAACGTAAAAGGCACGTAAAAAAGAGAAAACAGAGAGGGTTAAACGATGGATCTATTTGACGTATTGACTTTATTGGGAGGACTCAGCCTGTTTTTGTTTGGCATGAACCTTATGGGGGCCTCCCTGGAAAAGAGGGCGGGCAGCAGTCTCAAGATTTTGTTGGGAAAGCTGACCTCCCGCAAAATATTGGGATTCTTGACGGGAATGGGTGTCACGGCGGTGATCCAAAGTTCCTCGGCCACCACGGTGATGGTGGTGGGCTTTGTGAACTCGGGACTGCTTACCCTGCGGCAGGCCATCAGTGTCATTATGGGCGCCAATGTGGGCACCACGGTGACCGCCTGGATCCTGAGTTTAACGGGTTTGGACGGAGACAATTTTTTTGTCATGCTGCTCAAACCCACTTCTTTTACCCCCATTCTGGCGCTCATCGGCGTGGTTCTCACCATGATGGCCAAAAGCGACAAGAAAAAGGACGTGGGGATGATCCTGCTGGGCTTTGCCGTGCTGATGTTCGGCATGGACACCATGAGCGGCGCGGTGGCCGGCCTGGAAGAGGTGCCCGAATTCCGGAATATCCTCTTGATGTTCAGCAACCCTGTTCTGGGGGTGCTGGCCGGCGCGGGCCTGACGGCGATTATCCAGAGCTCCTCGGCCTCTGTGGGTATTTTGCAGGCGCTCTCTGCCACGGGGCAGGTGACCTATGGCGCGGCGATCCCCATTATCATGGGGCAGAACATCGGCACTTGCGTGACGGCGATGATCTCCTCGGTGGGGGCCAACAAGAACGCCAAGCGGGCGGCTGTGGTGCATCTCCTCTTTAATATTGTAGGAACCGCGGTTTGGCTGGCGGTCTTCTACGGCATCAACGCGGTGGTCCAGTTCTCTTTTGTCTCCCATTCCATTGACCAGCTGGGCATTGCCGTGGTGCATACGGCCTTTAACATCCTGTGCACGGCGCTGCTCTTCCCCTTCTCCGGGCTGCTGGAAAAGATGGCCTGCCGCTTGGTCCCCGACACCAAGGCCCCCGAGAAGATTCAAATTTTGGACGAGCGTTTTTTGGCAACCCCTTCTGTGGCCATTGACCGCTGCCAGGAGGTGGCGGAGACCATGGCGCGGATTTCCATGGATGCCTTGAAAACCAGCTGTCAGCTAATCGAGCACTATGACCCCAAAAGCGCCCAGGCGGTCCGGGAGACGGAGCAAGAGGCAGACCAGTATGAGGACATGCTGGGGACCTATCTGGTGAAGCTGGGCCGGGCGGATTTGAATGCGGCGGACAGCCGGGAGACGGCGAAGCTTCTGCACATCATTGGGGACTTTGAGCGGATCTCCGACCATGCGGTCAACCTGGTGGAGTCGGCAGAGGAAATCCGCAACAAGGGCTTGAGCTTCTCGGTCCACGCCAAGCAGGAGCTGGCGGTACTCACCGCGGCGGTGGGAGAAGTGATGGACCTGGCGCTGGACGCCTTCCTCCAGAACGACCCTGCGCTGGCTGCCAAAGTGGAGCCTCTGGAGCAGGTGGTGGATACCCTGAAGGAGCAGCTGCGGAACCGGCATATTCTGCGGCTGCAAAAAGGGGAATGTACCATTGAATTGGGCTTTGTCTGGTCGGACCTGCTGACCAGCTTGGAGCGGGTGGCCGACCATTGCTCCAACATCGCCGGCTGTGTCATTGAGATGTCCCATGACAGTTTGGATGTCCATGAATATTTAGACAATGTGAAAGCCGGCGGCCCCGGTTTCCTCCGGGCCTATGAGGCATACGCCCAGAAATATGCGTTGATGTAATCCTCTCCGGCATAGGATGTGATATCCCGCTTTGAGAGGGCAAAAAACAGGATCGTGTTGTTCATAAATCATGGCTTCCACCGGCGCCGTGGGCCCCACCGGACCAATTGGTTTGACTGGGGCTCCCGGCGCCACTGGCGCAACTGGGGCAGCGGGTGCCACCGGTGCCACCGGTCCTGCTGGTCCTACGGGGCCTGCCGGTGCAGCCGGTCCCACGGGCCCTGCCGGCGCGGCTGGGGCCACGGGG
>OLOZ01002443.1_pt1 | contig 10437 bp, 5 predicted proteins | sample 1673021 | NCBI WGS metagenome assembly OLOZ01 (sample SAMEA3136747, study PRJEB25190) | human gut metagenome | biome: human gut; feature: human-associated habitat; material: faeces | place: Austria | collected 2013
GAAAAACCTTGATTTTCCAGTGTTTTCAAAAGTATCGTTATCTAACGTCAGCTTTTGACCGCCCCTCTTTTAAGAAAATGTCGGAGGATATTGACAAAGGGCTTGTAAAAACGGTCATTGTAAAAGACCTCTCCCGCTTTGGCAGGAACTATATCGAGGTCGGCTCATACTCCGAAATCATTTATCCCGAAGCAGGGGTGCGCTTTATCGCCATCATGGACAATGTGGACACGGGCAGCCTTGAGAGCAACGAATTTGCCGCTTTTACCAACCTTTTCAATGAATGGTATCCAAAAAGCACGAGCAAAAAAGTAAAGGAAGTCAAGAAAGCAAAAGGGCTTGCAGGCGAACATCTGGGAGCACCGCCTTATGGATATTTACGGAATCCAGACGACAAAACCCGATGGCTTGTGGATGAGGAAGCGGCGGCGGTTGTCCGCAGGATATTTTCACTTTGTATGCAGGGAAAGGGCGTGTCAGACATAGCCACAATCCTATGGGAAGATAAGCTGCTTACCCCGTCAGCCTATAAAGTGTCAAAGGGAATCGGCGTTGCAAAAGTATCGGAGAACCCATATTGTTGGGAATCTGCTACCATAGTTGCCATTTTGGAAAATGTGGCGTATATCGGCATAACGGAAAGCTTCAAATCCACGAGGTTAGGATTCAAAAGCAAGAAACGCATCCCCACCGCAAAGGACAGGCGGGCGTACATCGAAAATGCCCATGTCCCCATCATTGACAGGGATATATGGGAAAAGGTGCAGATGATACGGGAAAACAAACGCAGACCGAACAAAAGCGGGATTACGAGCATGTTTTCTGGACTGCTTTACTGTGCCGACTGCGGGGCAAAGTTAAGCCTTGCCACTGCCAACGGATACGCACATTTCCGCTGTTCGCAGTACAAACGAACGAGCCGCACACAGAACTGCACGCAGCATTATATCCGAGAGGACGCATTAAACCAGTTGGTTTTGAAACAGCTTCAGCATTTCCTGTCCTATTTGCAGCAGTTTGAGCGGGTATTTATCCGACAGCAGATAGACACCACCCTTGCGGAACGCCGATACGAACTGTCCGCAAAGCAGAAACAGATAGAAAAGAACGAAAAGCGGATGGATGAGCTTGACCGCCTGTTCCGCAAAATTTACGAGGACAATGTCAACGGAAAGCTGAATGACGAACGCTTTTACAAGCTGTCAGACGGATATGAAGCGGAGCAGGAACAGTTAAAGCGTGAAATCGAAGCGTTGACCGCAGAGGTCAGCCAAGCCGATATGGAAGTGACCAATGTAGCAAAGCTGATAGCCGTCACGAAGAAATATACCCGCATTGACGAACTTACGCCCGAAATCCTAAACGCATTTGTGGATAAAATCGTAATCCATGAGCGTGAGAAAAAGGACGGGAAACGGACACAGCAAATCGACATTTACTATTCCTATGTCGGGATTGTGGATATTCCCACAGACGAGGAAATGCGGGAAATGGAGAGGGAATATATGCAGCGTACTACACGTCAAACCGCCTGAATAAAGGCGAAAGCAGGAGTAAATCTGTACTCCTGCCGATACATATCTATTTTTATCCCTATCTGGTTTAACTCATATATAAATAAAATACAAATACCCATGGTAGTGCCGCATTCAGCCAGACCTACGATGGACCACGAATCAATCCAGCTAGCCGCGCCCACACCGATAAGCACAGGTATTGTCAAACGTCTGGCCGCTACAAAATAACTTTTCATATTTTTGCTTGCCCGTCTTCTCATGGTCAAACCGACAGCAATGATAAAAACAAAGTAAAGAACGATGACACCCCAATCCAGTCCAGACCACATCTTTGTAAAATCTATCATATCTTCTTCCTCCATACATAAATTCCTAAATCAAGATTTGTGTTCTACTCGATACTTCAAACCCAGTATATGTTCGCTTTGAATACCGAATTCATCAAGATACACATATCTCTTGTTTACATTCTCTCCCCTATAAACAACCTCGAGCTCAACTGCGGGTCTAAAAAAATCCTGTTTGCTTATCAGGTCCAGATCTCCCTTTTTACCATAAAACCTTTTCATTATCCTCATCTGGATATGGTCCTCTGTTTTTTCCAGTATTTCTTTATAAGAAATATTAGCTTTCAATTTTTCACGATGGTCTTCTTGTGTCTTTTTACCGACGAATTTAAGATCTCCGTTTTCATATATATCATATTGCATCGGATGAACTTCGTTCAGATCAAACACCACAGCCACCTTGCCTTCACGTGACGGCCGCTTCCTGCTAAAGTAACTATTCCCTTTGAGGTCAAAATGATAAACCAGATAGCAATAAGGCACCCATACGTCTGTCATGGAGTTAACATCAAATTTGATCAGAGGTTTGCCGAAAATACTTCCATGAAGAAGTTTGATCTTCTCTTTGACAGCATCTTCTCTATTGCGTACTATATCAGTATGCAAGAAATTACTTTCAATCTTTTTTCCCTGTAAACGCTTGACCATATTGCCACCTGATTTAACCTTTCCAGTTTTATGAAACAAATCAATTTATCCTTCTATAACACTTTCTTTCCATTTGTATGGATAACCTGTATCCATCATTCTCTTGAGAAAATCATCCGGATCAAGTTCATCTGAGAATACGATACCCTTCTTTAATTCAGTATCTCCCAGTATAGTCGTTCCTATAGCTAAAGGCAGCGCCACATAAACAAGAGCTGTTCCAAAGAGCTTTTTAAGCTCAGGGCCGGGAGCATTCATCTTAGGGCAGTTCGCCTTGTAAGTAACTTTCTTTCCGTCTTTTTCACCGCTGACTTCAACGATAAGTTCTATGAATGCTCTCTTATCAGCCTCTGCAAGCTCTTCATCTGTCGCTCCGAATATATTGTTCTGCGGAGGCGGAACCATTGAAGCTACCACATCTATAGGAGCCACCTCAACATCGCCTACTTTGATCTTCTCCTGAGAACACAAGCCTGAAGCATAAAAAATCGCAGGCTGATACATCATATAATACTTGAAGTCCAGGTCCTTTACTCCTTTAAAGGTGGCTGGCATGCTGTATATCTCTTCATGAGAATGATGTGTCACAGGAAGTGTTCCCACAGGTTCAGGAAAATCACACATTTCTATTCCTCCGAAAGGCGGATACTTCACGTATTTGCCATCCTCCAGTGCATAAGTAGGAGATGCACAGTCTACAAGGGCCTGTTTCGGAGACCATCCAGGATTCCATGGACGAAGTACCCAGTCATAAGGACCTTCCCCCGGAACAAGATTAGCTTTTCCGACTCTCATTTTTATGCTTTCCACAGAATCAAGTTTATTGGCAAACTTTCTTGCCAATACATTAGTCATTCCCGGAGCAAATCCACATCCGAACAACGCGGTGAGTCCTGCCTCTTTAAATTCTTTGCAGAGAGTGAGTTCATCTATGGATTTTCCTTCAAGGAATTCATCCCAGTAAGGATCATCAAAAGCTGTATTGATATAATTTGCTTTAGCTTTTAAAGCACCCTTCATCACATAAGTTGCCATCCACGGCATAACCATATCTACAACTACATCCACGCCTTCTGCAGCCCTTGCCACATCATCCGGATCTGTGGCATTCACAGAACCTGTTTTAACTTTAGCGTTCCCGATCTTATCGGCTACAGCCTTGGCAGTCTCTTCCTTCAAGTCAACAATTCTTATTTCTTCAACAGATTCCTGCCTTGCCAAGATAGATGCGCAAGCTCCACCCTGTCCTCCTGCACCTACGATCAATACCTTCATAATTTAAGTCCTCCTTCATGATTTGATAGGATCCTTGTTTTGTATCGCGACAAAAATATATAACGCAAAAGCCATGCCAACAGAAAAAACTTTTTTGTGAATATTGAATTTTCAATATTCTCTGTATATATTATCCCTTTTCCATATATAAAAGCTATTTATTTTTTATCATTTTCATACAAAAACAGGCAATTTGTTTCATTTTTAAAACAATTCGCCTGTTTTACATTCTTTTTCATCTTTTTTGTTTCAATTATAAAACTTTTTAGTTTCAATTATGAAACTAATCATTCTATGCCATATTTTTTCATTCTTCTTGATAATGTGGACTTATTGATTTTAAGAGCCCTTCCGACATCACTTGCCCGTTTATACTTTGAAAGCATAGCTTCCAATATATATTTCTCATATTCACCCAAAAGCTGCTCCATACTCTTTCCTTCGAGATTAGACAAGTCCATTCCCACAGAATCTGTCGCTATTCCGATTGCCCTCTCTACATGAGATTTCGTAATGATTTCATCATCTGAACTTATCATAATTCTTTCCATGACATTCTCAAGCTCTCTTATATTACCGGGCCAATCAAACTCCTGAAGCACATTCATCGCCTCTGCGGAAATCATTTTATTCATCTTATAATCAACGTTGAATTTATCTACAAAATATATACAAAGAGCCTCTATATCCTTTTTTCTTCCCTTAAGTGGAGAAAGTTCTATAGGCATAACATTAAGACGATAATACAAATCTCTTCTGAAAGTGCCGTTGGAAACGGCTTCTTTAAGATCACAATTGGTTGCCGCTATAAATCTTATATCCACCGGAATTGTCTTGATTCCTCCCACTCTCATTATCTCTTTTTCCTGTATAGACCTAAGCAGTTTTGACTGAAGATGAATAGGGATCTCCCCCACCTCATCGAGAAACAGCGTTCCGTGATTAGCCATCTCAAACAAACCTATCTTTCCATTTTTATCAGCTCCCGAAAAAGCTCCTTTTTCATAACCAAACAATTCTGACTCTATGAGGTTTTCCGGTATGGCAGCACAGTTAACCTTTATAAAAGGTTTTCCTACCCTGCCGCTGTTCTGATATATAAAATTAGCAAATACCTCTTTGCCTGTTCCCGATTCTCCTGTAAGAAGTACAGTAGTATCCAGCTTAGCTACACGCATAGCTTTTTCAGCAAGTTTCTTTGTCTCCAGATCTTCCGCAATCATATTTCCCCACATTACTATATTCTGTCTTCGCAGATACTCTATCTCTTCTTTTATCTTGGCATTATCTTTATTTTTTTCCTCCAAAAGCTCCTTCAAAGTTAGTGTTTCTGTTATATCTCTTTCAGTACAGATCACTATATCCACATCATCATCATGATATAAGGGTATCCCAGTTACATATACTTTATCTCCATCTCCAAGATTCTGTATCAGCGCTTCCTCTTTTCCGCTCTTCAAAGCTTCAAGGGAAACAGATTTCTCTACAAACCCTGTATCCTCAAGTTCACGCATATTCTTTCCTACAGTCTCATCCCTTGCCAATCCTCCTGTTTTGCATGATTCATCATTAAGCAGCAAAGTATTACCGTCATTATCAGTAATGTATACACCGACCTTAAGACAATTGAGAATACCCAGCAGTTCTTCATAGTTGTTCTGTATGAACTTCTTGTACATGTTCCCCACCAATCTCCCATAAATACCTAATACAATACCTTTTTTAAAAATTCTCCTGTATAGGATCCTTCAGTTTCAGCAATCTCCTCGGGAGTTCCCTGCGCTATAATCTTTCCTCCCCTGAATCCTCCGTCAGGACCCAAATCTATTACATAGTCTGCACGTTTTATGACATCTAAATTATGTTCTATAACTACAACTGTATTACCAGCATCCACTAACTTATCCAACACTGATATGAGCTTATCCACATCAGCAAAATGAAGTCCTGTAGTAGGTTCATCCAATATATAAAGAGTTTTGCCGGTACTTTTTTTAGAAAGTTCGGCTGCAAGTTTTATTCTCTGCGCCTCTCCTCCCGAAAGCTGCGTACTCGGCTGCCCAAGTTTAATATATCCCAGTCCTACTTCTATAAGTGTCTGAAGCTGCCTTGATATTGTCGGTATATTCTGGAAAAATTCAGCGGCCTCCTCAATATTCATATCCAGTACGTCAAATATACTCTTGCCTTTGTATCTAACCTCCAGCGTTTCTCTGTTATACCGTTTTCCCTTACATACTTCACATGGAACGTAAACATCAGGAAGAAAATGCATCTCAATCTTTATGATCCCATCCCCATTACATGCTTCACATCTGCCGCCTTTAACATTGAAACTGAATCTTCCTTTTCCATAGCCTCTCAGTTTTGCTTCCGGAAGCTGTGAAAACAGGTCTCTTATATGAGTAAATACCCCTGTATAAGTAGCTGGATTGGATCTCGGAGTCCTGCCTATAGGCGCCTGATTTATATCTATAATCTTATCAATATTTTTAAGACCGTTTATTCGTTTATATTTACCCGGTTTATCTTTACTCCCATACATTTCCGCGGCCACTGCCTTATAAAGGATCTCGTTTATAAGGCTGCTTTTTCCTGATCCCGAAACTCCAGTGACACATACCATTTCACCAAGAGGTATCTTGACATCTATACCTTTAAGATTGTTTTCTGCAGCTCCCTTTATCTCCAAAAATTTGCCGATTCCTTTTCTTCTTATCTCCGGCACAGTTATTTTCTTTTTCCCACTTAAATACTGTCCTGTAACAGATCTCGGACATTTCATTATGTCCTCAACAGTACCCTGCGCTACAAGCTCTCCGCCGTTTATCCCGGCTTCCGGACCTATATCCACTATATGATCGGCAGCATACATGGTATCTTCATCATGCTCCACTACTATCAGTGTATTTCCTATATCTGTCAGACGTCTGAGTGCTTCAAGAAGTTTTTCATTGTCCTTCTGATGAAGCCCTATACTCGGTTCATCAAGTATATACAAAACTCCCACCAATCCGGAACCTATCTGAGTAGCCAGCCTTATACGCTGTGATTCTCCACCTGAAAGAGTAGCCGATGCTCTTGACAGTGTGAGATAATCCAGACCTACATTAGCAAGAAAAGTCAAACGTCCTCGAATCTCTTTAATTATCTCCTCGGCTATTTTCATATGAGTCTCGGAAAGCTCAAGATTTTTTACGAACTCTATCGCATCAGCAACCGACATATCACAGAATTCCATTATATTTTTTCCGCCCACAGTTACTGCCAGTAGCTCTGGTTTAAGCTTATTACCTTTACAGACCGGACACTCGGTCACTCTCATATATTTTTCCATCTTTTCTTTAATCCATTCAGATCCGGTCTCTCTGTACCTTCTCTCAAGATTATTTATTATACCCTCAAAAGTATGATTCCTGTTTTGAGTATCACCGTTTCTGTTCGTATAGACATATTGCAGCTTTTCGTCACCGGTACCGTACAGAAGCACATCTTTAAACTTCTTTGGTAAATCTCTGTAAGGCGTATCCATATCAACATGATATTTATCAGCTAAAGCTTTTATCACCTGCCAATAAAAACTTGTATATTCCATAGTCGCAAATACATTGCTGAGGCACTTATCGTTTATGCTCTTATCCTGATCTGTTATTATCAAATCGGGATCTATACTCTGTATAAATCCAAGCCCATTACATTCAGGACATGCTCCCATAGGATTATTGAAAGAAAACATTCTGGGTTCCAATTCCTCTATACTTACTCCATGTTCAGGGCATGCCAAGCTGGTACTGAATGTTTTCTCTTCTATATTCCCATTTTTATCTACTATTACCTGAACAAGTCCCTCGCCATGACTGATAGCCAATTCACATGCGTCTGACAGTCTGCTCTGTATCCCGTCCTTTACTCTGATCCTGTCCACAACGATTTCTATAGTATGCTTAAAGGTCTTTTCAAGTTTAACTTCATCTTCGCCCAGTATCTTTATATCGCCATCAATTCTTACCCGTGTAAATCCTTCTTTCTTTATCCGGTCCAGAACCTTTTCATGCTGTCCCTTTCTCTGCCTTATGACAGGCGCAAGAATAGTAAGCTTCGTTCCTTCACCTTCCATTGCCAGAAGCTCCACAATTTGATCTATGGTCTGACTCGTAATTTCTCTTCCACATACAGGGCAGTGCGGTATACCGATTCTGGCATACATCAACCTCAGATAATCATATATCTCGGTAACGGTTCCCACTGTCGATCTTGGATTTTTGTTAGTCGTCTTCTGATCTATGGAAATTGCAGGCGAAAGACCCTCTATATATTCCACATTGGGTTTTTCCATCTGTCCCAAAAATTGTCTGGCATATGATGACAGACTCTCCATATATTTTCTCTGACCTTCAGCATATATGGTATCAAAAGCCAGTGACGATTTTCCTGAACCTGATAATCCTGTGAGAACCACAAGCTTATCTCTTGGTATAGTCACATCTATACCTTTCAGATTATTTTCTTTAGCTCCCTTTATTACAATATCTTTAGCCATATTATATTCCTCTTTTTATCCATATTACAGTTTAGCCTTATACTCAAATACCATATCTCTCAGCTGCGCTGCACGCTCAAACTGCAAATCTGCCGCCGCCTGTTTCATCTCATCTTCAAGCCTGCTTATATAGATTTTGAGTTCTTTCTTTGTAAGTTCGAGAGGACTCTTGCCTTCATACTTACCTTCTTCCTCCGCTACTTTGGTTGCCTCTATCACACTTCTAACGGCTTTTTTAACACTTTTCGGGGTTATTCCGTGTTCCCTGTTATATCTATCCTGTATCTCTCGCCGTCTTTCCGTCTCATCTATAGCTGATTTCATTGCCGCGCTTATGCCATCACAATACATTATTACTCTGCTGTCAACATTTCTCGCCGCTCTTCCTATAGTCTGTATTAACGAAGTTTCGGTTCTCAAAAAACCCTCTTTATCAGCATCGAGAATAGCCACAAGAGAGACTTCCGGTATATCAAGACCTTCTCTCAGAAGATTAATTCCCACTAAAACATCAAACACCCCAAGCCTCAAGTCTCTCAGAATCTCCATTCTCTCAAGAGTATCTATCTCGGAATGAAGATACCTGACCTTTATTCCAACATTTTTCAAATAATCCGTAAGACTCTCGGCCATTTTCTTTGTAAGCGTAGTAACAAGAATTCTTTCACCGCGTTCTGTCGTCTTATTGATCTCTGCGATCAAATGATCCATCTGCCCTTCCGTACTGTGAAGCTCTATAACAGGATCGAGAAGGCCTGTCGGCCTTATGATCTGCTCTGCGGAAATCCCTCCGCTCTGCTCCCTTTCATAAGGCGCAGGTGTCGCACTAACATAAACTATCTGGTTTACAAGCTGATTGAATTCCTCAAATTTAAGAGGTCTGTTATCAAGAGCCGACGGCAGTCTAAATCCGTAGTCTACCAGAGACTGTTTCCTGGAACGATCTCCTGCATACATAGCTCGAAGCTGAGGAAGCATTACGTGAGATTCATCTATTATTATAAGAAAATCATCAGGGATATAATCTATCAGCGTATATGGCCTAGATCCAGGCTTCAGTCCTGTGATATGCCTCGAATAATTCTCTATTCCCTTACATGTACCAACTTCTCTGAGCATCTCAACATCGTATCTGGTTCTCTGTTCAATACGCTGGGCTTCTATCAGTTTCCCTCTGTCTCTGAACCATTTGATACGCTCATCCAGTTCTTCATTTATAGTTACTGCCGCTCTATCGATATTCTCTTTACTTGTAACATAATGAGAAGCAGGATAAATAGCCACATGATTTCTGATGCCTACTATTTCACCTGTAACAGGATTGATCTCCTTAATGCTCTCTACTTCATCACCGAAAAGTTCCACTCTTACTGCATTTTCAGCGCCTGCAGGATATATGTCTATGGTATCGCCTCTTACTCTGAAATTTCCTCTTTCCATAGCAATATCATTTCGTATATACTGTATGTCCACAAGTTTGCGCATAAGTTCCTGTCTGTCCTTTTCCATCCCGGGCCTCAGAGATATCACCTGATTCTCGTAGTCTATAGGACTTCCCAGTCCATATATACAGGATACACTTGCTACTATTATGACATCTCTCCTCTCGGAAAGAGCTGCAGTAGCCGAATGCCTCAGTTTCTCTATTTCTGCATTTATATCAGAGTCCTTCTCAATATACGTATCAGTGGAAGCAACATACGCCTCCGGCTGATAATAATCATAATACGAAACAAAATATTCTACAGCATTGTTTGGGAAAAATTCTTTGAATTCCCCATGAAGCTGAGCCGCCAGTGTTTTATTATGTGAAATAACCAATGTTGGTTTCTGTACTCGTTCTATAAGTTTTGCCATCGTAAAGGTCTTTCCGGAACCTGTAACACCCATCAGCGTTTGAGCCCGTTTACCCTCCATTATGCCATTGGCAAGAGTATCCACTGCCTTAGGCTGATCTCCCATCAGATCAAAATCCGATATCACTTTAAATTGACTCATGGAAAAAAATCCTTTCTGCATATCTGACAGATCTTTAGTTTTCATTATAACGTGCCCCTCTGCGGGCATGCGCTGAAAAAAGACGGAAAGCTCGATATGAACATCACGCCGG
>OLOZ01002448.1_pt1 | contig 10415 bp, 10 predicted proteins | sample 1673021 | NCBI WGS metagenome assembly OLOZ01 (sample SAMEA3136747, study PRJEB25190) | human gut metagenome | biome: human gut; feature: human-associated habitat; material: faeces | place: Austria | collected 2013
CGGATTCCGTATTTTTTGCAAATATCATCTTGAGAACCATAGCCTGCTAAATAATTCTTCAGACCGGTTACACGATAACCCTTTTTGCCTATATAGTATTTCCGTCCTTTTACTGTCAACCATCTGCCAGCTGGTACAGGCGTACCATTCTTACGTATATAGTAAAACTGTCCATTATCCTTTACCCATCGTTTCGAGGCAAGGACACCGTTAGATAAATAATAGCGTTTCTTCTGCTTAAAGGTCTGCCATCCGGAATAACGAATACCACCTTTCTGAAGATAATATTTCTTACCCTGGATCGTAACCCATCCAGACTGCTGAAGGAAACTACCATCCTCCTGCCTCCACTGGTATCCCTTTTCCACAGATACCCAGCCAGGTTTCGGCTCGGGCTGAGCACTTTCATTCTCATCTCTTATCTCGGCTCCGGTCTCCTGGGAAACAGTTCCTGTCAGATTATCCACTGCAGGCTCTGCATATACCAGCTGTAAGGGCTCAATAGCAAGTGCAGCTGTTATTAACAAAATCAGCACACGACCTCTCTTCTTCATATAATTCTCCCCTTCCACTTGATACCTCATTATATCGCATTACTTTATTTAATTGTAAAAGCAGTTTTCCATATTATAACAAAATCGAGTATAATTTTCCACTTTTAGAGCGTAGAATGTATAAAATTAACTTTTTCGTAAAGACTTTTATATAAACTTTACAAGGAGGTTTTTATGTTGCCTGTAATTTTACTTATTGTTTTATTTTTTGCGTTGCAGCTGCTTGTACTTTTCTGTTGTGTTGCGGCGGGAAATGATCCTTATTCACAGTTTCTTTCAGACGAGGAACAGGTGGAATATCTGGCGCGCTGGAAAAAAGAACATGGATATAAATAATCTTTGATAAGGAAAGGGAAGCACCACAGTTTTCCGTATATTGGTAAGTACCCATAAAGTATTTTCATATATGAAAAAAAGGCAGTGCTTATAACAATACTGCCTTTTTTCATAAAAATCCCTATATGATAATACACACAAGACCGCCTTTACTGTCATTTACAATTTTCTGCATGGTATCCTGAAGCTTCACCTGGCTTTCCTCGCTGATCATGGTCAGCTTGCTGCGGATGCCATCCTGTACCAGCTGTTCAATGGATTTCCCGAAAATATTCGTCTCCCAGATGCTCTCTCCTCTTGCATCGCTTTCCCCAATATAAGTGATCAGGTCTTTCGCCTGCTGTTCCGTACCTACGATCGGAGCAATTTCAGTTTCAATATTTGCTTTGATCATATGAATAGACGGACTCTTTGATTTAATTTTCACACCATATTTATTTCCCTGGCGGATCACAGCCGGCTCTTCCAGCTGAATCTGGGAAAGCTCTGGTACAACTACACCGTAACCGCTGCTATTTACTGCATCCAGGGCATCTTTAACCTTTACATACTTTTCCTTCATTGCAGCTAGCTCCTTCATCGTATGGATCAGCTCATACTCACTTTCCATGGAAATTCCACTCATATCGCTAAGCATCTTATAGTAATATTTATCATCTATCTGAAGCCGTATCTGAATGGTTCCATCAGAAAGACCTACGTGATCCAGAAGAGTATCCTGTACATAAGGACCTTCCAGTTTTACCGATTCCCTGGTAACATCGCGAATGTGGAGAAGCTTCTTCATGAGCACTTTGATCTGGGAAAGGATCTGGCTTTTCAATTCGCTGTCTGCAGGCAGCATTTCCACCCATTTGGGAATAAAAAACTGCAGCTGGGTAATGGGAAATTCATATAGGATTTTTTCCAGGAGCAATGCGACATCTTCTTTTTTCAACTGCTCACAGTTAACCGCAACAACTGGTACCTGGTACTTCTTCTGAAGCCCGTTAACCATCTGAGTGGTTTCTTCTTTATAGGGAAACTGAGAGTTTACTACAATGAGAAATGGCTTTCCCTGTGTTTTCAATTCAGCCACAGTCTGTTCCTCGGCCGGAACAAAATTTTCCCTTGCTATTTCTCCAAAGCTTCCATCGGTGGTGATCACAAGACCGATCGTAGAATGTTCCTGGATAACCTTTTCTGTTCCTGCTTTTGCAGCTTCATGAAAGGGGATTGCCCTGGAAAACCAGGGTGTTTTTACCATCCTCTCTTTACCATCCTCAACGTTTCCTCCAGCATCCTTTACAAGAAAACCAACACAATCGATAAGCCGCACTTTCGCCTTCCTGTCTTCGCCAAGATCAACTGATACAGCTTCTTTTGGGATAAATTTGGGTTCCACAGTTGTGATCATTTTTCCGGAACCACTTAATGGAAGCTGGTCCCTGACCTCTTTCTGCATTTTTTCATCCATTCCGGGCAAAGCCACCAGTTCCATAAATCTGCGGATAAATGTTGATTTTCCTGTACGGACAGGGCCTACAACGCCTATGTATATATCGCCTCCGGTTCTGGCCTGTATATCACGGTAAACCTGAAAATTTTCCATACAAAAAAGCCCTCCTGCCTGATTATTTAAAGGTCTGCAAGATTTGTTTACAGCGTAATGCTTATATTCTTCCTCTAAATAATATGCAGTCGGGCTTTTTATTATACCAGTCTTAATTATTCTCTGGAGCGTGTCCAGCTACTATACATCAGCATTAATAGAAGTCATTGTGGAGCAGTTTGTGCTCTTTTCCTTTGAGCAGTCCCTGATACAGTTCCAGAACCATAGGGTTCTCATCGGATTTCTTGATCAGCATAGTATTGTCAGCATTATACAAACCTTTCGCTCTTGCAGCTTTGGTTCTGTCACCGGCCCGTACCGGCTGGCCACCGCCCATAATACAGCCACGGCGGCATGCCATTACTTCAATGAGATGATAGTTTGCTTCGCCGTTCTTTACACGTTCCATAACGGTTCTTGCATTTGCAAGACCACTGGCCACACATACATTGATATCCATTCCCTTGTATGGAACTGTGAATTCTTTGATTCCTTCATCTCCACGGACACCACACTCAGAAATCTCCCGCATGGTCTCCTTGGAATGATCCGGGCTTAAGCGGCGTAGAACCGCCTCTGTAACACCGCCGGTAACACCAAAAATAACGCCTCCGCCGGAGCCAAATCCAAATGGCATATCACATGCTTCAGGCTCTAACTGTGCAAAATCAAGGCCAAAGTTATCGATCATGCGCAGCAGCTCTGTGGTTGTAATTACAATATCCGTATCCTGTTTCTCATCAGTAAAACTGTTCGGACGGATTGCCTCAGCCTTCTTGGCTGTACATGGCATAATAGATACCATAACGGTCTTTTTACCCTTGGCATTCTCCGGATCACGGAAGTATTCTTTAATAACTGCAGACATCATTCCCTGTGGGGATCTACAGGTAGACAAATTCGGGATATAATCCTTATACTGGTCTGTAATAAATTTCACCCATGCAGGGCAACAGGAGGTAAGAAGTGGAAGTTTCTCCCCCTTCTCAACTCTTTTTAGAAATTCTGCTGACTCCTCCATAATAGTAAGATCGGCGCTGAAAGTAGTATCATAAATCTCGTCAAATCCCATTCTGTGGAGTGCATTTACAATTTTGCCCATTACGCTCCGTCCCTTCGGAAGACTGTAATGATCACCTACCGCAACACGAACTGCCGGCGCAATCTGTGCTACTACACGTACATCCGGATCTGCAAGAGCTTCCCAGACTTCATCCATATGCGTCTTAATGGAAATGGCACCTGTCGGACAATATACACGGCACTGTCCGCAGTTTACACACTGGGTTTCTGCTATTTTCTTATTAAACGCAGGAATTACAATAGCCTCTGTTCCACGGTATGCAAAGTTCAATGCTCCGATTCCCTGAAGCTCCTCGCAGGCACGGACACAGTCACCACAGAGGATACATTTGTTCGGGTCACGGATCAGAGATGGTGAACTGTCATCAATCTCATATTGCTCTCTTGTATTCTGAAAACGGATGTTATGTACTCCAAGACGGTGAGCCAGCTCCTGAAGCACGCATTCTCCACTCTTTACACAGGTTGTACAGTCACGGCAATGTGCTGCGAGAAGCAGTTCCACAATCAGTTTCCTGTATTTTTTGATCTTACCTGAGTTTGTATAAATTACCATTCCATCCCTTGGCTCCTCAGAACAGGAAGCGAAGGTTCTTCCTCTGTCATCCTCTACTGTGCACAGACGACAGGCTCCAAAAGTGGAAACCTCTGAGTGATAACAAAGTGTAGGAATATTAATGCCTGCCTTGCGGATTACGGTCAGGACATTTTTTTCATCTGTAAATTCGACTTTTCTGCCGTCAATCGTCATTGTACCCATAATCTGTCCTCCCTACATTTCCACATATATTGCATCAAAGTTACAGTTATCCTTACAGCTGCCGCACTTGATGCATACATCATTATTAATATGATAAGGTGATTTAATCTTGCCGGAAATTGCCCCGGCAGGACAGTTCTTGGCACATTTTCCGCAGCCGATACAGAATTCCGGATTAATGTGGAACTGACGGAGTGCTGTGCAGACCTTTGCCCGGCACTTCTTGTCCCGGATATGCTCTTCGTATTCCTCGCGAAAACGCTTCATGGTACTGAGGACAGGAAGAGGTGCACTCTTTCCAAGTCCGCAAAGAGCCATGCTCTGAACCATTTTGGCAAGCTCTTCCAGCTCGTCAAGATCAGACATCTCCCCATTGCCTGCTACAATCTTCTCCAAGATCTCCAGCATACGCTTGGTACCCTCACGGCATGGAACGCATTTTCCACAGCTCTCCCGCTGGGTAAAGCTCATGAAGAAACGGGCAACTTCTACCATACAGGTATTCTCATCCATGACAACAAGACCGCCTGATCCCATAATAGCATCAAGCTTCTTTACAGAATCAAAATCAAGAGGAGCATCCAGCTGGTCTTCTACAAGACATCCGCCAGATGGTCCGCCAATCTGAACGCCTTTAAATGCAGCACCGCTCTTCAGACCGCCGCCAATATCATAAATAATCTCACGAAGTGTTGTTCCCATTGGAACTTCAATAAGACCTGTATTCTCAATTGCTCCGGTCAGTGAGAAGGTCTTGGTTCCCGGGCTTCCCTCTGTTCCGATGGTATGGAACCAGTCAGCACCCTGTATGATAATCTTCGGAACATTTGCGTAAGTCTCAACGTTATTTAATACAGTTGGCTTGCCCCACAGACCTTTCTCAACAGTACGAGGCGGTTTTACACGAGGCATACCTCTGTTTCCCTCAATGGAAGAGGTAAGGGCAGAACCTTCACCACATACGAAAGCTCCTGCACCACGATTAATATGCAGATGGAAATTCACACCGCTGCCAAGGATATGATCTCCAAGGAGACCATATTTCTCAGCCTGGGAAATAGCAAGACGAAGTCTGGCTACGGAAAGAGGATACTCTGCACGAACATATATGTATCCGTTCTCAGCGCCAACTGCGTAAGCGGCAATGATCATGCCCTCGATCATCTTATACGGATCGCCTTCCATAACGGAACCATCCATAAATGCTCCCGGGTCACCCTCATCACCGTTACATACTACATATCGGATTTTCTCAGCCTGTCTGGCTACCTGTGACCACTTCTTACCAGCCGGGAAGCCGGCGCCTCCGCGTCCGCGAAGACCAGATCTGGTAACTTCATCAATTACATCCTGGGGAGTCATCTCTGTAACTGCCTTAGCAAGAGCAGAAAAACCGCCTGCTGCAATATATTCGTCAATGGATTCCGCGTCAATCTTACCACAGTTTTCAAGAACGATCCTGGTCTGACGGTTAAGGAACGGGATATCCTCAGGCTTCGGACAGATTTCATCTCCATGGCGGTAAAACAGACGATCTACAGGATGTCCAAGGCGTACAGTTCGCTCCACGATCTCCAGGCAGTCCTCCTCCTGAACATGTACATACTGATATCCGTATGGTTCAATCCTTACAAGAGGTCCCAGCTCGCAAAGACCCTGGCAGCCAGTCTTGATAACGCCTACGTGAGGGATATCTTTCTGCATTTCAATCTCTACACCATCAATACCTTCACAGAGTCTTACCATCTCATCATAGATTTTCTGAGCACCGGAAGCCATACATCCGGTACCGGAACAGACAAGAACACGGCATGTGAAGCTCTGGATATTCTGTTCGATCTCAGCTTTTTTGCTTTGCAGCTCTTCTTTACTGTTAATCCTCATCCGTTCTCACCTCTCAATCTGTTAATAAGCTCTACTACCTTCTCCGGTGTCATCTTGGCATGCACTTCTTCATTCACCATACAGGTGGGAGCAAGCCCGCAGGCACCAAGACAGGATACAGTCTCCACAGTGAACATCATGTCATCTGTGGTATGCTTCTTATTGCTTAATCCCAGTTCTTTCATGAATGCTTCTTTAACCGGGATTGACTTTCTTACATGACAGGCTGTGCCATCGCATACCTTGATAATGTATTTTCCTTTAGGTTCAAAAGAAAAGTTCTCATAAAAGGTTGCAACACTGAAGGCCTTCGCTTCAGTAACGCCGATCTGTCCGGCTACGTAGGTCAGAAGTTCTGCAGGCAGGTACCGATATTCCGCCTGGATATCCTGCATGATAGGGATTAATGAGGCAGCACACCGCTCATAATGCTCAATAATCTCATCTGCTTTCTTGTAATATGACTGATCTACCATTTTGTTAACCTCCTTACTTGCCAGATGCCTCCAGGTCTTTTGTCCCCGTCCTCCAAAGCTTCCGGCTTTGCGTATTTTTTAACAGACATGACTATTTTTGTAATGAAATTATATATTTTTTTGTTCATTTTGGCAAGCAAATATGAATAAGTTTATTTATTAACAATATTTTTGCACAATTTTGTATCTGGAATTATATTGAAATATACAAAAAGCCGGATTGCTTAAGTTGTACAAATGATACAACAGCAAATCCGACTTTTCTAAATCGTGTTTTCTTTTATTTTTCAAAATCATCCACCGATTTGAGCCATGATGTGGGATTCTTCGTTTCCCTTCTTATGTTCCTGAAAATTGTGGCCTACAGGCTTTTCATAAATGACTTTTTCTATCGTTTCTTTAAGCATCCTATCAGAACAACCACTTCGAAGCAAAACCTTCAGATCTGCTCCGTCCTCAAATTGCAGGCAGCCTTTCAGAAATCCGGTAGAAGTAAGCCTTACACGGTTGCAGCTGTCACAGAATTTGTGGGACAGGGCACTGATAAATCCGATCCTGCCTGTAAACTTCTCCAGGGTATAATAATGACAGGGACCATTTCCAAGCTTTTCTTCCGTTGGTGTCATTGACCCATATTCCTTTTCCAGAACAGACTTTATCTGTTCCTCTCCCCTGGCTGTAAACTCCTTGCCCAGACCGATTGGCATCATTTCAATGAAACGCACATGAAGAGGATTCTCCCTTGCAAGAGCTGCCACCTGTAAAAGTTCCTCGTCCGACTGAAAAGTGGGGACACAGTTCAATTTCACTTTTAGGGAAGGGTAGGAAAGTGCTGCCCTAAGTCCCTTTAAAACCTGGTGAAAATCGTCCCTGCGGGTGATTTTGCGAAATGTGGTTTCTTCTAAAGTATCCAGACTGATGTTTACGGCATCCAGACCGGCCTCCATCAGGCCCGGAAGCTGTTCTCCCAAAAGGATTCCGTTGGTGGTTAGTGTAACCTGGCAGATCCCGGGAATGGCTTTCAGCTCTTTTACTAATGGGGTGCAAATTCTGCGGACAAGAGGCTCTCCTCCTGTCAGTTTGATTCTGGAAATCCCAAGTTCACTGGCCACCTTACAGATTCTCACGATTTCATCTGTATCAAGAAGTTCTGTCCTTGGAATCTGACGGATTCCCTCTTCCGGCATACAGTAGATACAGCGGAGATTGCACCTGTCTGTCAAAGATATCCGCAGATAATCAATATTTCTTCCGTATCTGTCAAGCATAAACCATTTCATCTCCCTCAGAGATCACACCGCCTTTGATTACTCTGGCAAAAACACCTTCGCGGGGCATAATGCAATCTCCCATGATCTTGAAAATCTCGCAACCGTTGTGACACTGCTTTCCAATCTGCGTGATTTCCAGAATCACATCGTTGCATTTCAGACGGGTTCCTACTGGAAGGGTCTTAAAGTCAAATCCCTGTACGATCAGATTTTCCCCGAAAGCACCATCCTTTACCGGCGCGCCTTTTGCCTTAAATTCTTCTATTTTTTCATAAGACAGAAGGCTGACCTGACGGTGCCAGTTTCCTGCGTGGGCGTCATTCTCCAGTCCATAATTTTCAATCAGTTTTACAGTGTGCACATTGACCTTCTGAGTTCCTCTTTTAACACTGATGTTCACTGCCATCACTTTTCCCATAATGAGTTACCTCCATATATCTGTACCCTCTATAGTACAATATCTTACTGAGAAAAGCAAATTTTTTGTAATAGCAAAACAAACTTTTGCCGCAATAAGGATTTCAATAAAATTTTCTGCAACAAAAAAACTCTCCAGTTTTTACCCTGAAGAGTTTTTCTTCCGCTTGTACACATGATGTACTTCAGGTACATCGTTCTATTAACTCTAAACCAATTAAATATTAAGCGTTCACTTTGCGCATAGCAGCCTCTACAACATGTCCAACCAGGACAGATGTTGTAACGCTTCCAACTCCGCCTGGAACTGGTGTAATAGCATCTACGATCGGCTCTACTGCTGCGTAGTCAACGTCTCCGCAGAGCTTGCCTTCTGCATTTACGTTGATTCCTACATCAATAACTACCTGTCCTGCTTTTACATAATCAGCGCCAACAACGCCAGCACGGCCTGCTGCTACGATGATAATATCCGCTTCGCGTGCCACAGACGGCATATCGACTGTTCTTGTGTGGCAGATGGTTACAGTTGCGTTTTTCTTAACAAGCATCATAGCTGCCGGTTTACCTACAACAAGGCTTCTTCCGATTACTACTGCCTTCTTGCCTGTGCAGTCGATTCCGTAATGATCAAGGATTTCCATACATGCCTGTGGTGTACATGGCGGGAAACCGATCTTCTTGCCTGTAAAAACACCAGACATGGAAAGGTCTGTCATACAGTCAACATCTTTTTCAGGAGCAAGTGCATTCTCGATCACTGCCTGATCCAGATGTTTCGGAAGCGGACGGAACAGAAGTACACCATGGATATGATCGTCTTTGTTTACCTTATCAATGACTGCAAGAAGCTCGTCCTGAGCAACATCCTCCGGAAGAAGAATTTTCTCACATGCAACGCCTAATGTCTCACAACGCTTTGTTGCACCTTTCTCATAGGAAATATCACTTGGATTCTCTCCTACACGGATAATGCAAAGTGTGGGGTTAACGCCTTTTTCCTGAAGAGCTGCCACATTGCCTTTGATACGCTCGTTTAATGCAGCAGTTACTTCTTTACCTAATAACTGTTTTGCCATTTTTAAGTAATCTCCTTATATTATGATAAATCCAGTCATGCTCATACCAGTTTCATGGTAATACAGCATTTTGAGATCGCCAAAAGGACTTGCAGGATTTTGCTCCTGCCAGTTCTTTTCTATCTTTATTTCAGTCTTCCAAGTACGCTGTCAAATGTCTCGTCTGCAAGCTTGCAGTATTTTTCAAGCATTGCATCAGCCTTTGCATTTAATTCTTCTGCATACTCTCTGTCTGCCATGGACTTTGTGTTGATATAAACGTTCAGACTTGCACCTTTTAATGCAGCTTTGCAGAAGGTTGCAGCTACACCAGCGTCACTGATGGCAAGCTTGGAGCCTTTTGCAGCAAATTCCTTGATCAGGTCAAGTGCCTCACAGCATTTCTCCATGATTTCCATAGGAACAGAGCAGGCATCTTTTAATACGATTGCCATAACTCTTGCTTTTTCAGCTTTCTCTTCTTCTGTTTCTTTCGGCATTCCATATGCTTTGGAAAGCGGCTCGAATACTTCGGCGTCACGCTCGATCAGACGAAGGAAATCTTTCTGAAGCTGGTCGCATTTACCTTTCAGCTCCCACATTTCTTCCTCAACATCAGCATATTTCTTCTTACCAACAGTAAGGCTTCCTACCATGTTTCCAAGTGCAGTTCCCACAGCACCTACCAGTGCAGATGCTCCGCCGCCGCCTGGAACCGGGGCTTTAGAAGCAAGAACTTCTACAAATTCTGTACATGTACTTGTTGAAAATCCCATTTCGTTGTCTCCTTATTGTTCTTAGTCATCATGTAAGCCATGACCTTTTTATAACGCCAGGCGGACAGGTATATCCGCCTGATGTTTCTTTTTTCTTTGATTAGAACAGACCTGTGATCTTACCAGTCTCGTCAACGTCGATTCTCTCAGCTGCCGGAACTTTCGGAAGACCTGGCATGGTCATGATCTCACCAGTCAGTGCAACAACA
>OLOZ01002450.1_pt1 | contig 10410 bp, 12 predicted proteins | sample 1673021 | NCBI WGS metagenome assembly OLOZ01 (sample SAMEA3136747, study PRJEB25190) | human gut metagenome | biome: human gut; feature: human-associated habitat; material: faeces | place: Austria | collected 2013
AATGCAATGGTGGAAGAAACAGGAATCCCCCTGCTTTAGCTGTGGGGAGTGTCAATCGCTGAAAGAAAAAGAGGGAATGCTACGGTTGTATCACCGAAAAGAAAGTATTGCAGAAGCAGCCTATTGCTCCTATCTTGGATTACGGCAGAAAAGCTATCGCTTTGAAGCGGAAACAGGAGTTTTCTTTGTGCCGGAAAACGAGAAGGAAACAGCAGGTCTGGTTCTTTACCAGAATTATGAGAATCATTTGAGGGTGGAAATCGCAAAAAAGCAGGAACAGAAAGTTTTTCGTGTTGTAACGTGTATCAAAGGAACAGAAACGAAAGCAGCAGGAATTAGGGATTTTTCTGCAGTTTTTCCGGATGAATATACATATCGCGGAATTCCGTAGGCGTACATTGTTTGACAGAACGGAAGACGCGAAGAAAGGTGGAAAGACTGGAGAAACCAGACTGAAGTGCTGCCTCCGTGACAGGAATATCGGGATCGGATAAGAGCAGCATGGCATGATCAATTCTTTTGCGATTAAGGTATTTGTAATAGGTGGTATTTGTAAACTGCTTAAACAGTCTGGTAAAGTGGTATTTGCTGAAGCCTGCTGTTTTTGCAACGTGATCAAGGGAAAGATCTTCCGTGCAGTGTTCATCAATATAATTGCAGATGGAAAGAAAACGATCCAGATATTCTTTCTGTTTTTGCGGTCCGGCATCAAAACGGCAGGATGCAAAGGCCTGGTATCTGCCGATCAGAGAAAGAATATCAAGCATGCGCGCATAGATAACGGCCTCCGAAAGAAAGGAATCCTTTTCGTATTCCGAAAGAATCTGGCAGATGAGATGATAAATATCGGAATAAATATCAGGAGCAGTCTGTGGTGTAAGGGTGAGAATGGGGGAAATCAGCGAGAGAATGGAATTGAGATCACGGATTTTTGAGACAACAGACCATTCAATCTGCAGAATGATTCGTTTTCCGCTTTCCGGTGCTGCAAGAGAGTGGAGGACTCCTGGACAGATGAAAATAATATCACCTTCCTGAAGAAGAATGTGCTTATCCCCAAGAAAGACTGTGTAAGTTCCTTCCAGAGGCATAATGATTTCCATGGGAGTATGCCAGTGAACGGGATAATCTTCACAGTCTGTATTTACAAAAAGCCGCAGACTGCTGTTTTCTTTATACGTTACGGTTTCATGAATCCCGTCTAAATGTTCAATCATAATATTGCCTCCGCCGGACTGCTGTAAATTTGATATTATCATAATACAGTAAAACGGATATCACAAGAGGAAAAGAAATTTTAAAAAGAAGAGAATGGAAAACAGAATTCCAATCTATAGCACTCCCAAAAAATACTGCACACTCTTGACAACAGGTCTATGATAGAGTCAAGAGGTGATTATTATGTTGCATGATGAAACACGAAAACTACTTATTGAAGCTTGGAATTACCATCGGCTATTTCAAAAGGATTTTTAACAATTCGTCCAACGGACTGCATAGGGTGGTTTCATTCGTGTAATTATGTGCAATAATTTATTAGATTGCTATAGTATGACCCTGAAATATCATACGAGGAGAGACTATATGAAGATAATAGGAAAAAATCCAATTACAGGGCTGGACTATCCGGATCCGGATGTCATCCGGGTAGACGATACGTATTACATGGTAAGCACCACAATGCACTTTGTGCCGGGGTGTGAAATCCTGCGGTCTTATGATCTCGTTCACTGGGAACATCTGAGCTATGTGTATGAAAGACTGGACAGCACAGAGGAACAGAGACTTGTCGGGGAGAAAAACTGCTATGGAAAAGGCATGTGGGCTGCATCGCTCCGATACCATAAAGGGATGTATTATATTTGCTTTGTGGCGAATGATACCGGAAAAACATACCTTTATACTGCTGATAATATCGAAGGACCATGGGAAAAACGCATCATAGAAGGCTTTTATCATGACTGCTCACTTTTGTTTGAGGATGATCATGTTTATATTGTTTCCGGCAATAGAAATATTCGTCTGCAGGAATTGAAAAAAGATCTGAGCGGTCCAAAGGAAGGCGGACTGGATCGGATTCTGGTCAGTGACAGTCGGAATCCGGGGCTTGGTTTTGAAGGAAGTCATTTTTATAAAATCGATGGAATGTATTATTTATTCCTGATTCATTCCCTTCCGGACAGGTGGATGCGGACGCAGGCGTGCTATGTATCAGACAGCCTGACGGGAGAATTTAAAGGCGGAGATGTATTGTGTGACACCATGGGATATTGTGGGCAGGGCGTTGCACAGGGAGGAATTGTGGATACGCCGGACCATAAATGGTATGCCGTGCTTTTTCAGGACAGAGGTGCCGTCGGCAGAATCCCGATTCTTGTACCAGTAAAATGGGAGAAAAATGTCAGAGTTACCTGTATGCCGGCGCCGGGCGAACAAAAAGAGCAGATCATAAAAGAAAATTATCCGGTATTGGGTGATTCGGGAAGGGCACTCTGTGAAGTGGAAACACAAAGCACAAGACCGGATGAACAATATCATCCGCTTGTGGAGAGTGATGATTTTTCGGAATGGAATCCGGAACAGAAACGGCTGTTTGGAACGTTTGGATGGAAGAGCTGCTGGCAGTTCAACCACGAACCGGAACTTTCCTGGATTGAGAATGATGCAGAAAAAGGATGCCTTAGAATGGTCTGCAGAAAGCAGTGCAAAAATGTCACGCAGGCAGTCAATACGATCACCCAGAGAATGAAGTTTCCGGTGTGCATAACAGAAGTAACCGTTGACGCGGAAGGAATAAAGGACGGAGATTATGCAGGAATGTGTGCATTACAGGGATGTTACGGCATGGCGGCCGTTACAAAGCGTGATGGACAGATGCTTCTGGTTATGAGATCTCTCGAAGCGGAACATGACAGCCCGGAAGGAAATCGGGGCAACAGTGAAGAAATCGAATGGGAAGCAGTGGCGGTTGAATCATCGAAAATAAGAATCCGGATGGAAGCGGATTTCCAGAACCAGCACGATAAAGTCCGGTTTTTATACTGGAGCGATGAAAAATGGAAACAGATCGGACCATGGCATCAGCTCTATTTCAAAATGGATCATTTCACAGGATGCAGAGTGGGACTGTTTGCCTATGCAACGAAAGAAACAGGGGGAATCGCAGAATTCGGCAGATTCCGATATTTTTAACAAAAAGTTCCCGCCCCGGCATTTATCAAAAGTGAAATTCCGTTGAATTTCTGGAAACTGCTGGTGATTTTTCTGGAGAGAACCATCATTGCCATTCCGCTGATCGTATTGTTTGCAAATATGATCGGGCTGTAAATACAGGAAAATACAAGATCCCCGATTTGGCACTTTTGTGCTGAATCGGGGATTTTTTGGCGTAAAAACGCAGGTAAAGGATTCGTAGATTGACAAAACAGCCTATTTTCGCCTATTCTGAGACTGTAAAAACGCTCCGCTGGGCAACATGAGACGGTGCGGGAACAGCAGGAGGAAGGGACACGACGTGGAAGCGAAAGAGTTCGGGCGGTTTATTGCCGGAATGCGAAAAGAGAAAAAGATGACGCAGGCAGAGCTTGCGGAACAGATTCATGTGACGGATAAAGCCGTCAGCCGGTGGGAGCGGGGACTTGGCTTTCCCGATATCCAGACGATTGAGCCGCTGGCTCAGGCACTTGGGATTTCTGTGCTGGAACTGATGCGCTCCGAACGGCAGGAGAAGGCGAAGGAAGAGGCGGCGCCGGAAATTCAGTATACTCAGAAGGAGGTGGCCGAAATGCTGCAGAACGCAGGTGACATTTCAAGGCAGCAGAAAAAACAGGACCGGAACGCAAACGTGATCGCGGGATTTCTGGTGATCGGTGTGGCAGCGGCAGCGTGGGCGGCAAAGATCGTAAACGTGGGCGGCGGCCTGATTCTAGGCGGTCTGGTGGCAGCAGCGTTTGTATCGCTGTGGTATTTCTTCCAGAACCTCGATGATGAAGAAAGCCGGAAAGTCTATGGGGCAGCATCCATTCTGTCTATCGGCATTCTGGCATCCCTGGTAAATTACGTCTGGGGCGATCAGCTGGCAGAATTCATTCCCGGCGGTCTTGAACGAAAAGAGCAGATCTTCTGGACCCTGTGGTATCTGTTTGTTCTGGTAATGATGATGATCGGAACCATTCGGTGTATCCGCCGGCAGAGACAGAAAAAAGAAAAGAAATACAAAACCGTTCTTTTCACGGCAATTATGGCGACGATCATGTTTGTAACACTGTGGCAGTATCAGAACACCATGCAGAACCGGTACAAAAACACAGGAATCTGGAGGGGCGCACAGCAGTACGCCGAGGTGCTGCTGAAAAGAAACAAAAACCTCGAAAACGACTGGCTGATCGGCGATGAGTCCTGGCGCGAAGGAAACAAAAATACTTTCGAAATTCGCCTTACCTATTACGCTGATGCCGATGACGCAAAAGAGGGACGTGAAAGCGAATATCAGTACAAGATTCATTTTGATGATGTTGACGGCTACGTCATCAAATCAGAAGGCGTACCAGAGAAAGAGATTGTTTTCCCGGAAAATAAATAAGAAGTGAGAAACGGGATTCCATTCTTGCGCCTCCCACAGAAAAAGACTATACTCATAGTATCAGCATGTACGCTCGGAATCTTTCTGCACTTGCTTTTGCGACTGGCGGTTGGAATCAGTTATGATAAAGAAACAAAAGAACATGCCTGTAAAATAGAAGTATTGTGATGATTTGCAAGCTGTGGAAAAGGGATATCGTGTGTGTGAACGGAGAAAAGCAAGTAAAAATAGTAATCTTTACTATTTTTACTTGCTTTTTCCTTGCTTTTTCCTCCATCATAGGATAATATAAAAATATACGGTTCGGAGCAGGTTCCGGGCAGGAAAAAACAAGATGGAAAGGATATGGATTTTTATGAAAATTACAGAGGATATTATCTACGCGGGAGTTAACGATCATCAGGTAGACCTGTTTGAAGGTCAGTACAAAGTGCCGAACGGCATGGCATATAATTCTTACGTAATTCTCGATGAAAAAACGGCAGTTATGGATACCGTAGATGCAAACTTTGCGGATGAATGGCTGGCAAATGTTGCGAAAGCACTGGATGGCAGAAAACCGGATTACCTGATCGTACAGCATATGGAGCCGGATCACTCTGCGAACATTGAAAACTTCGTAAAAGCATATCCGGAAGCAACCGTTGTTGCAAATACAAAAACCTTTGCCATGATGAAAAACTTTTTCCCCAAGATGGATCTCGCCGGAAAGAAACTGGAAGTAAAGGATGGCGAGTCCCTTACGCTTGGAAAACACGTTCTGACCTTCGTATTCGCTCCGATGGTACACTGGCCGGAGGTTATGGTTACATACGACAGCACCGACAAGGTTCTGTTCGCAGCAGACGGCTTCGGAAAATTCGGTGCACTCGATCGCGAGGAACCGTGGGATGACGAAGCACGCCGTTATTTCATCGGCATCGTCGGAAAATACGGTTTGCAGGTACAGAAGCTCCTGAAAGTAGCAGGTACGCTGGATATCCAGAAAATCTGTTCCCTGCACGGTCCGGTTCTGACGGAAAATCTTGGCCACTACATTGAAAAATACGATATCTGGTCTTCTTATCGTCCGGAAGAAGAGGGCGTTGTGGTTGCCTATACTTCTGTTTACGGCAATACAAAAAAAGCTGCCGAATTGCTTGCAGATAAGCTGAAAGAAAAAGGCTGTCCGAATGTCGTTGTTTACGATCTGGCAAGAGACGATATGTCCGCTGCCGTAGCGGATGCTTTCCGTTACAGTAAGCTGGTTCTCGCAACACTGACCTACAATGCAGGAATTTACCCGTTCATGCAGGATTTCATCAACCGCCTGACAGAGCGCAGCTTCCAGAACCGCACCATCGGTCTGATCGAAAACGGAAGCTGGGCACCGACCGCAGCGAAAGTGATGAAAGGTATGTTTGAAAAGAGCAAAAATATCACCTGGACAGAGAATAATGTAAAAGTAATGTCCGCTGTGAAGGAAGAGAACGTAAAAGAGATCGAGGCACTGGCCGAGGAACTCTGCAAATAAAAAGAATTGAGAAGAGAAAAAGGCTCCGCGGGACTTTGCGAAAGGGAAAGACCGCGGAGCCTTTTTCAAACACACGCTGGTTGGTGCAGGCGAAAAATCCTGCGAACTTGGATTCTTTCTTACTACGAATCGGGCGTCAAATTGTACTTCAGTCCAATAATATTCTGAAAATAATAAAATATAAAATAAATTAAAAGAAAGTATTGACAAAACAGAGAAGATGAGTTAATATAAGATCAACAAAAGAAAAGAGAACAAAAACAACAAAGAAACATCAAAACGAAATCTAAGAAAGTAAGAGGTACAGTCCAATGGCATAGTTAATCTGAACATCAAAAAAATCTCTGAAGAGTTTACATATAGAACCTAAAGGAGATGATTCCAATGAAAGGCAGAGGTCCATAGGGAAAAAATAAAAACAAAAAATCCAGGAGGTACAGTCCAAAAGGAACATAACGAAATACCCCGAATTCAATGAAAGCAGTAGGTGTATAAAATGAAATTACTGGAAATTCATTAAAAGCCCGGTCGAGAGAAAAAAGAATCGATCGGGCTTAAATTATGTCCACGGAAATATTTCCAATTGCTTTGTTTCACGGGGAACGGTATAATCAGATACAGGAAGAAAAAGGAGAACAGAAAAAATGTATTACGTACCAGACGGAACCAAAACATGTGGCTATTATGAATGTAAAAAATGCGGCAACCGCTTTTTATCGTTGCAGACGATGGAGAAAATTCCATGCCCGGACTGTGAGGCAGAGATAGATTATGAGATCGGGCCTGGCGAGTCGTTGGAGGATGTTCTGGATACTGCCGTGCTGCTGCAAAAAATTGAGGGCGAAGAGGAAGTGGAAAAGATGGATGCGCTTCTCAGCCTTGCGATTACCGGCGGGGATTTTGACTGGATTTAGAGTTTCGGCGGTCGCTCTGAATTTTTACAGAATTTGCCTGAAATTTTTCCGCGATTTTAAAAGAAAACAAAAAGCTTTCGGATGAAAGTGCGAAAAATGTTCAGAAACAGACGAAAATCATTTGAAAAATTGTGTAAAATTGACAGAACTAATGTAAAAGACTGGAAAACGTCAAAAAATTTAAGGATTGACAAAAAAGAAAATTTTTATTAGAATGTGCCTATGTTGAAAAACAGCAGAGCAATGGAATAGAATAAAGATAACGCAACGGAGCGGTTCTGAAAAAAGAATCTCTCCGTCTTTTTATTTCTTCCCTTTCTCCAAGGTTTAAATTTCTCCCGGAAAACACTCTCAGGAAGCCAGAAAATGATCTGCCTGTTTTTCAATTGAAACTCCATATAAGAAACGGATTCGCAAAGGCGCGGTACGAAGGAAAAACTTCGGGCCGCGCTTTCTCGATCCCAGGCAGAAAAATGTGATAGTTCGCAACGGGGCGATCTGGAAGGAAAACTTCCGGGTCGCCTTTTCTTTTATCAGAAACAGTACAGAAAAACAAAAAGAAAAACGGGAAGGAGGAAATCCGATGGAAAACACAAACGTCTTATTTGACCGAAAGCGTCTGATCCAGCTGATCGTTCTGCTGATTGTGGTTTTCACATCCATGGCAAGCGGCGGTTCGGTTGTCGGAGCACAGTTCCTCGGAAGCGGAGATAAAGAAACCGCCTGTCACGCAGCCGAGCAGCTTGTGATGATCTGCGGACTGATCGCACTTGTCATCTGCGGCATCTCCTTTTTCGGAAACCGCCGGATTCTCCATCTGGTTTATGGATCGGTGGAAGAGCAGGTTATGACCTACGCGGCAGAATACTTCTTCATCACATCCCTTTCCTTCCCGTTCCTTGGTATTTACAATGCCGGGGCGGCGCTCTTCCGGGTGATGGGGAATTCAAACATTTCGATGATTACATCGATTGTGATGAACGGTCTGAACATCATCGGAAATGCGGTTTTCGTTTACGGTTTTGGCATGGGAGTTGCAGGAGTCGCACTTTCCACTCTGATTTCCAGAGCTTTTGCCAGCGTCGTGATTCTCGTGCTGCTGCACCGGCCCAAATACGAAATTCACTGTACAAAATGGTTTCTGGTCGGATGGGACGGCGCGATGCTGAAAAAGATTTTTTCGATTGGTGTTCCGCAGGCGATGCAAAATTCACGATGAACGTCAGCATCCTTTCGATGTGGTTCGTACGAATTGCACTGGCTTACCTCATCGGCGTTCATTTTCAGGTCGGACTTCTCGGTGTCTGGATTGCACAGACACTCGACTGGGTGGTACGCGCAGGATTCTACATTGTCCGGTATCTTGGCCATAAATGGGAAAACAAATCTGTCGTGCACGCGGCGAAAACAGCTGCATAGCAGAAATCAGAAAAACAGGAGGCGAGGCGTATGAAAGAAGGAAGTTATGAGGTAGTCGTTTTCCAGGGAGATCCGGGAACGATTGATCTGACGTACGAAGAGATGGAAGCAGAATGGAAGAAAACGCTGCGGACCGTGCCACAGATCGGAAAATTCCGTATCATCCGGCAGGAAAAGAAATGGTACACCTTTGAGGATTACAGCAGACAGATCGGCGATGCCGACGCAGCGCTTGGTATCTGGGTTCACAAAGGTGTTATCAACGAAAAACTTTTTGAAGAACATCCCAATTTAAAATATGTCGCAACACTCGGCCATGGTTTTGAAGCCTTTGACGTGGAAATGACAAGAAGGCGTGGTGTGACGATCACCAATACCATTTACGGCGATGTCACCATTGCCCAGTACGCGATGGCACTGCTCATGAACATCTGCCACAATGTCACGGTACAGAGTAATTACACCAAAACCGGGTACTGGAAAGCAAAAGAAACCGATCCGCAGGTAGCCTACAATCAACTGTTCGTACCGCAGATCGAGCTCTACCAGAAAACGATGGGAATCATCGGACTGGGTGCGATCGGCCTGTGGACTGCGAGAATGGCAAAGGGCTTCGGCATGAAGGTCATCGCAAACAGCCGTCATAAAAAGACGGGGCCGCAGTACGAGGGCATCGAGCAGGTCAGCGTGGAAGAGATTTTCGAGCGGTCGGATGTGATCTCAATTCACTGTCCGCATACGAAAGAAACCGAAAAACTTCTGAACCGAGAAGCCTTCGCGAAAATGAAAGACGGTGTGATTATCATCAATACTGCAAGGGGAATCATCATCGATGAGGACGCACTTCTTGAGGCACTGGAATCACGAAAGGTTTACATGGCAGGCCTCGATGTAGTTGCGAACGAGCCGCCGCAGTATCAGATTCCGCTGATGCAGTCGCCGTACACCTTTATCACATCGCACATCGCCTGGCAGCCAAAAGCAGCAAGACTCCGGGCGGTAGACCTGGCGGTCAAAAACTTCCGGTCTTATCTGGAAGGAATGCCGACCAGCGTAATTAATTAATCTTGTTAGAAAAACTGTTTTATACAGATTTCTATAGAAAGAAAGTTACTCTCATAGAATCAGGTACAGAAAGATTCCGGGAGTACAGGAGCAAAGGGAGGGAAAGACATGAAAAAGCTGGAAATTGTAATTCGTCCGGAGAGCCTCGAAAGCCTGGAGACACTTCTCGAGGAGCAGAAGGCAAACGGTATGATGATTACCAACATCCTTGGATATGGTAACCAGAAAGGATATCGTCAGATGTACCGCGGAGCAGAAATCGTGGCAAAAATGCTTCCGAAAATCAAGGTGGAAACCGTGGTAGAGGATGAGAAGGTGGCAAAAATCGTTGACTTTATCGTGAAGAACCTGGCAACCGGAAGCTATGGCGATGGAAAAATTTTCGTATACGACGTAGAGGATGCGGTGCGTATCCGAACCGGCGAGCGCGGAGAACAGGCTCTTTAAAGCATTTCAGGTAAGGATGAGGAGGACATTATTATGGAAAACACACAGGTATTACTGAACATCGTATGGACCATGGTCGGAGCCTTTCTGGTGTACTTTATGCAGGCCGGATTTGCCATGGTAGAGACAGGATTCACAAGAGCGAAAAACTCAGGAAACATTCTGATGAAGAACATGATGGATTTCGTGCTCGGATCGCTTTTCTTCTTTATTGTCGGATTTGCACTGATGTTTGGAGGCAGCAATGCATTTATCGGAACATCTGGTTTCTTTAACCCGAAATCACTGGCCGATGCAGACGGCATGTTCAACGGACTGCCGATCGGCGTATTCATGATTTTCCAGACCGTGTTCTGTGCAACATCGGCAACGATTGTATCAGGAGCTATGGCAGAGAGAACCAAATTTATCTCTTATTTGATTTACTCCGCAGCCATCAGCATTTTTATTTACCCGATCACCGGACACTG
>OLOZ01002457.1_pt1 | contig 10385 bp, 6 predicted proteins | sample 1673021 | NCBI WGS metagenome assembly OLOZ01 (sample SAMEA3136747, study PRJEB25190) | human gut metagenome | biome: human gut; feature: human-associated habitat; material: faeces | place: Austria | collected 2013
CTGGCACCAATAGGGAACGATTGTACCGCATGCTTGTGATGTTCGGATTATTTTTTCTACGTAATTCTCCAGTACAATCTTTCCGATATCGTGGAGAACGCCCGCTTTTGCAAGCTCATAGCAGATTTCTTTCTCATACCCCAGTTCCCGCGCAAGATCGCAAGCTAAATTGCTCACTTCCATGCCATGGATGAGCTGCTCGGTCAGGGTATAGCGCAGCATGTGAAGCTGCTGACTGGAATTTTCTTTCATTTTGGCAGATACTTCTCCATTCCGATACGCTTTCTCTCGATCATTTCATCGATACGCTCCACGTAGTTTTTCAGATCCTTCACGTTCTCCACCCGCTCAATGCGCTCTCCGTGTTCAAACACGAATTTCGTGGACGCTCCGGCTCCCGCGGCCAGAATGGACTGTTTTTCCTCCATAATGAGGATGTTGTAGATGCCTGCTTTTCCTTCGCGGGAGTAGCCGACATTCTCAAAGTTACCCGCCATATTTTTCTGGCGGTACATGTAATACGGTCCCATCTCCATGCGGTGTGCGCTGTCCATCGTCATTTTCATGATCTCGGCAGAGTTTTCAAACGAGATTTCCTGATATTTGTCTTTGAACAGGTTAAGTCTCGTTGCACGCTTTAACGCAAGGGAATGGACGGTCAGGGAATCCGGATTCAGCGCTTCCACTTTTTCCAACGTATGCGCCACTTTTTCCTTGTCCTCGCCCGGCAGACCGACGATCAGATCCATGTTGATGTTGTCAAATCCAAGGGAACGCGCCATACGGAACTTCTCCTCGATCTCCTCCACGGTATGGTGGCGTCCGATCAGATCCAGCGTTTCCTGGTTCATGGTCTGTGGATTGATCGAAATACGGGTGACCGGGAATTTGCGGATGGCTTTTAAGACCTCCTCATTGATCGTATCCGGCCGTCCTGCCTCCACGGTGAACTCCTGCACCTGCTCCATCGGGAAGAGCTCTGTCACTTTCGTGAGCAGGCGCTCCATCTGTGCCGCATTCAGCGTGGTCGGCGTACCGCCTCCGATGTAGATCGTATCAAGGGTGTAATCCTTCATGTTCTCACTGATAAAGATCAGTTCTTTGATCAGTGCATCGAGATACGGATCTACCATATGCTCCCAGCGGCTTAACACATGGGAGCCGAAGGAACAGTACAGGCAGATGCTCGGACAGAACGGGATGCCGATGTACAGGCTGTAACCGTGTTCGTAGTCGATCGTCTTTAAAATGTCCTTTTCCCGGTTGGCAATCGTGATCGCAAGTGCCGTCTTTTCCGGGCTGGTGTAGTAAGTTTCGCGCATGTATTTCGCAATCTCTACATTTTTTTTACCCTCTTCAAGCATCTTCATCGGAATTTTCGTCGGACGGATGCCGGTGAGATCGCCCCATGGAAGTTCTTTGCCGCTCACTTCAGAAAGCGTGCGGTATACCATCCGTTTCAGGACATTTTTCGTTTCATGGCGGTCTTTTTCATATTCCACCGCCTCACACTGCGAAGCGAGCGTCTCATGTTTCTCGTCTGCAATCGAAAAACAGATCTGATCCGCCTCGTATGTGATCGTATCATAATATGCAAATTCCCCGTCCAGCGCCCTATCCTCTTCGTACCATGAGGTAATCTCACAGCCCGGATAGAATGCCTTGATCAGGGAATACACATCGTATTCAAAATCTTTTCTGTTAAAACAAAGGCTGATATTAAGCAAGGGGATTGTACCTCTTTTCATGTTCAATCGTAGTTTCATCGTTGTGGCCCGGATACACGGTCACATCCCCGGGAAGCTCTTTTAACAGGCGCTTGACCGACGCGATCAGCTCTCTGCCGGAGGATGTCGGGAAGTCGTATCTTCCGTAGGACTCGCAGAACAGCGTATCACCGGAAAAAAGTGCTTTCTCTGCCGGAATATAGTAGCAGACACCGCCTGCCGTGTGCCCCGGTGTCGCAAGAACGTGGATTTCAAAATCTGCGAGATGCAGCACATCGCCCTCTTTTACGGTTTTGTCCGCCTGCATCGTGTACGGTTTGCTCCAGAGCCCGGAAAGATTTTCCTTTGGATCCCCCAGCAGGTGCTGCTCTTTTTCATGGACATAGACCGGGATATGGTATTTTTTCCGCAGCGCATCCGCTGCCAGCATATGGTCGAAATGGCCATGGGTCAGCAGAATGGCCTCCGGGTCGCCGTCGATCTCGTCGATCTGGCGTTCAATCTCCAGCGGCGAATCGCCCGGGTCCACGATCAGCACCTTCTGGCTGTCCGGATTTTCCACAACGTAGCAGTTTGTCGAGAGCATTCCAAGTGCCCGGTAATTTACCTTTATCATACGCTTTTCTCCTTTTTATCCTCTCGATCTCTGAATATCAATCACGCTCTCCACCTGGCGCACCTTCTCGATGATGCTGTTCAGCTCTTCGTTGTTGTGCACGTCGAACGTCACATCGATGGAAGCCGTTCCCTGCTTGCTCGTTCTCACGTTCATCGCCGCAAGGTCGATCTTCCGCTCGGTAAAGATCTTGGAGATATCCACCAGAAGACCGGTACGGTTGTTTGCGTAAACGCTGATCTCCACGGTATAGAGAGAGCCGCCGTTGTCCTCTGCCTGCCATTCAGCATCAATGAGGCGCGCCCGCTCGGATTCCGGCAGATTCAGGACATTGACACAGTCGGTGCGGTGAATGGTCACGCCGCGTCCTCTTGTGACAAAGCCCACGATCTCATCGCCCGGGATCGGATTGCAGCATTTGGAGAAGCGAACTGCCACATCGTGGATACCGCGCACGACGATGCCGCCCTTGCTCTTTCCAACCGGCAGAACTTTCTCTCCAGATGCCGCCTCGAGCACCTGCTCGTCGGTGATCTCTTTTTTATGCTGCTTTTCGTACGTCTCAATCAGCTTGTTGAGGACCTGGCCCTCTTTTAAGCCGCCGTGGCCGATGGCCGCAAGAACGGAATCCCAGTCGCGGAAGCCGTACTTTCTCATGACAGCCTCTTCGTACATCGGTTTCGTATAGATTCCAAGGTTTTTGCCCTTCAGCTTTGCATAGTTGGTGAGCATTTCCTTGCCTTTGACGATGTTGTCCGTCTTGTTCTGCTGGCGGAACCACTGGTTGATGCGGCTCTTTGCCTGGGAACTCTTCGCAATTTTCAGCCAGTCGCGGCTCGGTCCCTTGGAGTTCTGCGAGGTGATGATCTCGACGCGGTCTCCGTTGTGAAGTTCCGTCTCGATCGGCACGAGTTTTCCGTTGACCCTCGCTCCGACCATCTTGTTGCCGACCGCACTGTGGACGGAATAAGCAAAGTCGATGGCACAGGAGCCGACCGGAAGCGTTTTGACATCGCCCGCCGGGCTGAAACAGTAAACATTGTCGGCAAACAGGTCGAGATCGCTCTTTAAGAGGTTCATGAACTCATGGTTGTCCGCCATGTCCTGCTGCCACTCCAGAATCTGGCGCAGCCAGGTCAGTTTTTCCTCTTCCTGCTCCGGTCCCGGTTTCTTGCCGTCGGAGGCCTCTTTGTATTTCCAGTGTGCAGCGATACCGTATTCTGCAATCCGGTGCATCTCATAAGTACGGATCTGAATCTCAAACGGCTGTCCGTTCGGTCCGATCAGGGTTGTATGCAAGGACTGGTAACGGTTTGGCTTCGGCATCGCAATGTAATCTTTGAAACGGCCCGGGATCGGCGTGTACATTTCATGGATGACACCGAGCGCTGCATAGCGGTCTTTGACGGATTCCACGATGATGCGGACCGCAAAGAGGTCATAGATCTGATCCAGCGTCTTATGCTGGTTGACCATCTTTTTGTAGATGCTGAAAAAGTGCTTGATTCGTCCGTTGACATCTGCCTCAATGCCGGCCTGGTGGATATGACGGGTCACCTCTTTTACGATCGCATCGACAAACTCCTGCCGCTGCTCCCGCTTCATGCTGACCTTCTGCACCAGTTCATAGTACGCATCCGGCTCCAGATATTTCAGAGAAAGGTCATCGAGTTCGACCTTGATCTTGGAAATACCGAGGCGCTGTGCGATCGGGGCATAGATATCCATCGTCTCACGCGCTTTTTTCTTCTGCGTCTCCGGCGACCAGTACTGTGCGGTCCGCATGTTGTGCAGACGATCCGCCAGTTTTACCAGAATAACGCGGATATCCTTTGCCATCGCAAGGAACATCTTTCTCAGGTTTTCTGCCTGCTCCTCGACCTTATCCGCAGAATATTTCAGCTGTGCCAGCTTCGTGACACCGCTTACAATCAGGGACACCTCCGGGCCGAACTCCTCGGTCAGCTCTTCTTCGGTCATGACGGTATCTTCGACAACGTCGTGCAGAAGGCCTGCCGCGATCGACTCCTTGTCGAGCTCCAGATCTGCCAGGATAATTGCCACACAGAGCGGATGGATGATGTACGGTTCCCCGCTCTTTCTTTTCTGGTCCTTATGTGCATCCGCTGCCACGCGGTATGCTTTTTCGATCAGGGAAATATCGTCCGATGGATGATATTTTTTCACAGAAGCGATCAATTCCCCGTATAATTCCTCCGGACTTGTAAAATCGTCCGTCTTGCGGATTCTGGCTTCTGCCGCCGCCACATCCTTCTTTAATTCTTCTTCACTGATTCTTTTCTCTTCTTCCATATGTATCCTCCGCTCTCATGATTAACCCCTGCGTTTCGTTGGATACGTTATTTGCCATCGTAACGGATGACAGATTTTACATCATATTTTGCCAGTTTTTCGCGTCCTTTTAAGCCGGCAAGCTCCATCAGGAACACGATTCTGGTTACTTCGCCGCCGAGGCGCTCGATCATTTTTGCACAGGCTTCCACGGTACCGCCGGTTGCAATCAGGTCGTCGATGATGACTACCTTCTGGCCCGGTTTGATGGAGTCTTTGTGCATCTCGATCGTTGCGCTGCCGTACTCCAGGTCATAGCTCTCCTCGACGGTCTCCAGAGGAAGTTTTCCTTTTTTACGGATCGGCACGAACGGTTTGTGCAGATTGTAAGCAATCGGCATACCGAAAATGAAGCCGCGGGACTCGGTTCCGCAGATTACATCACAGTCTACTTCTTCTACAAAATGCTGCATCTCATCTATGGCAAGCTGCAGTCCGTCTGCGTCCTGCAGGATACTCGTTACATCTCTGAAAATAATACCCGGTTCCGGGAAATCCGGAATACTTCTTACGTAATCCTCTACTTTTTTCATAAAATATTCCTCCGTTTCGTCAAGGTTTGACAATTCACCTTACAGTATAGCATCAATATTCTTCTGCGTCAATTTTGTTTCCGATAGAAAACAGGGCAGAAAAATCAGGTATTTGCGGCTTTTCTGCATCTTTAAAAATAACTCTGGATATTGATCTGTAATTTGTCGCGTCCGTTCCACGTATCGATCGACGGATAGTACGCTACCGAGAGGGTTGGATGTGCATCCACGTATGCGGCGAACGCTTCTCCCTCGCCGAAATAGACACCATCCATCTGGTATCCGCCCGCATCGGCAAGCTGTACTTTCACCACGTTTCTATTCTTTCCAAAAATGCGGTAATTTAATACTGTCAGTCCTTTCTGTGCAAACAGCGGTTTCGTGTTGCCTTTTCCGAACGGCTCCAAGAGGCTTAACTGGCGGATCAGATTTTTGGTGATGTAGGTGATCGGCATCGGCACATCGATCACGACTTTTTCGACGAAATCCTCTTCCGTCAGCGTGGAATTATCGTTCAGTGCCCGGCGGAACGGTTCGATCATCTCCTCTCCTGCGAGGGAAAGGCCCGCAGCCATCGGGTGGCCGCCGAATTTTGTCATCAGTTCTTTGCATTTGCAGAGCTCCTCATACATCGAATACGCTTCGATCGAGCGGCCGGAGCCCTTGATGCCCTCCTCACTTCTGGTGAGTACGAAGGATGGTTTGTGGAAGTGCTCCCGCAGGCGACCTGCGATGATTCCGGCAAGACTTTCGTGGCAGTCCGGCAGATAGACGACGAGGACTTTGTCGTTCTGCAGCGGGGAGGTTTCCACGAGCTCGATTGCTTTCGCCTCACCCTGGCGCGTCAGCTCTTTGCGGCTTTCATTCAGGTCTTTCAAGTCCCCGGCAAGCTTTGCAGCCTCCTCACGTGTCTTTGCGCAGAGCAGTTTTAACGAATGCTCCGCCGTGTCAAGCCGTCCCGATGCGTTGATGCACGGGCCGAGAACGAAGCCGATGTGATACGGTGTCACGTTTTCCGCCTCGATGCCCTGCACACGGATCAGCTCCTGCAGGCCGAGGTTCTGCGTTTTATGGAGCGCCCGAAGGCCGGCTTTTACAAAAATCCGGTTTTCTCCCTGCAGATCCATCACATCACCGATCGTCGCAATGGCGACAAATTCCAGAAAGCGGAAGCTGTGCTCCTTTGGAATACCTGCTTTTGCCTCCATCGTCTGGATCAGTTTCCATGCGACGGCCGCACCGCAGAGGCCCGGAAACGGATAGGAACAGTCTTTCTGTTTCGGATTGACAACCGCGTCCGCCGGCGGCAGGATGTAGCGGCGTTCTCCGTTTTCATCCTCCTCAAACGGAACCTCGTGGTGGTCCGTCACAACAACCGTCATGCCAAGTTCTTTTGCCAGACGGATCTGACTCCCCGCCGCGATGCCGTTGTCACAGGTGACGATCGTGTCCCGCCCCTCATCCGCGGCAAACTGCACAAGATGCTCATTTAAGCCGTATCCGTCTGCAATCCGGTCCGGGATACGCACATCCGCATCGGCACCGAGATCTTTTAATCCGGTCAGCAGAATATACGTTGCCGTAACACCGTCGATGTCGTAGTCCCCGATGATGCGGATCGGCTTTTTCTCCCGGATTTTTTCTGCGATCAGATCTGCCGCGCGCTCCATATCCTTCATCAGCAGCGGATCATGGAGCTGCTCCAGATCACCGAAGAGATACTCTTCGATCTCTTTCTCCCCGGTCACATCCCGGTTCCGGATCAGGCGGGCGATGACGGGATCGATGCCGAACCGGTCCGCAATTGCCTGGAAATCGGCGCGTTTTGCCGAAACTACCCAGCGTTCTTTCTTCATATGTTCTCCTCTTTCCTGTTAGCAGGAAACGCCGGACTTTTCCGGTCCGGCGTTTCTCTTTTTATGGTTTTTGCTGCTTTTATTTATTTTTTGTCTTATTCTGTACTGCTTTGGACGGCACATATTTGTTTTTTCCAACGTGCTTCATCACATACCACAGGGCACCTGTGATGCAGACAGAAGTGTAAGCTCCGCATACGATACCAACCATCAGAGGTGCTGCAAAGTCGCGGATGGAAGAAACTCCCATCACGAACAGAACAAAGATGGTGATAAAGGTGGTGAGGGAACTGTAAATGCTTCGGGTCAGGGTGTCCGTGATGCAGCGGTCAACCAGGGACTCGATCGGCTCTCTCTTTAACTCCGGCAGATTCTCACGGATACGGTCGAAGATGACGATCGTACTGTTGATGGAATAGCCGAGGATCGTCAGCATACACGCGATAAAGGTGCTGCCGACCGAAATACGGGATACCACATAGAATCCGAATACAATGGCGATATCGTGCATCAGTGCAAGGATGGCACTCGATGCGAAACGGATGTCGCGGAAACGGATCCAGATGTACAGCAGCATGCAGACTACAGCGATGATAACTGCTTTCATCGCATTCTGGCTCATCTCTTTACTTACAGTAGAAGAAATGTTGTCGAAAGTGATTTCAGAAGTATCGACACCGAAATTGTCTGCCATTGCCTGGTAAACCTGTTCACGCTCTTCCAGAGTCAGAGAACGTGTTTTGATGATGACATTGTTGCCTCCGACAACCTTTGTCATCTGAATATTGGAATCTTTTGTCACGCCTTCCACAACCGGCTCTACCTCTTTGTCCAGCTCTTCGATGGAGTAATCCTCGTTGAACGGAACGTTGATGGAAGTACCGCCCTTGAAGTCAAGGCCGAAGTTCAGTGCGCTTCCCTTTGTCTGATGCATGAAAATCATGCTGGCCGGAACGGCAAGCAGCAGAATGCAGGAGATCGTGAAGAAGATCTTTCTCTTTTCCACAAATGGAAATCCCTTGCGCTCTTTCTTGGTTCCGTAGTATTTCGCATCCTTCAGTCCCATACCGTACAGGCTGTTGACCAGCAGTCTGGAAACAACCATGGCGCTGAACATGGAAAGAACAATACCAAGAGCAAGTGTCATGGCGAATCCGCGGACACTTCCGCTCGCAAGCGCATACAGAACAGCTGCTGCAATCAGGGTCGTCACGTTTCCGTCCAGGATGGCAGAAGCTGCCTTCTTGAATCCGTCGCGGATTGCCGCATGAACCGTCTTTCCGGCACCGATCTCCTCCTCGATACGGGCGTAGATGATAACGTTCGCATCGACTGCCATACCGATCGACAGGATGATACCTGCGATACCGGACAGGGTCAGGGTAACATCAAAGCCATTCAGCAGCAGAACAACCAGCACCGTGTAAATGCACAGTGCGATGGAGCTTGCAACACCGGGAATCCAGTAAACAGCGATCATGAAAACAATAACAATCGCAAGACCAATTGCACCGGCAATCAGGCTCGTACGGACCGCTGCAGATCCGAGCTGTGCGCCTACTACGTTGGAACGCAGCTCCTCCAGCTCCAGTTTCAAACCGCCGATACGGATGGTAGAAGCGAGGTTTTCCGCCTCTTCAAAGGAGCTCATGCCATTGATGACTGCCTTGCCGTCTGTGATCTCCGCCTGTACAGACGGTGCGCTGATCACCTGATTGTCATAAACGATGTAAATAACATCATGGTTCGGATATGCTGCCTTTGTCGCATCAGCGAACTTTTTGGTTCCATCTGCAGTCATAGTCAGAGATACAACAGGCTCCTGATTATTCATACTATTGGTCTGATAGGCTGCCTGTGCATCTGCTACATCCGTACCGCTTAATACTTCCTTACCGTCCTTATCCAGGAAGGTTAAGGAACCGGGCTTACCCAGTTCTTCCAGAATCGCATTTGCGTCAGTTACTCCGGGAATTTCAATATTGATCCGGTCGGAGCCCTCCTGATATACCTGCGCCTCTGTGGAATAATTGTCTACACGCTGCTGGAGCTTATATATGGTATCTGCCATATCCTCCGAGCTGGGTGCTTCGTCTCCCACCACCTGATAGGTGATGCTTACGCCGCCTGCCAGATCAAGTCCCTGCTTAATATTTGCAGCAGAGCCTGTCTTTGCGCTATCCAGTCCGAATACCGCAGTCCAGGTACCTGCCAGCAGAAACGCGATTACACAGACAAGTGTAATGATGCCTTTCTTCTTGCTCATTTTGCGTACTCCTTATTCTTCTTCGTCGGCCAGTGCCGCTTTTATCATAATCGCGCATTCCACGCGCTTTTTCTGAAGCTCACAGCCAAGCTCGTACACATCGTCGATCTTTCCGTGACAATTATAGGAATTGGCAGCACAGCCGCCGCTGCAGTAAAATTTTGCAAAACAGCTTCTGCACTTTTCTTTGGCGTAAACATTACAGCATTTGAACTCGTCCACGATGTCAGGACGCACAATGCCTTCGTCCACGTTGCCCATCAGGAACTTCTCGTTGCCGACGAACTGATGGCAGGGATAAAAATCGCCCCATGGTGTTACCGCCAGATACTCTGTACCCGAGCCGCAGCCGGAAAGGCGCTTTGCCACACACGGGCCGCCGCTTAAATCGATCATAAAGTGGAAGAAGTTGACGCCTCTGCCCTCTTTCTGACGCTTTAACAGCTCGACTGCCAGCTTGTCATATTCCTCAAGCAGCTGCGGAACATCTTCCGGACGCAGCGCATAGGGCTCTTTGGGGTCTGTCACAACCGGTTCTACCGAGATCTGCTCAAAGCCAAGGTCTGCCAGATGCTTGACATCCTCGGAAAAATCCAGATTATTATGCGTAAAGGTACCGCGTACATAATAATTGGTCTGATGACGGCTTTCTGCCAGCTTCTGGAACTTCGGTACAATCAGATCATAGCTGCCCTGCCCACCCCTAAACGGGCGCATTCTGTCATGTACCTCTTTCCGACCGTCGATACTCAAAACGACATTGCTCATCTCTTTATTCAGAAATTCCATAATTTCATCATTTAAAAGCACGCCGTTGGTCGTCAGGGTAAAGCGGAATTTTTTGTTATGAGGCTCCTCCAGGCTTCTGCCATATGCAACCAGATCCTTAACAACCTGCCAGTTCATCAGCGGTTCTCCGCCGAAAAAGTCTACCTCAAGATTTACTCTGCTGCCGGAGTTGGCTACCAGGAAATCCAGCGCCTTCTTGCCGACTTCAAAGCTCATCAGCGCTCTTCTGCCATGATATTCGCCCTC
>OLOZ01002458.1_pt1 | contig 10385 bp, 9 predicted proteins | sample 1673021 | NCBI WGS metagenome assembly OLOZ01 (sample SAMEA3136747, study PRJEB25190) | human gut metagenome | biome: human gut; feature: human-associated habitat; material: faeces | place: Austria | collected 2013
GGCTGCTAGAGCCTGACGGCAACGTCAGGTCGAGATGGATGGCCATCCGTGTCTGAGGCACGACAGAACCCGGGGTATAAGAGGTCTCACTCCCTTATCACACCGACCGATTCCCGTGGCGAAACAGTGTTTGAAAACCGCATAACCACTATGCGAATCAGTCGTTTCAGACGAACAATTCCTGTGCGATTTTCCGCAGAACTTCAGGATTATGGCCTTTCCGCCCACCAGCACTCCAGAACCGTCTTTTACGCACCTCGACATCCAATCCAGCAGTTTTTCTTGCTGTCCGACGTCCCAGCTCCCATGCAGCCTCGGCGAACACGCCTTGGGATTCGGCCTCATCGCACACACGTTGCGCGAGCTGGCGGTCCACACCTTTGCGTTTGAGCTCTATGACCGCTCCCCTATACCCCATCAGTCGTGATGTGCAGTACCGCACCGCGGACTGGGCGTACGCCTCGTCGTCGATGAGACGGACCCGAATCAGTCTGACTATCACATCGTCCACCACCTCGGAGGCATACCCCTTGCCGATGAGTCGCTCCCGTATCGCGCCTGACGGACGCGGCGCCGCATCAAGCAGCCGAAGGGCCGCCTCCCTGCATGCATCCAAATCATTCGGATCGTCAGGAATCCGCGACACGCCGACTGCGACACGCCCTGCGTGTCGTGCGTGTCGCGCACGCCTCGGCGTGTCATTGCCGCCAATGGACGGAGTTCGGTCGTAATCGAATTCGGTTCGACCGGCCTGCGGCCGACCACCGCAGGAAAGGGCAAGGCCCCCAGCCTCAGATGATACCGGCTGGAGGCCCTGCTGTTCAAGAAATCGCTCAGCGCTGATCATACGTCACGCCTTGCCGGCTGACTTGGAAGCCTTTGCCGCGCCTTTGGCTGCTTCCGGCTTGCCAGCATCCGCTTTCGCCTTCTCCTCGCTTGTGGCATTAGACGCAGAAGCCTCATTACCATCTTCGGCAAATTGGTCGGTGGGCTCAATGAGACCAAACTCAGCCTTCACCTTATTCTCGATCTCTTCGGTAAGCTCCGGATTGTCTTTCAAGAATTGGCGCACGTTCTCACGGCCTTGACCCAGTTGGTCGCCACCATAGGTGAACCATGATCCGGACTTCTTCACGACATTGACCTGCAACGCCATGTCAAGTACGGAACCTTCCTTGGAAATGCCCTCGCCGTACAACACGTCGAATTCAGCGGTCTTGAACGGCGGAGCCATCTTGTTCTTGACGACCTTGACCTTGGTGCGATTGCCTACAGCCTCATCACCATTCTTGATGGTCTGGATACGTCGAATATCCATGCGGACGGACGAGTAGAACTTCAACGCCTTGCCGCCGGTGGTCGTTTCCGGATTGCCGAAGAACACACCGATCTTCTCTCGAAGCTGGTTGATGAAAATGGCGGTGGTGCCCGCCTGAGCCAAAGCGCCAGTCATCTTACGCAATGCCTGGCTCATCAGTCTTGCCTGCAAACCGACATGACTGTCGCCCATTTCACCTTCGATTTCGGCCTTCGGCACCAGTGCAGCCACTGAATCGATGACGATCACGTCAAGCGCACCAGAACGAATCAGCATATCCGCGATTTCCAGCGCCTGCTCGCCGTTATCAGGTTGGGAAACAATCAACGAATCAGTATCGACGCCGAGCTTGCGCGCATAGACCGGGTCAAGCGCATGTTCCGCATCGATGAACGCGGCGACGCCACCGTTTTTCTGGGCATTGGCCACCACATGCAACGCCAGTGTGGTCTTGCCGGAGGATTCCGGACCATAAATCTCCACGATACGGCCCTTCGGTAGGCCGCCGATACCCAATGCCATATCCAATGCCAGCGATCCAGTAGGAATCACCTCGACATCCTGCTCGGGACGATCGCCCAATCGCATGGCCGATCCCTTGCCGAAACTCTTCTCGACCTGCGCGAGCGCCGTATCAAGCGCAGCCTGACGACGCGGGTCGATGCCGTTCGCGGACTTGTTCTGTGCGGCTCCCTTTGCCGCGCTCGTCTGTGCCATGACTACTCCTTTTGCTGACTATGACGAATGGTGGCTTCACCGTAAGGCCACGGCATTCGTTCCCGCAAATCTAACGGCCGTTGTGGTCGGAGGATATGCGATCTAACGAGTCATAACCAACATTTCTTGGAAAATCAACGTTTTCACGCGATCTGAAGAATTTGGAAACAGCCCGTCTAGGTTGTTGTCTGTGGATAACTATATCCCAACATGCGAACATCTGTTCGAAGAGGCGTGTTGTGTTCGGAAAACGTCTCAGCGCACCGGCATAGGAGGCGCGTTATGGCCCTTGCCCCAACGCTGGGAATCGGGAATGCCCATCTGGTCGCATAACACATTCCAGACCACTCGCGGCTCCTCACCAGCGCCAAGCGCGTCCACCGCCGTCATGCCGCCAAGACGATCAAGCACCTGGTCATGCGCCAGCGCTCGACCATAGCTACGACCAAGCACCTCTTCAAGTAACTGCCAAAATTCACGTTCCTGCACGTGCCCCAGTGTACACAGACTTGAATCCATGTACAGGCACGAAAAACGCCCGGCGAACAATCGCCGGGCGTCAACCTTACATTCGAATCAGGCAGCCACAGAATCGAGATAGTCAGCCACCATGCGAAGCATCTGGGCTGTGGACAGCCCCAAGGACTGCGCGATGGACGACAGCAGTTCGGAACTGGCCTCCTTCTGGCCGCGCTCCACTTCGGAAAGGTACCCCAAAGACACCCCGGCCTTTTCGCTGACCTCGCGAAGCGTCTTATGATCTCGTGTGCGCAGGTCGCGCAGCACATGGCCTATGGCTTCACGCAGCGAAACCTCCTTAGCCTCATCGGGCTGTTCCTGAGCGTGCGGCACAGCATGCGTGCGTACCCGATCGGAGTCCTCTTCCTGCCACATTCGCGTCAATGCGGCCTGACGCTCATCCTTGGCCTTTTTCGCAGCGCGCGCACGAAGCACCTGCTGCTGCGCGAACATCACAGCGCGCCGCTGAGCCGGCGTAAGCTCCCTGACACGAGCTCCGGCAGCCTGCGCAGTCGCAGGAGCCATAGCCTTGAGTTCCCTCTGCTCTTTGGTGAGTGTCATCATTTCCATTCATCAGCCCCTTTTTCGTGCGTACGTCTGTCCACTATGGTCAACACTCATCTTTGTGGATTATTCCTGTGAATCCGCTGAAAGCTCCCTCAGCTTTTGCAGAATACAATGCACGACGCCGCGTCGCACGCTCTCCCTATCTCCCTGCAGGCGAAGCTCAAAAGCCTCCGTTCGCCGAGAGCGAACACCTCCGAACCCCTCCGGCAGGGAACAACCGACATATGCAAGACCTGCCGGTTTATTTCCATCAGGTCCAGGCCCCGCCACTCCCGTGGTCGACAATCCAATAACGCAGTCGCCATCCCCCTGCTGCCGATACAGCCTCGCCGTTCCGGCAGCCATCTGGCGGGCCACTTCAGGATGGACAGCCCCCTCGCTGCGCAGCAGTTCCGCATCTACGCCAAGAATCGAGGCCTTGGCACGAATGTCATACGTCACCGCGGAACCGAGAAAAACCTTCGACGCTCCCGGCACGCGCACGAAAGCGTCGGCCAACAGCCCTCCCGTCAACGATTCGGCGGCTGCGATCTTGAAATGGTTGGTTTCGCAATATACAAGAACGGCTGCAGCCAATTCATCGCATTGCGATTGGTTGGCGGCAGCCGTCTGGTCCATAGATTCAGTCATGAATGCCTTACTTGGTTTCTTTTCCGGACTTGCCCGCGGACTTCTTACGGCCGCCGAACGTATTGACCAGATACTCGCCACCGGAATACAGGCAGAGAATCAGCGCAAGATAAATCAGCGCATACGTGATGGTGTAGTAGACGGTCATCCACATCGGGGTGTCGTTGACCCCTTCCGGCGCCAAGCTCCACATAGGCAGCATAAGCATGGCCAGACCAATGCACTGGCAGAGCGTCTTGTATTTGCCTGCCTGGGATGCGGCGATGACCTTGCCGCCCGTGTCGATCACAAAGAAGCGCATGACGGTGATGCCGATCTCACGAATCAGGAACAGGGCGGTCACGACCCATCCCAGCACCGGATTGCCAAATTCGTTGAAGATGGCGGCAACGATCAGTGTGCCGCAGGTGAGCAGCTTGTCGGCGATCGGGTCCATCAGCTTGCCAAGTTCAGTGACTTGGTTGTATTTGCGGGCCATCCAACCGTCAAGCTTATCGGTGCATGCCGCGATGATGAAGATGACAGCGGCAACCCAACGCATGGTGACGTTGTCCACGCCCCACGCGCCGGCTTTGGCGTACAGCGCCAAAAACACGATGACCAAAATGATACGAGAGAAGGTGACAAGGTTCGGCGGCGTGTTCCAGCCGTCAAGCAACGATGATTTGCGTTCTTCTTGCTTTTCCATACCGTTCACGTTACCCTGACACTTCTACTTGCTTACCAATTTGCGTTTCATACGGAGCGTTCCCCAGTCACATCGCCGCTTCGGAATCCGCCGCCGAAGAGACTCCCGAACTCAGCGACGAGGTCTCACCCTTGATGAAGGCGAGCACCTGCGGCAAGTCCTGGGGCTGCACCAACACCTCGCGCGCCTTGGACCCTTCGGACGGCCCCACGACGCCACGTGACTCCAGCAGATCCATAAGGCGGCCAGCCTTGGCGAATCCGACACGCAGCTTGCGCTGCAACATGGACGTGGAACCGAACTGCGAGGTGACGACCAGTTCCGCCGCCTGCAGAAGCACATCCATATCGCCGCCGATGTCTTCGTCCGGCTCAATGGCCTTCTTGTCGGCTTCCTTGGCCATTTCCTCGATATCCTCACGGTAATGTGGCTTGCGCTGGGTGCGTACGAATTCCACGGCACGTCGGATCTCCGACTCGTCGACCCATGCGCCCTGCACACGCAACGGTTTGGCCTGTCCCATCGGCAGGAACAGCGCATCGCCCTGTCCAATCAGAGTTTCCGCGCCAGTGGAGTCGAGAATGACTCGAGAATCAGTGGCCGACGAGGTCGCGAACGCCAAACGCGAAGGAATGTTCGCCTTGATCAGGCCGGTGACCACATCGACCGATGGACGCTGGGTGGCGAGCACCAGATGCACGCCTGCAGCTCGTGCCAGCTGCGTGATGCGTTGGATGGAGCTTTCCACATCATTCTTGGCCACCATCATCAGATCGGCCATCTCGTCGACGACCACCAGAATGTACGGATATGGAGCGACCTTGCGCTTCGATCCGGCAGGGGCATGCACCTTGCCGGCGCGCACGGCAGCATTGAAGTCCTTGATATGGCGGAATCCGAAGAATTCAAGATCGCTGTAACGAGCATCCATCTCCTTGACCACCCATTCAAGCGCCTGCGCAGCCTTCTTCGGATCGGTGATGATCGGCGTGAGCAGATGTGGAATACCCGCGTATGCCGATAGTTCCACTCGCTTCGGATCGACCATGATCATGCGCACCTGATCCGGCGTCGCCCTCATGATCACGGATGTCAGCATGGAGTTGATGAAGCTGGACTTACCGGAACCGGTGGCGCCTGCCACCAGAAGATGCGGCATCTTGGTGAGGTCCGCCGTTACAAAATGGCCTTCCACATCCTTGCCCACGCCTGTGAGCATCGGATTCGGATCGTTTCTCGCCTTGTCCGAACGAAGCACATCGCCAAGCACCACGGTTTCACGGTCGGTGTTCGGTATTTCGATGCCGATGGCGGACTTGCCTTCGATCACCGACAGGATGCGCACGTCGGAACTGGCCACCGCGTAGGCGATGTTCTTCTGCAGATTGGTGACCTTCTCCACTTTCACACCCGGACCAAGCTCCACCTCATACATGGTCACGGATGGGCCTCGCAGAAAGCCGATGACTTTAGCGTCGACATTGAACTGCTGGAATGTGACCGTAAGAGCGCGGATCACACGATCGTTCTCCGGAGTGTGCACGGCATGCGGCGCGCCTTGCTTCAGCATGCCGAGATCAGGCAGATGGTAGGGGCCCTCCGGAATCTCACCGGACTCGTCGGAAACGCCCTCTCCGTTCGATCCGGCATCCAGATCGTTCACGACCTCATTGGTCGCCGCATCGACCATGACCTGCGACCCGTTGGACGTGCCGTCCTCGTCGATGACGGCCCACGGGTCCCCTACAGCCACGCCAACGGATTTGATCTCGTCGGACGCCGCCTGGCCGGCAACCGTCGGAATGGTTTCCGGGATCTGCGGCATGGTGCCGCTCGCCAAACCGATTGGGTCAGAGGAAAGGGAACGCACCACAGGCGTCTGCGGCATGGCGACGGTTCCACCGAAATCCTGAGCGGAATGTTCGTCGGATGAAATGCTGCGCGGCCGCGAGACGCTCTGGTATGGTTCGTCAAGCATGGTTTCCGCCGTTTCGCCATGCCGTTCGGCAGCATTACGAAACGCCTCATCACCGTCGTAATGATCGAGTCCGTCCTGAGCGCCCTGCTTCTTGGATTTCGATGATATCCATTGCTTTATGAGGGAGAACGGCATCGGCTTCTTCTTTTCAGCCGCCACATCGTCGGCTCCATTATGCGCCGGCACGCCTTCTGCGAACGACAGCGTGGTATCTCCTATACGCACTTCGTTCGGGAATTGCTCGGTCTCGTCATCAACCTTTTTATTTGCACCGAATCCAAAACGGACCTTCAATGCACGTACTTTGTCGGGAATCTCTTGAACCCCTGTATTGGTAATCAGCAACAACGAGAACAAAATGACGACCACGAAAATAACGATGGCGAACGCCTTGGAAAGCCCCCATGCCAGCGGGCAGCCAAGCACATAGCCGAGCAGACCTCCCGCATTCTGCAGCAACGCCATGTCGAAACCTTGGGCGTCGGACGCGAGCGCCGCATCGAGTATGGAGCAGACGGACCACAGAATCATGGACCACCCCGCCACCATACGCACATTGCCGCTTTTGCGCTTGGTCTCATATATGAGGCTGAATGCCACCAGCGCCAAAAAGACCGGCAGGATGACGCTCATCAGACCAAACAGGCCGGAAGCCAAGGCGTGGAGCATCCGGCCGAACACGCCCTGCACCCGGAACCATTCCGAAGCGCAGAACATTACCGCGAGAATCACCAGAATAAAACATGCGATATCACGTCCGTACTTGGTCAAGACACCCATCACAGGCGACGGCTCGACCGCGTCCATGACCTTGGTCTCGCCGGAACGTGCCTTGCCCGTGGACCCTTTGCCGCCGGATTTCGTATTGGAAGATGCTGTTCGTGCCATAACGGTCATGATTTTACCCATTGGAGGCGCCATGACATGGCACTTCCTCGAATCGCACACATTTTCTAACTTAAGTGAACACGCAATTTCACTGATTGGATTCCGCCAAGATCGTCACCGTCAAGTTGGGTGCCAAGCCGGAGAAGACCGTGGATAAGGTGGAAAGCTTCGACGAATACGGCAGCGGGAGTTTCATTTCAGGCGAGGTCTCCGAGATGATGCTGGGTGTAGGCGTCCGCCTGCGCGTCTATGGCGTCATAGGCACCTGCATCGGCATGTTCGATGATGGCCATCGCATTGTCTAGCAGCGCCGGATTGAGCGCTTGGAGCCAGTGGATGCGCGGGTCACGACCGAACCATCCCATCTGCTTGCGTGCCAGACGCTTCGTTTTCTGCGCAATGTCCATGAACGTGTCGTTCAGGTCACGCAACCCGTCCAAATAGTCGACGACCTGCTGGTAACCGAGCGCTTTGGCTGCGGTGATGCCCAGCTTGGGACGGATACGTTCCACTTCTTCGATGAATCCGCCTTCGAGCATCTGCTTGGTGCGAATATCGATACGACGGTCCAGTTCCTCACGCGGCAGATCGAGACCGATTTGCACGGTGGGGATGACGTACCGGTAGTGCGGAAGGCTTGCCGAATAGGGTCGTCCCGTCACTTCGATGACTTCCAGCGCACGGATGGTACGCCTTGGATTGTGCGGGTCCATGCGCGCCGCCGCTTCGGGATCCTTGGCTTTCAGCTCGTCGAACAGCGCGCCCGCACCTTCGGTTTTTTCCCGTTCCTCAAGCGCCATACGTATTTGCGGATCGGTGCCGGGGAAGGAGATGTCGTCGATGGCGGCCCGTGCGTACAGGCCAGAGCCTCCGACGAGGATCGGACGCACTCCCCTGGCCTGTAGTTCGGCTATTTTCTCGCGGGCGAGCTCTTGGAACCTCGCCACGGACATGGCGTCGTCCGGTTCGATGATATCGATGAGATCGATTCGTTGGTGGAACTGCAGGAAATCGATCCGCGCTACAAGATGTAGCGTTTGAGGCTTATGCGTGCGATATGCGAAAGGGACGTAAATCAACCGCGTCCCTTTCGCATGAAATGGTCGATGCCAGCTAGTCAAGTAGGAAGAAATCTTGGTCGTGGCTGGGCTGCTGCTGGTCTTTTGGCGGGAGCTGCATATAGTCACCGTAGTTTCTTTTCAGGACGGTGCCGTAGTCGTTGGGAACAGGGTATTGACGTCCTTCGAATTCCAATGTGGTAATCGGAAGCCATGGATTGCTTAGGTATTTGTCCGAGCCTGTCCTCAGATAAGTTTTGATTTCAGTCGCAATCGTGGCCTCTTCTACGGCAGGGAGCTGTTCGAAGAGAGCCTGGTAATCTGCCATCCATTGCTGAAAAGGTTTTTTATGAGAAGCAACCCAATCGATGAAATTGTAAAGTGACGTGCGAGGATGAGCGGGAGTGAAATCCGAAAATTCGATTTTGCGCGTGGCCCAATAGAGCATATTGTTTGCGTGCTTCATTTCTTTCATCATTTTCATGCGCTTTGCGTCATCATCAGGAAGGCCTGCGATGGGGAAGATGTCGATAAAAATTCCTTCTTTAAATCCCAGGTCACTTCTAAGGGTTGAGATTTCTGCGGTGGTTTTGTTGTCATAGATTTTTGCGAAGGTTTGGTGGTAGGGAATCGTGCCCCGCCACTCGATAGCGTTCGCTGAAAAAGCCGTTGTTTTGTTTCTGATTGAGAATATCGGCCATTTTACGGTAGTCCTCGATGGGCATATAGAGGTCGATATCGTCATCCCACGGAATAAAGCCCTTGTGGCGTACGGCTCCTAGCAAGGTTCCGTACGCAAGCATGTAGCGCAGTTCGTTTTTTTGGCAAAATGCATCAAAGGCATCAAGAATATCAAGTTGGAGTCGCTTCGACTCCTCGAGGGTGATTTTTTTCATGGTCATCTCCTGGGATAAGCTTTCGATCGTTGTGGTGGCTTGCATGCGAAGACGCATAGATAAATGATATTAGTTGCGCATGATTTGCGGGCAAATTGTTTTATGAATTTGTCGTAGAGTCTCAGACACATGTGTTTGCGTTTCGTGGGACATTGCCTGTGGGCTTATCTGGACTCGCGGCATGCGTATAATATAGCCTCGATTGACTGATTGATGGCAAAGATTGAATGGGAGGCTCTATGCCTGGCCAGCATCAAAATGGATGCACGAATAACAGGGTCGCCCTGCGCGATTTCCAGCTCTTTCAAATGGGTATCCTTCATGAATTCAAGCGAATTTGCGAAGAGAGCGGTTTGACCTGGTGGCTTGCGTATGGGTCTCTTTTGGGGGCGATTCGCCACAAAGGTTTCATTCCGTGGGATGACGACATTGATGTTCTTATGCCCGCCGAAGATTATATGCGTTTTCGCGAGTTGTGTCGTACGGAGCTTTCTGATGGGTTTTACCTGCAAGTTCACGAGGACAATCCTTGCAATTTCATCCCATGGCAACGTATTGGCGTGACGAGTAGCACATCTTTGCCGCATGAATACGTGGATATCCATGCGGAATGGGGCGTTTGTTTGGATATATTTCCGCTATTTCCCTGCCCCGAGAAAGGCTCTGAAGATTGGCACCGCTTTGACTTTGCGGTAACCGCCATCGATCGCCTCACTGCAAAGTATCTCTATAGACATGAAGGCAGGACTCAGAAAAGCTTCCTGCGTAAACTATATTACCAGGTAATGGGGCATGTTCCTGATTGTCTGAACGTTGCGTTTTGGCGTCGAATGGAAAAGAAACTGCTCTTCGGTATCGGCTATGAAGAAAAGTGCCCGGCTTTGACTTCTTTTGACGATTACACGCGATATCCACGCGATCTTTTTTCCGATACGGTCATGGTCGAATTCGAGGGCGAATGGCTTCCCGTTCCTGCAGGATATGAAAGCCTTCTTGCTATTTACTACGGCGAAGATTGGATGGAGCTTCCTCCCGAGGAAAAGCGCGTCTGCCATAGTGGCGGCGGCTCGGATGAGGTTATCGTGTCGCTGACGGAGCCTTACGAGCAGTATCTTAAGTAAGTGTC
>OLOZ01002463.1_pt1 | contig 10364 bp, 7 predicted proteins | sample 1673021 | NCBI WGS metagenome assembly OLOZ01 (sample SAMEA3136747, study PRJEB25190) | human gut metagenome | biome: human gut; feature: human-associated habitat; material: faeces | place: Austria | collected 2013
AATATGTAGATGATATCTGGCATCTGGATAAGGTTATTGTCAGAAAGAAATAATACGCTATATTTATAGAAGTAATTGCTTCTGAATAAAAATAAAGCCCCTGGCAGTACAGTTATCAGGACTGTATTGCAGGGGCTTTTTGCTGCAGTAGTGGCATAATATATTAATCCATTTGTACAGGAAAATTCATAGATGCGAAGCACCTGGAAATAAGAATACGTCCGAAAATATAATCAAAATACAAAAGCGAACGACAACTAACAGCCAGGAAAGGTGTATCAGATGGTAAATAATACCGGGTCTGATAATGTTTTCAGAACAATAATGAAGAAAATGGCAGAGAATTACAGATGGTTCTCCGCCATTTGACTATACAGGGGTTGATACATCATCTTGTGATTAGAACGAAAAACTCACCACATTTGTAACAAATTATAGATTTTCAGCCTGAAAAATCAAGAAAAACAAATGCTTTTGAAGTGTGTGAAATTTAAAAAAATCGTAAAATTCATGGCATTACACTTGACAAAAACTGGTGAAAGCACTATTATTAACCATAACAGACAGATTATGTCTAGGAATCTTTACCCAAAAAGAAATAGTTATATTAAGGAAAGGGGAACTATAATCATGACAAAGATTAAAAACACGAAGAAAGGCATGGCTAAGAAAACCTTAAGTATGTCTCTCGTCGTTGCAATGCTGGCAACCTCCAACGTTCCAGTGTGGGCTGCTGAATTTAGTGACGGAACAGACGCTGCAGCAGTTGCATCTGAAGCAGATACATTCTCCACAGATGCAGAAGCTCCGGTTGTTGAAGATAATACTGCAGACGCTACAGAAGCGCAGACTACTGGCGATGCATGGACTGTAAGTTTAAAGGATATGCCTTCAGAAGTTGAATGGAGTGCAACTAAAAATGTTAAAGTTACGATCAAAGATTCTGCTGATGGAAAAGAGATTGATTATACAAAGACAGGATTAAAGTATGTATGGAAAGTAGATGATCTTGCTGTTACTAAGCCAGCACAGGTAGCTAATACAATTTCAACACCTGCAACTACTTCTGCTGATGCTGGAAAACAGTATAAATTATATATCTATGATGAATCCGGTGACTGGTCATATACTTCAGCTTCATTTACTGTAAGTGCAAAGGATATTTCTAATACTTATTCTCTTACTGTAGCTGACCGTGTATATACAGGAAAAGAAACTGCCAAAGATGCAACTGTTAACAGCTCAGATGTTAAATTTGATATTGACTATACTGGAGATTTAGTAAATGTTGGAAAAGTCAATGTAACAGCCAAGCCAGTTGATACTAAACTGTACAAAGGTGTTATTTCTAAATCCTTCAACATTACAGCAGCACCTTTGACAACAGCAGGTTTAGTAAAAGCTGCTCTTAATACAAAAGAAGTTGAATACACAGGTAAAAACATTGAGTTAAAAAAAGCAGATGTTAATGTTACTGATGCAAATACCGGTGCAGATCTTAATGCATTAGTAGACAAAGATGCAAAAATCACAACAAGTCTTAAGAATTTTAATGATGAAGCAGTTGTAGAAGTACCGTTAACAGCTAACACAGCAGTTAAAAATTTTAGCGGAACAGGTAAAGTAACTACAACAGACAAAGTAAAAGTTGTTGCTCGTAATCTTTCTAACGTAAAGGTTACTATCAAACCTCAGGCAAAGAAAGCAGATGGAAAAGCATATACTCAGAGTGAGCTTGCAAGTGCAATCAGTTTTACCGATGCCAATGGAAAAGAATTGACTCTTGGTAATGACATCACAGTAGAAGGGCTTGACAAGGCAATTAATTACGGTACATATACTGTGACAATCAAGCCTGATAAGAATACTAAAAATGTAACAGGACAGACAACCGCTCAGTTTTCTATCTTCTCTCAGGATATTAGTGGTGCTACTTTCTCCGATACTATTAAGAATCAGGAATATACCGGAAGTCAGATTACACCAGATGTTTCCAAACTGAAAGTAACATTAGGTGGCAAGGAAGTTGATCCTGCTGATTATTCTATTGAATATGGTGAAAATGTAAAAGCCGGTAAAGGTCAGATTTATATTGTTGGTAAAAGAACATATGAAGGAAGCAAAGCTACCGTTGAATTTACAATTAATCAGGCTACTGTATCTGAATTAAAGACATCTGATTATGTAATTGTTAACAAAGATGCAAAAAAAGCTGACGAATATGCAAAAGCTGTTGGATTAACCGTAAAAGCTAAAAACGGTGCTACACCAGCAAAAGAATTTACTTTGACAGAGGGAACAGACTATACTGTTGCTTATACTTATAAAACAAAAAACGAAGTAAACAATTATGTTGTTGCTACTGTAACATTAAAAAATAACGGAAACTTTAAAGCTGGCACAACTTCTCTGAGCAAAGAAGTGAGAATTGCAAGCCCTATTATTCAGGATTCCGATATTAAGCTGAAAAAAACATCTTATGAATATACAGGAGCTGTCATTGTTCCAGAATTTGATGTTGTTGTCAATGGAAAGACACTTAAAAAAGATGTGGATTATGTAATTGACAATGTAGTTGACAGTGCAAAAACTGGCACAGCAACTGTATACATTACAGGTAAAGAAGGTAGTGAATATGACAGTAAGGTAAAAGCAAAAGCTACTTTTGAAGTGACACCTGTAAGCGCAGAGAAAACTACAGTGACTGTATCTGGAGATTATACATATGATGGAACAGCTAAAAAACCGGCAGCATCCAACATTAAAGTTACATTAAACGGAAATGATGTGACATCTCAGTTTGATGTAGCATATGGTACAAATATCAATGCAGGTGATAAAGCTGGTACTGTTACAGTAACACCAAAGAAAGATAATAAAAACTTTACAGCAGGTACATCACAGACTGGCACATTTAAAATTGCAGCCAAGACATTAGATGGTACCCTTAAAGTATATGATGCACGTGGTATTGAAATCACTTCTGCACTGCCATCTTTCGATTATGATGGAACAGAGAAGACATTTGCTAAGGTCGTATTTACACCATCAGACAAAAATGTAACTACAAATGATTACGAAATTAAATATATAAATAACGTAACAGGTGGCGGTACAAAAGGCGCATCTCTTGTAGTTGTTGCAAAGGGAAATTATGCGGCAGCAGGCGAGGTTGTTGATAACAGCACTTCTCCAGCTACAACTGTTAAAAATGTTGCAAAAGAATTAAACTTTACAATTAATTCAAAATTGTACTTTACAGAAAAAGAGGTAACAGTGACAAATGCTGAGTATGCAGGACCAAATATGCTTGCAGCTCCTACTATCGTAGTAAAAGATGGTGCTAAGACTCTTAAAGAAGGTACAGATTACGATGTCGTTTTAACTGATAATAGCGGAAACGTAATTAAAACAGGGGTTGTTGTGGACGTTCCTGAAAAAACTTCCTATAACTGGACAGTCGTTGGAAAAGGTATTTATAAATATGATTCCGCAAAATCAGACAGAAACACAGCAACTGGTACATGGAAAGTAACAAAGAAAAATGTAGCTAATCTTGATGTCAAAGTTGATCTTAATGAAAAAGGCGAAACAGTTCTTACAGTTATGAACGGAAACCTTAAAGTTGATAACAAAGAGTTTACTGTTAAATTAAGCGATGACAAGAAGACTGCAACTGTAGAAGCAACAACAGGAAACAAGTATTATGTTGGTTCCAAAGAAGTAACCGTAGGCGGCGAAGTTGCTAAAGTTGGTACTCCGGTAATCAGCGGTGTTAAGGTTGTTGGAAATAAGGCAACTGTAATCCTTTCCGGAGAAGCTGATGGTGCTTCAGGATACGATTATGTAATCTCCAAAGCAAACAACACAGCTACTGACCGTGTAGACATCACAAAGAACCAGGTTAAGACAACAGGTGACTTCAGCTATGTACAGCAGGGTACTTACTATGCATACTGCCACGCTTGGAAACGCAACGCAGAAGGCAAGAAAGTATTCAGTGGATGGTCTAACATTTATCCATTCTCTGTATCTGCAATCACACCTTCACAGCCAGTAATCACAAGCGTAAAAGCAAAAGGTTCTACTGTAACTGTAACTTATACAAAAGCAGATAATGCAGACGGATATGATGTAGTTCTCGGAACATCTACAAAGAAAGTTAACGGAGAAGTACGTCCGGTAGAATACGGAACACTTATTAAGAAGAATGTCAAAGGAAATGTTGTAACAGCAACATTCAAGAATGTGAAGAAAGGAACCTACTATGCAGGTCTCCACGCATTCAACAAGACATCTGAAGACGGTAAAAAGGTATTCAGCCAGTGGTCAAACGCTAAAAAAATAACTGTCAAATAATCCCTTTGGGTAATTAAATACAGATTCCTAAAACAAAAAGCTCCAGCCAGAAATGGCTGGGGCTTTTTGTAAAATTCATGCTGTATATTCCAGCAGTAATTTATCCTATATATCATTTCTTTCAGTTCGGTTTTTCTATTTTTGGTGATACGTCCCTGCCACTTCAAAATCTGTAAGGTTTAAGTGGCAGGAATATGTCACGCACTAAGTGTCATCCCGATGGACTTTGCAATTTCTTTTAACTTATCTGTGGGATACCCTGTATATCTTTCGATTTTATCAACCGGCTCCCTGTCTCTAAGCATCATTTTTGCAAGAGACAGGTTTTTCTTTTCGATACCCTGTTCAATACCCTGTTCAATGCCCTGATCGATTAATGATTTTCCCAGATTGCACATATCCTGCACCTCACTTTCGAATTCTTCTGTCATAGCAATACCAAAGTCTTTCTGCAGACGGTTTTTCTTTGTCTCAGAGGAAATGGAAAGAGAGAAGAGTGTGTTCAGCAGATCCAGAATCTCCAGATCGCTTTTCCTGTCCGCATCCCCTAAGTTGACAATCACCACTTCCATAAGATCATAACTGTCTGGACTTTCATAAGCTTTTCCCAACACTGCATCCTGTACCGTATGATATCTGAAGATTCCGTTTCTTCTTTTTTTCGCCGGATCCGGACAGATCCAGATGCTGTATACTTTCTGAAGCTTCTCATAGTGTTCATTGGTGAAGACGGTCCCATACTGTTCGGAAATCATTCTCGCACAATAATAAAAGCCTCTGGTAACCAGCGGATATCCTGGCGTATCATTTAACTGAATCTCCAGATTGATGATCAGCTGTACCGGTTCTCTAATGGTCGGTATGTATGCTTTGAAACGGATGTCGTAATATACCGTCTGGTCTTTGATAGCATTTGCTTCGGAATTAAGACTGTCTACCCGTTCATTTCCATCCAGGGGACCGGTGCGGTCAGACTGATCCTGATGTACAGCCCGGCTGGAGACCTCGATGTCACCTTTCAGACAGTTCTCACAGATAAATCGGATGCTGTATTGTGAAAATTCTTTTGTACAGGATTTGAGAATCCAGGCAGCAACTGCCTTATAAGTTAATAATTTTTTGGCACATTCATCATATCTTGCATGGTCTGCAGCAAGGTCTATGGTCTACGCCAGATTTGTTTGACGTACTATGGATGTCACCTCCTGCCATATATTTTGTAATTACATTTTAGCAGAGCAGTAGTTGATTTACCAGAGAAACTTTTCGACGGATACTGACATATGCTAAAAAAAGTGACATCAAGGAATAGATTTATAAAATTTTCAGGGTTATTTTAGTTGGAGATTATTATTTTTTAGGTTATTTTCGATGGTCAGACCCCAATGTGACAAGCATGGTAAATTCCCGGAAATCCGTCAGGGCAGGCTCCAATACGTTTACCTTAAAATCGGAACCGGGTTCCAATGGATTGAAAATATTTCAAAACAATAAAAAATAGCAGGATCGGGGTGGCTATTTCTGTATCTTACTATTATCCTTACCAAAGGAATATCCTAATTTAAAGCAGGTTAACCTGGTTGATTTTATTTTTATTCGTGGAAATATCATTATACCCGTCCGGGATGATTTAATATAAAAACATATTAATTATACCCGTTCGGGATTTTTTTGTATAATTCACTTGAAATTATACCCGAACGGGATTAATATGTTTAATATGAGTACAATTGGAGATTATATAAAAAAAGAAAGAAAAAAAGCAGGGCTGACGCAGGAGGATTTTGCAATCCGTTCCGGACTTGGACTTCGTTTTGTAAGGGAATTGGAACAGGGAAAAGAAACGGTGCGTCTGGACAAAGTGAATCAGGCACTGGCAATGTTTGGGAAAGAAGCTGTACCAGGAAAAAAGGAGGAATAGCAGGTGGAGTCAGAATATAGAAAAGGATATGTATATATTCAAAATCATTTTTCCGGAATTATTGCAGAAACTGAAGAAGGGTATATTTTTACTTATGATCAGGATTATCTGGACAGAGAAGATGCAGTGGCAGTAAGCCTGACACTTCCACTACGTCAGGAGCCTTATGAAACAACCATATTATTTCCTTTTTTTGACGGACTGATTCCAGAAGGATGGCTTCTGGGGGTGGTCAGCCGAAACTGGAAAATCAACCAGAAAGACCGGTTTGGATTACTGTTATCTGCCTGTAGAGATTGCATTGGCGATGTTTGTATCAGGAGAGAAAAGGTATGAAATGCTTGTGTTGTGGAAGGCCAATAACAAATAGTGCAACGAATGTGGAAAAAGAATGGTGCTGGCACAAAAAGTGTATAAAGAGATTTTTTCAGACAGATGAATTACCGATCTTAGATGTTACGAAAGACCAACTGGAAATACTGGCAAATGAAACAGTAAATGAGGGACTTACCGTGCCGGGAGTTCAGAAAAAGCTTTCCCTGCATTTATCAACAGATCTTAATGCAAGACTTACAATCGTGGACTATCCAACAGGATATATCCTGAAGCCGCAGACGGAAGAATTTCATAATATGCCGGAATTTGAGGATCTGGCAATGCGTCTCGCAGAAATTATGGGAATCCGGATGGTTCCCCATGCTCTTATAAAAATGAATGATGAATACGCGTATATTACTAAAAGGATAGACCGGGAAATATCAGAAAAAGAGACCAAACTATATGCCATGGAAGATTTCTGCCAGCTGTCTTACCGACTGACACAGGATAAATATAAAGGTTCTTATGAACAATGCGGAAGAATCATAAAAAAATATTCTGCAACACCGGGATTAGATCTGTCAGAACTGTTTCTGCGTGTTGTTGGATCTTTCGTTATGGGAAATTCAGATATGCATTTGAAAAACTTTTCACTAAAGGAAACGGAGCCTGGCAGCAGAAATTTCCAATTATCAAAAGCATACGATATGCTTCCCGTTAATGTGATCATGCCAGAAGATAAAGAACAGCTGGCACTCACAATAAATGGCAAAAAACGTAATATTCATAAGAAAGAATTTCGGATACTGGCAGAATCCTGTGGGATTCCATTAAATTCTGCGGAACGTATGATGAAAAAAGTTTGCTCATTAAAGGCAAAACTTTTTACACAGATAGAAGAATCTTGCTTGTCAGCAGAACAAAAAGAGCAAATGGCGGAACTTATTTCAAAAAGGCTTGATATTTTGAGTTAGATAAACGGCACTTGGATGCGACATACTCCCGTCACTTAAATCTTACAGATTGTGAAGATAAACGTATTGGAGCCTGCCCTGACAAAGTTTATTTTCTTATGGTAAGTATAAAAAATATTTGATACAATAAAGACATGCGATAACTGTATCCAGGCAACTATTTATAGGAAGCTTATAGTGAAGAAGCGTTTTAATCGAATCAAGTAAGTCCCCTGCTTCAATTGCGAAAAGCAATAAGCAGTGGGTGGGGACTTGCTTGATTCGGTTAAATGTAATATAAACAATACCAAAAAATGGGAAAAGGAGGGCGAAAATTCATGGGCTTTTATCTGAATAGTGCAGCACCGGGCGCATTATACAAAAGCGAAACTGAGAACCCTTATTTTGTAGATAAATCACAGCTGCTGGAAGAGCTGATTCCTTTTGTACAGCAGGGTAATAAGCACATCTGCATCACCAGACCGAGGCGGTTTGGAAAAACGGTTATGGCAAACATGATTGGTGCTTTTTTTGGAAAAGGCTCTGACACACAGGATATATTTGATGCTTTGCAGATTTCATCTTCGCCATTATATAAAGACAATCTGAATCACTATAACCTTATTTATATAGATTTCAGCAAAATGCCTGCGGAATGTTCTTCTTACACCTCATATATCTCAAGAATTGAAAAAAGATTAAAGACAGATCTGTTAAAGGATTTTCCTGATGTAGAGTGTAGCATGGAAGATGCTTTATGGGATATTCTGGACAGTATTTTTGATGTATATCATGGACAGAAATTCCTCTTTGTCATGGACGAATGGGACTATATTTTTCACAGAGATTTCATTTTGGACAAAGACCGGAAAGGATATCTTCAGTTTCTGAGCAATCTTCTGAAGGATCATGCCTATGTGTCCATGTCCTATATGACCGGAATCCTGCCTATTTCCAAATATTCCAGTGGCTCAGAGCTGAACATGTTCATGGAGTTTAAAATGACTTCCATGGAAATATTCGGGGAATATTTTGGCTTCACAGATGAGGAAGTAGATGTTCTCTATGATAAATATCTCCATCTATGCAAAGCTCCGCAGGTTTCCAGAGAGGGGTTACGTGAGTGGTATGATGGATATTTTACTGCCTCTGGCAGGTGTCTCTACAATCCAAGATCTGTAGTGATGGCGCTGCGGTTCAATCAGCTGTCGAATTATTGGACAAGCTCTGGACCTTATGATGAAATTTTTTATTATATACGAAATGATATAGAACACATACGGGATGACCTGGTGCTGATGATTTCAGGAGAGGGAATCGATGCCCGGGTGGAGGAGTTTGCAGCTTCTGCCATGGATCTGCGAACCAAAAACCAGATATATTCGGCTATGGTGGTCTATGGACTGCTGACCTATACAAAGGGAAAAGTATTTATTCCAAATAGGGAATTAATGTTCAAATATGAGGAGCTTCTGCGCAGTGAGAAAAGCCTGGGTTATGTCTATCGTCTGGCTAATATTTCTGACCAGATGCTAAAAGCAACCCTGTCCGGTGACACCGACCGGATGGCTGAGATCCTGCAGCTGGCACACAATACAGAAACACCGATTCTTTCGTATAATAACGAGACGGAACTGGCTGCGGTAGTCAATCTGGTATATTTATCTGCCAGAGACCGATACCGGGTGGAACGTGAAGATAAAGCAGATCACTCACCGGAAGAAGCAATCCGGCAGATCAGGGAAAAACAGTATGCGCTCCGCTTTAGGGGAAAGCCTGGGGAAAAGGAAAGATACACCGGGCAGATCCTGGGTGTGGGAATCAGTTATGATAAAGACACAAAAGAACACCATTGTAAAATAGAACAATTGTAATAGCAACCATTCATGATAAAAACCATCCCTACTATGTATATTATTCATATAGTTGGGATGGTTTTATGTGTGGGTAAGGAATTCTGTGTTATATAAATTTTAGAATTCTTTTATGTGGAGATTATTATCTTTCCGGTTATTTTCGATGGTCAGACCCCAATGTGGTCCCCAGTGAAACAGAAAAGATCGTATCAAAATATATCAAACGTTTCCGCCTTACACCAGATGCTCCATTGTTTTGTAATAAAAACGGGGAGCGGTTAACAAGGCAGGGCATCCGTTATATAATACAAAAATACTCCAAAATGGCTAACAAAAACGAACCAGGAATTATTGAAAGTTCTGCGTATCCTCACATACTTCGCCATAGTAAGGCTACACACCTTGTGAACAGAGGCGTAAACATATACAATGTCAGAGATTTTCTGGGGCATGAATCTGTGGCGACTACCCAGATTTATCTGACTACGAATCCTGAGATCACAAGAAAGACTATAGAATCCGTTGCCGAGAAAACTGTACCTGAAAGTCTTGATTTCTTCTCTGAAGAGGAGCGGGATGATCTACTTTTTTTCTTGGATTCCTTAGGATAGCAGACAAGTGTTAATGTAAAGTCAGTAAGAGTTCAATGTAGCTAATGATTGCATGGAACTGTTTGGTTTTACATTAACAGCCACTTTACATTAAACATGAAAAGCGTTGATTTTCGATGGTCAGACCCCTCCGGCCTTCCATATGTTGTCTTCCATCCAGACCACGATGTCGACCCTCTGGTGACTTTGGGATTTCGGTGCTCAATAGCTATCCCTGTTATCTTTCTGTCTACGCTTAGCCTGCAACGTTACCGCGACAGACTCAAGACTCGCTTCAAATGCGGTGGTTAGCAGCTTATTTGATGGGGCTTCCACCCACCGGACTATATACCCTTTGCTGGACGCA
>OLOZ01002469.1_pt1 | contig 10342 bp, 15 predicted proteins | sample 1673021 | NCBI WGS metagenome assembly OLOZ01 (sample SAMEA3136747, study PRJEB25190) | human gut metagenome | biome: human gut; feature: human-associated habitat; material: faeces | place: Austria | collected 2013
CTGGTACCTAGACAGGAAGGTGGTGACGAAGAATGAAAAGCAAAAAGAACTATGAAGTGGCGGACATTCTGGAGCTCATCAAGATTTCAAACGAATTTATCGAGAGAAATCGCAGGGTCTATGAGCGACTTGCTGCCGGCATTCCCACTCAGAGCATTCTGGACGCACTGGTGCCGGAATTGGTCGATTTGTACGGAGATTATATAATCCAAATAAATCAGTATGAGTCCGGCGAATCCTACATTACCCTGGCAATATTAGTCTCCAATGATTATGACATATCCGCTCATAAATTGATTTCTGCAGTCCGGCAGCGGCTGCTGGAAAAATATAACAATCAGTACGGGGACGCTACCTTGTCGATCATGGAATATCAATACAGTATCATAATTAATCCGGAAGTCCACCACTCCCAGGCTCATGCAATTCGAAATGGGAGCATACTTTGGAAAAGGGCCGATAAACGTTATATTTTGAATGCCATGATTCCGGAATTAGTTAATCTGTACGGAGATTATGTAATGCAGATCGTCCAGTACGCAGCGAGCCTAGCGGATATTTCGCTGGCTATACTAACTAGCAATGATCTTGATGACTATGAACGCGCATTAATTTACCGGCAGTGTCGAGGCATCGAACGAAAATATAATGATATATATGAGACCGGTACGCTAACCATTATCGAATACGGCTATGACCCAGTAGCTAATCCGGAGGTGCACGATCCGGTGGCTGACATGCTCCGTGGAGGAGAAATTCTTTGGAAAAGGGAGGAAAATAGAAATGAATAAAGAAAAAACCGCCGAGGAGCTGGCGTATTGCGTAAAATCAGATATGGATATAGAAAACATTATCGATAAATTCAGGCATGATTTGGAAGAACTGGATTATGGTAATCGGGTTGCAGCTATCAAAAAGGCTGTCGAACACCTAAATCAAGGTTGCACGGTTAATTACGTCGTGGATGGGCTCAGAGAATGGTACGGCATAACCATGAATGTCGATGATTTAAAGAAACTGCTGCTCCAGTCAAAAGATCTCCTTCCGGAAGAGGAACGAAAGGGAAATATTGACAAGTGCCTGCTCTCCATAGAAAGACCGGAGGACGGCAAAAAGATTGATCTGGCGTACCTCCAACATAAATATAAATTAGGTTACCATTATATAGATGATTTGTTCCGTCATAACTCACCCGCTTACAGCGGCAGCGATCTCTGCGAGGCCCTGTATTTTCAGGCTGTTTGCAATCTATGTAAGGACAGGAAAGAAATTGACGAATATTTTGAAAACCTAAAACGAGAACGAGAAGCTGCCCAAAAGGAAGAAGAACAAACTGAACAAACTGAATAATCTCCCTTTCAGAAAGAGATCCATTCCCGGGTCTCTTTTCCATATCTCCTCAAAATCGCTTCAAAACCCCCTAAAATCGTATCAAAACCTACCAATATCAGCTCAAAACCGTTTGTGACCGACATATATGTCGGGAACATCAGCTGTCACCATCCAAATTATGTCACATACGACACAATCATTTTTCAAATATGTCACATACGACACAATGTTTTTTCGATTATGTCATATACGACATAATCCGTTTCCCTGAAATATGTCACATACGACACAATAGCCTTCTCATTATGTCACATACGACATTTTCGACTCTTTATTATGTCATATACGACATAATAGGCTTTTTGAGATATGTCACATATGACATAATGGCTTTTAGATTGTGTCACATACGACATAATCCGGATGATTCCTTCTTACTGGCGGGGTTTTAAGCCCATATCATCATAAGACATTTATTTTAATAAAAAGATTTCAAATATTAACTTTTATGAATATCCTCTTTTCTTAAAAGTTGATCTTAACTTTTTTCCAGAAAAATCCCATTTTTGCACGTAAACCGCCCATTTTTATATTAGTTATCACTATTTTAGAAACTAATATTGTTTAAAGTATCAACTATTATCCTAGAAGCATAACTTTTTACCTTACTAGATCAATCTATTCCCTTAGAGGCGTGCAACGTCTGCCGACTTAAAAGTTGATATTTAAAAGTTAACGATATACATTTTTCACAAACCTCTCTGTTCGGAAATCTATTCGGAAAATACATAACGGAGAATCGCGTTTTCACACACTGATTGTGCTGTATTTGCAGCATATCGCATGTTATGCTGTCGTTATAAAGGAGGTCGAAATTATATGGATAGAAATGCAAAGGAACTGCGGGAACAGGCACTGCGGAAACTGGCAGAATACTACCCGGAGGAAAAGAAAGTTTATGACCAATGGGAGGATTACATTGAAATTTACGCTGCAGGTTTTAAAATTGCGCCGCACGTCATGAATGAAATTTTAGAGCCGTTCAGATCTGATGATCCGCATATCCGGGGATATTATTATGGTCAGTTAGGCGTATGTCTCAATATCGCAAATATGGCTATCAGGCGAGGCTACTGTCCGGAATGGCTGTTTTCTGTTATTAAAGTCGTCGATAATTTCGAGAGTTATGTTATGGTCCGCCTGATCTGGGAATGTGGAGCTCCAATCTGGCGAAATAGGTTAGATACCGCGTGTGAGGATTATCTTCATCGGGAATCCGAACATGATGATGATTATTACATAGGCGTTTACGGCATTTCGGAGGATAGACTCAGGAGCTGGAAATTAATGGATAAAGAGAATAAAAATCTTCCATTGGAACTTCCTGCATTTTCTAATGTTCCTGATCTACGCGCTGGAGCTTTGGAATTCCTGTCACACCATCTAGCAGAGGAACAGAAAAAATACAATACTGTTAGCGACGGACTTGATTTCTTTGAGGCTGGTTACTATGCCGCGCTAGACAAATGCGTAAAATTATGGCTTCGGAAAAATAACAAGAAATTTATAATAGATCATCTGCGAAATTTGAACGAAATGTTTAAAGAAAAATCTTCTGTTGACGAAATCCGTGAAAAGATTTCTGGCGATCTCACGCCTGAGGTTCAGGACGTTTTTAATGTGCTGATAAAATGTTACGAAGATAATCTGGACGCAGAAAAAAGAAAGAACAGGTTGGAGTAATTCCGGCCTGTTCTCATTTACAGATTTACAGAATCCATCATGCCGGCGTAATAAATGTGCTGCTCCATCCTCTGTGCTCTGGATTTCAAACAGAAAATATAATCATCTACCACCGCTCTGTCATGATCTGATAATTGTAAATGTTCGTAGATGATCTTCAGCATTGCCAGATCCTCATTATCTTGTCTAATATCGCTTGCCTCTTCATTAATTTCTTTTATGCTGTTAAGTCGCATTTTTTCAACCCTGTCGCATATTTTAAATTCTGTTACATTATACATTATCGTTTCCCCCATCTCCGGCACGCTGATTTGTAATTCCAGTGTACGGCAATAGGCTACATAAAACAATTACAATCGTTCGCCATCTTTCGACAATTAATGCCAGTCTGGAGCCTTAATCGGGCGTTGCTTTACCTGTTCTTCTGCTGCCTCCCTGGTGTTATACAGTCTATCCGGATGGACGCGGATGGCACCTTCGGAATCAAGGAATTTAATCAGATAAAGGCCGCCGGCGCAATTCAGAATCCGTACCGGTCTTATTATTCTGCTGCTCTCAATAATATACGCGTTATCTCCTCGTCTCATATAATCAGCTCCTATTATTTTTTTACTGATTATATCATAACACAAACATTTGTTCTGCAACAATTTTATTGTCGCTCCACTATCTATTATGGTATATTTATATCAACAGGGAAGGAGAAATTTTATGAGTACAATAAATCAAAGCGCTGCCGCTAAAAATTTTTATGAATATTGGATGAATAAAGGCTATGAAAAAGGGGAAAGCCAGGCTTTTTGGTTGGCGCTTTTACGACAGGTTTTTGGAGTTGAAGAGCCTGAAAAATATATCAGATTTGAAGAGCAAGTAAAGCTGGATCATACCAGCTTTATCGATGCCTATATCGCGGAGACTAAGGTTATGATCGAACAGAAAAGTCGGAAAAAGGATCTACGAAAGGCTATCCGGCAATCTGATTGTTCTACCCTCACTCCGTTTCAGCAGGCCAAGCGCTATATAACAGAATTACCAGTTTCACAGCATCCTCGATGGGTCATCACTTGTAATTTTCAAGAATTCGATATCTACGATATGGAGAAGCCTGGAAGAGATCCGGTGATTGGTTTACAAATGCTAGTCCCGCAGTATATAGAAATATCCCAGAAATCAGGGATCGATTAAAAATTGTTTACAATAAGAGAATTAAGTCGAATACAAAGAAGGCGCGTGAAAACGCCAGTACGCCAGCATTGTTTTCTGAAATACGTCAGCCATCCGATAATTATATGGTGGTCCCGGAAACATCAACTGCTACCAGGAAGTATATTCCTATGGGGTTTTTGAGTTCCGATGTAATAGCAAGTAATTCTTTAATGACCATGCAGAATGCAACCCTTTACATGTTTGGAGTACTACAATCAAGTATTCATATGTCATGGGTAAGAGTTTTGTGTGGTCGAATGAAAAGCGATTACCGCTACTCTCCCGCCCTGTACAATAACTTTCCATGGCCAACTCCTACCATTCATCAAAAGGAGAAAATAGAAAAAACTGCACAAGGAATTCTTGATGCAAGAGCCATGTATCCTAACTGTACACTTGCTGACTTATACGACCCACTTTCTGGACAGGACAAACTGATTAGGGCGCACCGTCTGAATGATAAGGCTGTAATGGAAGCATACGGATTTACGAAAGAAGATGCTGCTTTTAATTCTGAATCTGCATGTGTAGCAGAACTTATGAAAATGTACCAGGAATTGACATCTAAATAGACATAACGGAGGTACCTATGGAATATTTACTTTTTCGAACCTTAGAGGAATCTGAAAATTATTGGTCCACAATGTCCATCGAAGAGAAGAAAAAGAAAATTGGCTTTGGCCTTCAAAAAGACCCTCTTACTACAAATTATTCTATCTGGGGCGCGCCAACAGTTGAATTTTTAAGAATTCTTTTGTGTGATCTATATCAAATTCGTGATATATATTTAAGATACGCTTCTCTGAATCAATTGGAAAAACATGGATTAGCACACATAATTATTTCCGCTACATCTGCCTATATTGAAGGTAGATATAAGCATATTTTATTAGCACATTATCCTGAAGATAACGTAAATAAAGTCGTATTTTTATCCATATCTTCAGATTGTTCTAAGACGATGAATAAACTTCAGGTTTTCTCTATGGACACTTTGCAGATAACTAATGAATTCAAAATTCCGGACCATATAAAAACAGATAATGATTTAAAAAACTGGTTACAAACTGAATGCAATACTAAAGAAATCCATCTCTTTAACGATGTATTTGAAAAATATGATCCAAACATTATTGATTATTTTGGAAATTATATACATCCGAGAGTAAAGCAAATCATCGGTCATGACGATATCTGGGATCGAATCAAAAACTACAGAAATTTGTTGGCTCATCCGCAAGAAAAAGTCAATGAGCGGGCTTTAAAGATGGCTTGTGAGGCACTCCTCTCTGAGGAGTTTATACATAGAATAGAAGGAATTTCTCTCTGGTTGTTGTTATTACTACCGTCGCAACAGCAAGAACTTATAGATAGGTTGAACTTTTAAAACCTTGTCAAAAAACGGAATATATTGTACTATAAAAACAGACTACTAAGGATGAAACCGTAGGAATACGGGTGAATGAAACTATTAACCAGGTCTTAAAGAAAAGGAGTTAAGATGAATCAGAAACTTGCGTTAAATGTAGTCGCCTATATTGCCGATCATCTCGGCAACCTTCCGGATGATTCAAAACCCGGATTCGAAAATTACACAAATGATGAAATTGATGCTGTTGTGAGGCACTTAGAGAAAATAGGAGTGCTTAACATTGCTCAATCAAAAGCATATTCTTATTGCGGTATTGGCAATGAAAAAGGCCACGATGATTATGATGAACATTATACGTCAAGAGCCTTTATCTCAGAAGAAAAATTTAAGGAATTCAAAGCATCGTTAAAATAAAGAAACTGGCCCGGATTTTTCCGGGTCTTTTCTTTTTTTAGTCATAAAAAAAGACGCCTCAAAGGAGACCTCTGAGAGGGATGAGGAAGCCTGTGTGAGAAAACGTCCTTGCCATTGACTTGAATGAAAACTGTGGTATAAATGACCGTTTTATTTCGGAAAACGACCGTTTTAACGGAATAACGACCGCTAAGCCCCGCAAAACGCACAAATGCCCTCCTGTTTCATTTTTCTGTTTTTTTGTACTGATTTAATGCATAAATAGTATTGGTTCCGGTCTTTTCTGTTTAGGTCCAAAATCTCGTCCTTGCCTTTAAAACCTTTTACAATCAAGATTTCCATTATTAATTTGGATAATGTCCACAGGAACAGGGGTTCGTTGCGACTACGAAAATGATACAATTAAACGATGCACCCCCTGTGAACACCCCTACACAAAAAAAGAACGCCAGAATCTTATCCAACGTTCTCTTCATTTTCACTTTCTCAAGTCACATGATGCTATCACATACATGTATAAATAAATTGTACCTCTGCATTTAACCGAAACAATCTCTGATCTTATTTGAAATATCAGAATCAACAAAGCCTTTCTGTGCCATATCATCAAGTATCCCACACGCTTTGTCATGTGACAAACCCTTCTTATAAGGTCTGTCTTCAGTAAGTGCCTGATAAATATCAATGCAAGCCATAATACGCTCTGGTTTATTTAATTCATCAGCAGTTTTTCCAAAAGGATATCCTTTTCCATTTAACTTTTCATGATGAAGAGCCGCCCAGTCTCGTATTTCCTCGAAATCATCTATCCCTGACAAAATATAATAAGTATATACTGCATGATGTTTCATCGTTTTAAATTCTTCATCGGTTAATTTTTCTGGTTTTTCCAGAATCTCATTCCCGATTGCGACCTTTCCTATGTCATGTAAAGCTCCGGCAATATACATTTTCTGACAGATATCCTCATCAAATCCCATGAACCTTGATATTTTTTCCGCAACACCCATTGAGTGGTTACTTGTAAAGGGTGATTTATAGTCCACAATATGGGCAAAAAGATCTGCAATAACTTTAATCTGTGCAAAATTAAGTTCCAGCTTTATTCTGGGTACTTTCTTCCACAACATCGTATCCAGGGTTTCATTATCAATCATATGAATTTTTTCATCTGAAAAAGCATTAAAAAAAACTTCCACGCAGAAGGAATCAAACAATTTATCTTTTGACTTTATTACAAATTCTTCTGTTCTTTTCCACTCATCCGAATCTGATTTCATAGATCGGCAAAATATATCTATCGTATCACACATATGGATAATCCTTGCAAAAAACGGTACTTCATTCCATTGTTTTCCAAAAGGTTCACTTCCATCAGCGTTTTCATGGGGGGTACAGTATGACATTAGATACATCATTATGAAACGGTATATTTTTCAGAATTTTTTCTCCTATGGTACAATGCCTTCCCAGCTTCGTCACCCCGTTACGTAAAGCGTCATTTTGAAGCTCTTCCTGAATATATTGTGCCACTGCATTGTCGTGCAGCAATGCACACTCTGCCAGATCCTGCAGGCTTTGACCCTGTATACCCATTTTTTTCAGCAGTACAAACCGCCATATATGCCACACGTTTAGAATGATTGTTTGTTACTTTAATCAGCTCTGCCTCTACACAGTCCAATGCATATGAGCAGGCTGCTAATAACCCCAGCACATCAAATTTCATTTTTGATCTTGTCTCCTCCTTTGTTCTGTTTTCTGAGAAATCTGGAATATGCTTACCATGACAGATTTCTCAGCCTCGGATCAATAAAAGCATATGTTTTGTCTTTTCTTTAATTTTTCCATGACCGTTGGATATTTTTTATAATCTGTGTGAGGTAAGGCCTGGGCAGCTACCATCTGTTCCAGAAAATCATCCACTTCCGCAAATTGTATATAAGTCATTTCTTCCAGTATCTGATCAATATCTGCAAGAAGTTCTTTGTTCAGCAAAAGCTTTTGTGCTCCTTCCAGCGAAGAATTTCCAGCATTGATCATCTTCTCCCGTTCCATGTCAGGATACATCCCAATGGTAATGGCTGATTCCACAGATACATATTTTCCAAAAGAGCCGGCTACATAAAATCGATCTGCCTGATTCAGTTCAAGTCCAGATTCCCGGAGCATGATCTCAACCATTATATGTGCTGCGGCTTTGGTAAGAATAAATTCGTCGATATCTTTCTGATAAAAATACAGACCCGGAGCATATTCTATGCAAAGCTGACCTTCTCGTTTCTGAATAAGATTCGTTTTTTCAGGAGAAAACTTACCACGAATATCTATCCAGCCTTCTAAAAAAAGTTCCGCAATCAGATCGACAATACCGGAACCGCAGATACCCTTAGGGCTAATTTTTCCTGAAGAGTTACCAATTACATGAACATGGATTTTTCCACCTCTTATCCTCACGCTGTCCACTGCTCCGGCATCTGCCCTCATCCCGGTGTGTACTACACCGCCTTCCAATGCAGGCCCCGCCGCACCGGCGCCGCAAAGAAGAAAATCTTTATTTCCTATCACAAGTTCACCGTTGGTTCCAATGTCAAAGAAAACACTGATTCCATCCTTTTTATATAATTCCGTTTCAATCATTCCACTGATGATGTCACCGCCCAGATAATTAGACTTCGCCGGATAACAATATACATAACCATTCAGCGGAATGTCCAGATCTTTTGCCGGCTGGAATCCCGGACGGTCTGCATGAACAGCATGTGGCGTATAAAAGACACAGAAAGCATCTATTCCCAAAAGAAAGTGGATCATGGTGGTATTGCCTGCTACTACCATAGACAGACATTTTCGTGACACCGGATGCTTTACATCCAGCTTATCCATGCACTCTATAATAGACTCAACTGTAGCAAGCCGTATCTCTTCCAGTTTTTTCCTGTCATCTTTGCAGAAAAAAATACGTGATAAAATATCGGTTCCCCACTGAATCTGTTTATTAAAGCAGCTCTCTTCTCCCAATATCTCACCACTATTACAATCTAAAAGTCTCACCACTACCGTTGTACTTCCAAGATCCACAGCCAGCCCATAATGCTGTCTGGCTGTATCTCCGCTTTCTATATCAACCAGCTCCCATTTTTCTCCATTCCAGGAAAGCGAAACGGTTATTTTCCAACCTGCACGATCAAGTAATGGATATAGTTGTCTCAACATGCGAACCGGAATATGAACCTCCTCTTTCACGCCCTCCGCGGATAAAGCTTCCAGAATGCGCTGCTGGTCTGAACGCTGATCCTCTTCGGTTGGAACAGAAAGATCAAGATATAATTTTCGGCTAAGACCTCTCATAGTATTCATCTCCCTACAATTTGTGCATTTTTTATTCTGTAAAAAAAGAAGGTCATTTGCTGTAACATGCCTTTTCATTTCATATACAGCATTTTTCACAAGATCTTTCTGAATTGTATTTCTTCTGTTAGTCATTTGCCCTCCTTATTAGGATTTATTCTTAATTAGAAGTATATATCAGAAGTTTTAAAATATCAATATAAAATTAGTAATAATTACTATTATTGAAATAATACTACTTTGTAAATGTCCCTTTTTCGCACAATCTTATTCCATAATTTTTCGTTCAAAAACATATTCTATTTCAAATGATAAATCTCTTCTAAAATTGTATCCAAGTCTGTCAAACGTTTGTACGTCTGCAGGATTTTCAATTTCTTTTTCTGCCATATATCTGACCATCTCACCACGAGCCATCTTAGCATATGTACCTTTTGTTACCAGTTTATCCCCTGATTGTTCACAAAACGTAACCGTAATATATTTGTCTTTATCTGATAAATATTTTTCTATACATTTCGAGTATTCTTTTGATGCAAGATTAATGATAATCCTGCTGTCATCAAGCACTGAACGATATAATCTTTCACCCCAATAGTCATATAGATTTTTGGTATCTTCTATTTCAGCTTTCGCCTTCATCTCCAGGCGATGCCTTCTTTCATCAGCATAATCATTGTATCAGGATAAAGTTCACAAAGTATCCGCAATACATTCCCATAAGTTCATGTCATTATTGAAATTGTACATATTTCAGTATGAAAAGTTCACCATTCAAATTCTGATTATTATTTCTCCACATACTCTTCTGCCATATGTACTGCCATAGCACCATCTGCCACTGCTGTTACTATCTGACGAAGTAACTTTGTTCTGACATCTCCTACAGCATAAACACCCGGAATACTCGTTTCAGTGTTTTCA
>OLOZ01002481.1_pt1 | contig 10285 bp, 7 predicted proteins | sample 1673021 | NCBI WGS metagenome assembly OLOZ01 (sample SAMEA3136747, study PRJEB25190) | human gut metagenome | biome: human gut; feature: human-associated habitat; material: faeces | place: Austria | collected 2013
GCTCCCATCACATCTCCGTCGGAGAACAGGATCACATATTTTTTGTTGTCATCTTCTGCCTTCTGCAATTCGCTGTATGCATGCTCCAGTCCTTTCTGTGGAGAGGTACCGCCGTCCGCAAAAAGCGCATTGACGGACTTTAACATCTCATTTTTATTTACTTTCGAAAGACTGTGGTTTAATTTGCCCTCGGTACTGCTGTTCCACCCATTGCCAATGCCATAAAAGGTGGCGATTCCGACCAGACTGTCCGGTGATGCATCGGAAATACCTGTCACAAATCCGCTGGCGGCGTCTTTTAACGCAGAAATCTTAGACGTCCATGCTGCCATCACATCACTGTCTGAAATGCTCTGATAACTGCCGTCCACATATTTTTTCCATTGTCCGTCGATATATTTTACGGGATACTTCGCATACACATTACCGGATACAGCCGCCGTTCCCATTCCGACACTCTTATCGTACGTCCATGGCCACCAGCCACTCTTTTCATATTTATTCCAGTAGTATACTTTATTGATATCCATCTGATTCTTCACACTGCTGAATTCTCCGATATCCTTTAATTGATTTTCACCGGACAAAATTTCATTCATCGAGCCGGACAAATCAAATACCATCATGGCATCCACTGTCTGTATTTTTTCAACTGTGCTCTGCGAGGTTGCGAGCGAACTTGCGTCAAGATCGATCTGATACTCTCTGTTCTCCCAGTCAGTCAGTTTCGCTGTCTTATGATATTCCACATCCTTCTCCGTAAAATCAACCGGCTTCTCCGGTGGGATATCCGGCACGTCATCGTCCACCACTTTGATCACGTCCGCATTCGGAAGCGTAAACTTCATGTTACAGTTTGCCTTTCCTGCACCGCGCTCCATATATAAAATGGTCAGATGATGTTCTTTGTTTTTGTCTGTCCTGTCAATATAGTTCCAGAGATCGGCCGTATCTGTCAGAGCGTCATGGATACCGCCAAGATCAATGACCACCTGTTTTCCATCCAGAATTACCCAGAGATCATCATCCCCGGTAAAAGAATAGTTCAGTTCCCCGATATAATCTCCAAGTGTAAAGGTTACGTCATAGCGGATTCCAAAATAAAAATTATTATTTCCAAATGGCAGGAAATCCGCCCCCGCAGTTGCTGCCACATTGTCCTCTTTGTCTAAAACTTCTTTCAGTTCATAAGTGTCACCACTTTGTGAAAATTTTAACCTGTATCCTTCTTTTACTGTCAGTCCTTTTGTCCCTGCCGCAGCTGCTCCGTCTTTCGGAAAAACGCCCGGTTCATTCACACTGAAAAGAACTTCTTTGTAATCATCACTTAACCCGGTAACGATTCCTGTTTTTTTTGCATTTTCTCCAGTTCCTCCGGTATACACGTTGATATGCTGGTCGTCTGTGGTTCCGTTTTGACCTGTTTTTTTCGTGACGGTGTCATATTGATTTTCACTTAAATTCTGAGATACCGTTCCGACCGTGAAACGGTTGTCTTTTTGTTCAGACGGATAGTTGGAATCCGCATTGATACTCAGATCCGCCCTCTGCTGTCCGGCTTTGTCATAAGGAATCACCTCGTAGTCATAAAACGATGCCTCACCGATATAGTCCGTATTTTTTGCCTGATAAAAAACTTTTACAACACTGTCCTCATGGATCTCAATGTTTTCAAGTTCACTTTGGGAAAATGCTTCTCCGTTTACCTGCACATGATCCACATCCCAGTTTAACGCCTTATTGTAGTCGCTGATTTTTGCTCCCGGTGCCATCGTGCGGACGTCATCGCTGTAAATTTTTGCACTCTGCTCATCCTGCGCCTGATATTTGCTGTTGTCATAATGTTCGATGGTCACGGTCACGTTGTTATCTCCATGATTGACGATGACATATTTTGAAAAATGATCCGTGCCAAATGTCACCTCGCCGTCGGCAGAAGTGTTCGCATTCATATCCAACATCTCATTTTTTGTCTCATCAAAATGATACACGCTCGCCGAATCGCCCTCTTTCACCTGCGCAAGCGATAACTGCACCTGCACGGTTGCCCCGGGCTCCACTTCTTTTCCATCTTTTACAAAGGAGATGTCATACGCCACAACCTCTTCTTTTTCTTTCGACTCGCCCTCCATCGCTTTATCGATGGATGCTTCCATTTCTGCTGTGACGGCTACCGGTGCCACGACAAGCTCTGCGCCTGCCGGAAGATCGGTCTCATTCGAAAGTGTCACGACCACGCGGACTGCGTCATTGGAATAGTCGAAGACGGTTTTTAATTCCGGTTGTTCTGTCTCCTCTGTGTTCTCCGTCTCCTCGATTGCTTCAGTCGCCTCAGTGCTCTCTGTGTCATCGGTCACTTCTGTGTCATCGGTCACTTCTGTGTTCTCGATTGCTTCGGTGCCTTCGACTGCTTCCGTGCCTTCGACTGCTTCCGTGCCTATTGCATTCCCGATGTTGTTGGTCACTTTCGTGCTCTCGCTGTTCTCTGTATTCCTGACTTTTTCTGTATTTCCTGTTCCGTCTGGATCTGACATTTTTCCTTCCTGCCCGGTACTTTCCTGCCCTGCATTTTTCGTCTCATTCAACATCTCTGTGGAAATTTCCGTAAAAACATCCGTGGTGTCTACACTTGTCGCATTGGTGACGGTCACATCGGATGTCAGCAAAGCCAAACATAACAGGAATGCTATCACTTTTTTTACACTCGCTGCAAATTTCATAGAATCCTCCTTACTTTTGCCCTTTGATCTACTGTTTTCTCTTCCAAAGATCTCATCCACTGTATTTGTTTAAAATATGTTCCGCTGTTTTCACTTTCTCTATATGGATCTTGATTTTCAGATTCCGGTAAACTTTATGATCCTGATAAAATTTTGAAATAATCCGGTTTGCGGCCAGCATTCCACCCTCATAAGTGCATGCAGAAAGCAAAATCACATACTGCGAATCACTGAACTGTGCCACTGCATCCCCTGGACGGAGCGATTTTTTCAATGTCTCCGCCAGATGCGGCATCGCATTGCGGATGCGGAACAGATCTACATCACTGACTCTGCTTCCGGTATACTCCCCCGCCTTTAAGGTCAGAAGCAGAATATATTCATTTTCATCAAAACGCGCTGTCTTTCTCACCTGAAGCCTGCAAATTTCCCGAAAGACCGGATACCCGCACAAAAACGCTCCCGCTGGATTCTGTTCTGCAATATCCTGATGTACCTGTGCAATTCCCTGCACATTTCCGCTTTTATTCTGTCTCAGTAATTTGTCATAAACGCCCTTTAATTTTGACAGTCCACAAATTCCAAGCTGCTGCTGCAACGTCCGACAGGCATTCTCATAAACTTCCAGGGCGGAACCAATTTTATTTTTTCCTGCCAATGCTCTGATCAGATAACAATATAACTCTTCATCAAGACTTTCCCATTGAAGTGCCTGACTGCAAAGCTGTTCTAACTCTTCAAATTTTTCTGTGCTGACATAATATTCGCACAGATACCGGACGCAGTTTAAATACAAAGAGTGATAATAAGTATTCAGCGTCATCACCCAGTGCATATCTGCAACTTTTGTCATGAAATCACCCTGATAAAGTGCAAGCGCCGCTTTTAGTTTCTGGATCGTCTCACCCTCTGAAATAGGTTTCTGCTTTGCCAATTCAAACATTTGTTCGAATCGTTCTGCATCCACTGCCACTTCCAGTCTGGGATTCCAGCGATAGGAACCATGATCGGTCAGGATAAAATCCTCATCTCCAAAGTTTTTCTTCAGAAAGACTCTCAGACGATACATCAGATTTTTCAATGCACCTGCCGGATTTCCCGTTTCTTCCTCCTGCCACAGTGCATCTGCCATGTCATAAAAAGTCAGTGTCTGATTTCTGTGAATAATCAGATAAGCCAGCAGATTTATCATTTTGGGAGACCGTATCTCTTCCTCATTCACAATATGTTCTTCATCCCTGATCTGAAATTTTCCCAGAGTCCGAATCGTCAGCATGCAGTTCTCCTCCTCTTTTCCAGCTCTGACTGCCAGATTTTTCCTGTAAGTCTAACATGCATGCATTGCCATAAAAGTCGAATACCGTACCTAAAAATCCTGCTTACTTCGACCTTTTTCTATTTTTATATACAAGGAAAGCAATCAGTCCCGCAATAAAAACTGCTGCAATACCGCCGATCACCGGCACAGCCACCGGTACAGATGCTGCATCGATCTCCTGTGCTGCAAGGTCGGCATCTTTCCCGTCCACATCGCCGGAAACGGTGCTCTCATCCTCTGCTGTGTTTGCCAACGGTGTCTCGCTCTCTTCGATGTCGACAACTCCATCGACCAACGGAGTCTGCTCCTCCGGAATTTCAACATTGCCATTGTCTACGTTCTGGTCTGCGTTATTCGCACTATTATCTGCCACGTTATTTGCTGTATTCGTTGCCGCTGTATTTGCTGCATTACCGCCACCATTTGCGCGGTTGTCTGCTGTATTTGACGCATTATTTACTACATTTGCAGTAACACCGGACGGCTGGGCAGCTCCGGGAATGATGACCGTCTCCTCGACCTCACTTACGACTGTCTCTGTCCGTGTTGTGCCCGGAACCACATTTGGCACTGTGCTGGTGATTGTCTCCACAGCCCCGGTGTAGCGATATTCAAACGTTGCCGTGTTCTCTTTCCCTTTTTCCAGTTTTATAATTTTACTGCTCTCTGTCGGTGTATAATCCGGAACAGTCACCGGAATGACCGTGATTGTTTCCTCTGCATTTCCATAGGTGATCTGCGGAGCCGCAATCTGTTCCTTTGTCTGACTGTCTATGAAACTCACCGTATAGGAAACCGGATCGATCAGACGTTTATAATCCAAAACATACTCTGTATTCCGCTCCACCACAGTTCCCACAACACCGTTAAAAGCTTTCAACCCATATGCTGCCTCTTTTTCATAGTGCAGGCAGTTAGAAAACCATGATGTCAGCCTTGCATCACTTTCCCAGCCAGGCACTGTGAAAGCAAGTGTATCTCCCTTTGCAACTTTTACCTTAATATAATTTTTTGTCACTTCCATCCCTTCGGAAACAGTGATCTTATCTATATCAAAACAAGCAATATTTCCTGCACGGAATGTCACTGTATACATTCTTTTTTCCACCACTTCTTTCTCTTCCGAAGCTTTCACCGTTGTCATTGGAAGCACCAGCGCCATGAAGATAAAAACCGTAAGAAAGCCCGTAATTATTTTTTTTACTTTTTTCATGACTTGCGCTCCACCTTTCTTTTTTTCACTGCTATACTAACAATCACTATACCTGCCACCAGAACTCCTGCAGATACTGTCACTGTCAGAGTATCTCCTGTCCTGACACCGTTTGCCAGTGGAACCAGCTGTTCTGTAACTGTCTTTGGGATCACTTTCTTTACAATCTTTGTCACCACATTGTCTTCTCCGTGCTCCGTCACATAATTTGTGACCACCACCGGCTTTCTGTCGTCTGCATAGTACGCCCGGAATTCAAATTCCATCGCACCGGCTGTGTGCGAATAATCAATTCCATCTGCGCTGTCCATACCCTCTCCATCTAAGGTCAATGTCACATAGACATCCGCCGACTCCCCCGGATCCAGTGCTGTCATATAACGATACTCATTCAATTCCGTAATTTCTGCTAAACCTTCGGCACTTGCCACATTTTCCGCATATCCACCGGCATCTGCATCCAGCAAAGATATCCTTCCGGTATCATTGCCGATCTCCACCTGAAACTCATATGCTCCGCCAGACGCTTTTCCTGCTTCTTCCAAAGCATCCGTTGTCTTCTGCGAAATAAAAAAAGATGCCTTATGACTGTTTTGATTCTCAATTTTAATGACAACGGTCCTGCTGTCTCCGGGTGCCATGCCATCAAAAGCACCGGCAAGCTCTGCCTTATCTTTTGTATACACAAGCTGGTTTTCCTCTGTCAGCTGCACAGTCTGAATTTCCGCCGCACTGACCACCGATGAGAATCCACAAGTCCAAATAAGCAACAGAACGGCTGCTATGTTTTTTATTTTCATATGCTCCAATCTCCTTCAACCGTTATCTTGTTTCTGAAACAGACAAAATCGTTCCATTTTCATCAAACTCCGGGAACACACCAAGCTCTGCTGCGATCGCATCTTTTGCGTTATTCGCCTGAACTGCCGTAACTTCGTATTCTAACGTATAGACTGCATCTGCAAATCCATTTCCCATAGATTCCTTAAAATGAATTCCGTCCATAAAGTTTGTTGTCGTCTGTTCTGGAGCCAGCGGCTTTGTGTAGTACATCACCATCTGCTCATCATCCTCATACCCGATGATCCAGTCCTGATTATGTACATAGATATCATCCGCCTCCCCTGCACTCACAAGTCCGCCGCTTTTTGTATCCCATGCATGATAAATGACTACTTTTACATACACATCATAACCATCCGGGATATCGTTTTGTACTGCCTTCGGCATGATGATCGTTTCCCCCGGCACGATCGTAACCGGTTCTTTTTCCCCGCCGTCTGCCAGTGCCACAGGTTGATCCCCGATCACCGTGACTCCCACACTCTTAATGGAAATATTTGCCACTGCCTTTTCACTTTTTGTATTCAGAGCTGCAAGCGTTCCGCCAACCATCGTTGCCAGGATCAATACTGCAGCGATTCCCATAAGCATGTATTTTTTCTTCACTCTCCATCTCCTCCGCTCATCCATTGAATTTTTTATAAATCCTTGTGTTATTATAGGTATCCCCGGTCACACAATGGTCACACGAATATTTTATGCAGCAGACCGCACGAAAAATGCACTTTGTTTCTTCAAGTACGCAAAAATACCTCCCGGCAGGTTCGGGGTTGTTACCCGTATCTGCTCAGGAGGTATCCTGTCATTTCAAAAATATTGATTTTTCTTCACACTTTAAGCAATCATTTTACATCCACTATCTCACATAGATATTGGAAAGATTGTCCAAAATCTCTCCTGCAACATCCGGTTTATTCATCGTGTAAATATGCACATGATTGACACCGTTGGCGATCAGATCAATGATCTGCTCTGTTGCATATGCAATTCCCGCCTGACGCATTGCTGCCGGGTTGTCTCCAAACCTGTCTACGATCGCAAGAAATCTCGGTGGAACCATATTGCCGGACAAAGATGTGATACGTTTGATCTGGCTTGCGTTGGTGACAGGCATAATGCCTGCTACAACCGGAACATCTATTCCTTTTTTTAATGCCTTGTACATAAAATTGTATAAAATGTTATTGTCAAAAAACATCTGTGTGGTGAGGAACTCGCATCCTGCATCCACTTTCTCTTTCAAATGGTCGAGATCTTCAAAAATCGTTGCTGCTTCCGGGTGTCCTTCCGGGTAGCATGCACCACCGATACAGAAATCACCCTGTGCTTTGATATCTGCGATCAGTTCACTTGCGTGCTTGTACTGATCCGGCAGCGGAAAATCTGCATTTGCAGGAATATCGCCACGGAGTGCAAGGATATTCTCGATATTTGCTGCCTTTAACTCCTCAATGACAGATGCCACCTTTTCTCTGGTGGAAGAGGCACAGGTCAGATGTGCCAACGCCGGAATGTTATTGTTACGTACTTCCTCTGCAAGCTTTACCGTATAATCAGATGTTCCACCTGTTGCGCCGTAAGTGACACTCATATATGCCGGCTTTAATGCCGCCATATCTTTTACGATATTTTTATAATTTTCCAGCTGCGCACCCTGTTTTGGTGGAAAAAGCTCGCAGGAAATCGTCACTTCATCTTTGTTTAATAATTCTGTTAATCTCATCTTTTTGTTCCTCAATCTTCTTTCTTATATCTTAAAAACTTCTCAGTTTATCCGTTCCATCATCCACCGTATTCTCGATTTTTCGTATCTCTACAAAATAGGAATAGTTATCGTTTACTTTTACTTCGCAGCGGTCACCTATTTTGTGTCCCAACAATGCTTTTCCGAGAGGCGATTCGTTACTGATCAGATTTTTCAGGGAATTGCCGCGGATGGTTGTGACAATTTTATAGGTTTCTTCCTCGTCATCATCCTCAAAATAGACGGTAACGGTATTGTTCATTCCGACTTCATCATCCGCAGAATCCGTGGAAATAATCTTTGCCGTCCTGATCATTTTCTCCAGATAACGGATACGGCTTTCATTCTGATTTTTGTCTTTTTTTGCTGCATGGTATTCAAAATTTTCACTGAGGTCGCCATGTGCACGTGCCTCTTTGACTGCTTCCAGCGCATTTTTTCTCACAACCAGCTTTCGGTACTCAATCTCTTCTTCCATTTTTTTTATGTCCTGTTCGGTCAACTCGTCATACATGAATCCCAACCTCCATTTTCCATCTCTATCGGTACTGATCCTGTACCATTCTCATTATGATCTGCAAATCTGTCTCTTATAAAAACACCTGTTCTAATGCGATTTTCTCCGGCAGACAGCGTTCGATTGCACTCCCTTTCCGGCAGACAGACAGCCAGACGTCACGTTTGATGTTCCATGTTTTCAGATAATATTCTCCCACCTGTTCTTCCATCGTGGAAAAAGAATCCAAAGACATTGCGATCCCTGTTCCAACCGCCTTGATGTAGGCTTCCTTCCTCGTCCATATTCCGGTAAAAGCCTCATCCGTCCAACATTTTTCCAGATATTTTCTCTCATCTTCTGCAAAAAAACGCTGTGCGATCTTCTGTTTTCCGGTGCGCATCAGCTCTACATCCACACCTACATCCTCTGTGCCAAAAGCTGCTGCCACATATGTGCCCGAATGGCTGAGGTTAAACATAAGCGGAAGCCGTTCTCCCTGTCCTGTCCCAAGATACGGCTTCCCATTTTCACCATAAACGAATCTTACCTGCTGCAAAGACCGTGTTTGTCCGGTCTGCTCCAACTCTGCTGCTGCAGGCGATCCCACAGGTATTGTCTGCGTGTAACCATACTGCCGCAGACCGTATTCCAATAACAGACCTGCCCCAAAGGCACGAAGCCTGTCATCTTCATTTTTACATTGTTTTATTTTCTGTTGTCTGGCGCAGCACAAAAACTCCCACAGCTGTGGTTGATCTGATCTGTCACGCAAGGCACTGATATCTGAATAAAACACGCGCAGTTTTTTTTGATTATCCACTACTTATGATGCTCCTGCAGAACTTCTTTTTTTCGCCTTGTGGAATCCCAGACATTCTGCACACGTCTGGTCACGATCTCCGGAATAAATGGTTTTACAATGTAATCGCTCGCTCCTAATTCCATCGTCAACACCTGTTGTTCTGTTGTATCATCCGCCGTGATGATCACCACCGGAATATTTAAGATCCTTGGATCATTCTTCCTTTCCTGCATAAAAGTCTGTCCATTCATGCCAGGCATCATCAGGTCTAACAGAATCATATCCACTTTATAATTCTGTTCCTCTAAAATACGAAGTGCCTCTTCCCCATCTCCTGCCTGCAGGATACGGTAATCTGTTTCAAAAATACTCTCCAGCGATGCCCGGTTAATCTCCATATCATCCACGACAAGCATGATTTTCTCGTTTACCTCTTCTTCCATCAGTGCAAGACGGTACTTTGCAAGTTCATTGTCCATCTCCCGCTGGACCGTGATATCGTCAATGCAGCCAAAAATAATATGGCGTTCCCCTACCCTGTTAATATACTTCAGGCGGAGCTTGATCCAGATTTCCCTGCCAGACTCGAGAAAACGTTTCACTTCACATTCCGCAGTACTTTGATTCTCCACAACCTGTGCAAAAGTATCCATAAACCTTTCTCTGTCAACATGATCAATGGATCCCTCAATCTCTTTGTGCACACGGTCTGTGTCATGATAACCAAACATGTCACAATAAGCGTCATTTACACGCACCACTTCAATATTTCCGTCGCTGTACTCATAAATTGCGGCTGCCTGCATCATGTTGGAGAAAATCATTTCCATCTGCATATTCGCTGTCCAGATGGCATTCGTATCGTTGGATGTTCTCCTTGTCTCATCATCTTCAAAGTATGGCTGTTCATACAACAGCTTTTCATATTTTTTACCGGCATTGGTCTTGCAAAATAAAATCCCTGCACATATTCGCATCCGATGCTGTGCAGAAACGATACCTGCTCTTTGCGCTCCGCACCCTCAGCTACGACCGGCATGTTCAGCCACTTTGCCATGCGGACTACCGATGCCAGAATGTTTTCACTCCTGCCATCATCTCCGGAACCATCCAGAAACTTCATATCAATTTTCAGGACGTCAACCG
>OLOZ01002484.1_pt1 | contig 10282 bp, 7 predicted proteins | sample 1673021 | NCBI WGS metagenome assembly OLOZ01 (sample SAMEA3136747, study PRJEB25190) | human gut metagenome | biome: human gut; feature: human-associated habitat; material: faeces | place: Austria | collected 2013
CAGACCGTTGGGGCCGCTTAATTTGATTTTTGTCTAACTTTTGGGGTTCATTTCATACGGGCCGGGAGGGGATTTTCCATGTTATGAGAAGGTTGGAGAGAAAACGCGATTACTGATTGCCCTTGTAATCCAGCGGCAGGCTGGTCCAGCGGGCGCGGAAGAGGAAGGCGGCGTCCTTCGGCTGACGCTGACGGGTGAAGATGCCCTTCTTGTTGCCGTTGACGCGCAGGATGCCCTCGGTGGTCTGGAAGTCTGCGAAGTTCCAGACCAGCTCGCCATGCACGAAGTCGTAGCTGTCGAAGACGTTGTGGTTCATGTCGAGGTACTCGTTCTGGTACTCCTGACTCCACATGACGCTGGGCAGCTTGTGCTCGGAGGGCATGGTGTCGGCACCGTACTCGGTGAAGATCATCGGGCGGCCGTTCAGGACCTGTGCCCAGCCGTTCATCTCCTTGCGGAAGGCGGCCTCGGCGTCCACGATGCCCATGCCGCCCATGACGTACCAGCCGTAGTAGCGGTTCAGGCTGATGAAGTCAGCGAACTGCTGGCCCTTGCTGTTGTTGGGCAGGCTCATCATGACGACAGCGTAGGTGCGGGGGCGCTTCTGGGGGTCGAGCTCGTGAGCCAGATCGAACAGGGTCTTAAAGTAAGCTTCGGTGCCCTCGCTGGTGCACTGGGGCTCGTTCAGGATGCTCCATGCGATGACGGAGGCGTGGTTCTTGTCGCGGCCGATCATATCGGTCAGTGCGTCCTTGTGGTTGGCCAGCAGCTGCGGGGTGGTCTCCTTCTCGAACCAGCCGACCTTCTTGCCGTTGCCCTGATTGGCGGCGAGGAAGTTCATGGTGCTCTCCATGAAGCCGACAGCGGGGACTTCGTCGATGATCAGGAAGCCCTCTTCATCGGCCATCTGGTACAGCTCCTCGGCGTAGGGGTAGTGGCTGGTGCGGAAGCAGTTGGCACCGATCCACTTCATCAGCTCGTAGTCGCGCTTGACGGTGGCGAGGTCGAGGCCGCGGCCGCGGATATCGGCGTCCTCGTGCTTGCCGAAACCGCGCAGATAGACGGGCTTGCCGTTCAGCAGGAAATGGCCGTCCTTGATCTCGAAGGTGCGGATGCCGACCTTCTCGGTGTATTCATCGACCACGGCGCTGCCGTCGTGGATGCGGATGACGATATTGTACAGGTAAGCAGCGTGGACGTTCCACAGCTTTGCGTCCTTGACGACGAGGGTGCCTTCCTTGCCGGTGGCCTCAGCGACCTTGGTGGTGCCGTCGTACAGCTCGACGGTGACTTCGTGGTCGCCGTTGGTGGTGACGGTGTAATCGACCTCAGCGCCCTCGGCAGTCAGGCGGTGTTTCACGGAGTAGTCGAGGATACGCTCGGTGGGCAGAGCCATCAGCTTGACCGGGCGGTGGATGCCGGCGTAGTTGTAGAAGTCAAAGTAGGGGGCGGCGACCTTCTTGCCGTTGGACAGGACGGTGGTGTTGCCGGCGGGCAGCATGTGCTCGTTCAGCTCGTTGTTCAGCAGGACGCTGAGCCTGTTGAACTGGTTGTAGCGGACGATGTCGGTGACGACCGCGTCGAAGGGCAGGAAGCCGCCCTCGTGCTGCGCCACTTCCACGCCGTTGACGAAGACGCGGGCGTGGTGGGTAGCGGAGCCGAAGCGGATGGCGATGTCCTTGCCGCTCCACTCGCCGGGCACGAAGAAGTCGGTCTCGTACCAGAAATCGCCGCAGTACTCGCGGGACTCCTTGTCGGTGAAGAAATCGCAGAAGGATGCAGGAACGGGCATGGAGATGGACTCCGGCAGACCGTTGGCCCAGTTGGCCTCAACGCCTTCGCTCTTGGCATCGAAGCTGAAGCGCCACATGCCGTCAAGGCTGACGACGCGGCGGGAGGTGGAAACGACAGGGTACAGCAGGGACTTGTTGTTCATTGCAAAAACCTCTTTCTCGTCATACGAAAGTTTTCTGGATCGCACTTCAACCTCTCCGTCCATGCTTCTGCCATCTCCCCTGCTGGGGGAGGTGGCAGAAGCATGGACGGAGAGGTTTGGAGCAATCATTGTCTTCTGATACCAGTATGACAGATTTTTCGAAAAGGGAATAGAACAAATTTGCAATAAATCCAGACTTTTTTCAGGTAAATTGGGATCTTTCTGGGCAGAATACCTATTACAGATCGCGGGATCTGAAAAGAAACTGGTGAACTGTACCGTCTCGGAAGAAGGATACGAAAGAAACTCTACAGAATTTGTGAAAAAGCCGTGAAATTGCACAAAGAATAACCGTAAGATTTTACGATTTCACCTAAAAATTCTTCTAACGATGATTGCTAAATCTTTGTCATAATACTGGTATATCAGAATGAATACAGCGGACCATGTTTCACTGTGTTCCGAACGACCGCGAGTTTTAGTTAAGGAGAAACCAATGGCAAATGAGATGAAGAAAGCCGCCCCCTTTGGCATGAAGGACAAGGTCGGCTACATGTTCGGTGATTTCGGCAACGACTTCACCTTCCTGCTTTCGTCGAGCTTCCTGATGAAGTTCTACACCGACGTTATGGGCGTCAACGCCGCCATCGTTGGCATGGTGATGATGATCGCCCGTTTTGTGGATGCGTTCACCGATGTGGGCATGGGTCAGATCGTGGACCACTCCAAGCCCAACAAGGACGGCAAGTTCCGCCCGTGGATCAAGCGGATGTGCGGCCCTGTGGCCATTGCGTCCTTCCTGATCTATCAGTCCGGTCTGGCCGGGATGCCTTACGGCTTCAAGGTGGCATGGCTGTTCGTCACCTACATCCTGTGGGGTTCCATCTTCTACACCTCCATCAACATCCCCTACGGCTCCATGGCTTCCGCCATCTCCTCTGACCCGAAGGACCGCGCCGATCTGTCCACTTGGCGCACCATCGGCTCTACGCTGGCCAACATGGTCATCGGCGTGGCAACTCCTATGGTGGCCTACGTGGTCGTGGACGGCAAGACCGTCATGTCCGGCTCCCGCATGACCATCATCGCGGGCGTCTTCTCCATCTGCGCCATTCTGTGCTACATCGTCTGCTTCAAGCTGACAAGCGAGCGCGTGGAAGTGCCCGCAAGCAATCAGAAGATCAGCGCTTCCGCCATCTTCAAGAGCATCTTCACCAACAAGGCCCTGCTGGGCATCATTGTGGCTGCCATCTTCGTGCTGCTGAGCCAGTTGACCGTCATGAGCCTTGCCGGTTACGTTTACCCCAACGTCTACGGCAGCGCCGCAGCCCAGTCCACCGCAAGTCTGCTGGGCACGGTGGTCATGCTGGTGGTCTGTGCACCCTTTGCTTCCAAGCTGTCTGCCAAGTTTGGTAAGAAGGAGCTGGCTATGGGTTCCAGCATCATCTCCGCTCTGGTCTGGCTGGTCTGCCTGATCTGGCGCCCGGCAAGCGTCTGGGGCTTTGTAGCTTGCTACATTCTGGCCAACATCGGCATGGGCTTCTTCAACACGATCATCTGGGCGATGATCACCGACATCATCGATGACGCCGAGGTCCGCAACGGTGTGCGTGAGGACGGCACCATCTACTCCGTCTACTCCTTCGCCCGGAAGCTGGGTCAGGCGTTTTCCTCTGGTCTGGTGGGTGCTCTGCTGGGCATCATCGGCTACACCGAGGCAACGGCCTTCGATCCTGCCGTCACCCGCGGCATCTTCAATATGGCCTGCATCGCCCCCATCATCGGCTTTGTCTGCATCGTGCTGGCACTGGCCTTCCTCTACCCGCTGAACAAGAAAAAGGTCGAGGAAAATGTGGCTGAGCTGGCAGCCCGCCGCAATAAATAACCCTCTCAGGCGCTTCGCGCCAGCTCCCCCGGAGTGGGAGCCCTTGGCAGGTCGGTTTTGATCGTACTGCCTGAACAAAGTTTCGAAAAGCCGTAAAATAGAGTGCTCCGCTGTCTAGGGCAGCGGGGCATTTTTCTATATCTACCACTTGTTTCTCCCGCAAAAATACTGTATACTGATATATTAGATGATGTACCAGCAGAAAACAGGCGAGAAAAGGAGCGGTGAAGACGATGCGGGTTGATCCATTACAGGTGCTCACGAAGCTGGCGGCAGCCCAGAACATCCCCACCCGGCGGGTGACACCGCCTTTTGAGGGGCTGGACGAGTTCGATTACGGTCTGCGCCGTTCGCTGGACCCGCAGTTCGACTGGCAGGAGTTCGGCCAACTGCTGCTGGACAACACCCCGGAGCAGACGCTGCTTTTCGTGGAGGGAACGTTTGAACTCCACTTCGCCCTCTTCCGCATCCCGGACGAGGAGAACACGGTCTTCCTCGTGGGGCCGTGGACCTTCGGCCAGCGGAGCGAAAAGTCCCGCAAGTGGGTCAAGCGCCATCTGGGCGTGGCAGGGGAGAGCGCCGTGCAGGAATACTACAACGGCGTCAAGGTGCTGGGAGCCAACGATTTTTACTCCACCATCCGGGTCCTTGTCGGGATGATGTTCGACGAGGACGAGCTGAAGGTGAAGCAGATGAAGGAGTTCCTGCCCTTCGAGTTCCTGCCGGATATCCGCTATTTCAACGAACCCAAGTTCCAGAAGGACATCCCCATCTCGATGCTGGAGCAGAGGTACGAGTCGGAGAACCGCATCCTCGAAGCCGTGAGCCGCGGCGACGAGGAAGCCGCCGTGGAGGCGATGCACCAGCACTCCCGCTTCACCTACGGCGGACGGTTCGAGGGCTCGCTCTACCAGCAGAAGAACCGGATGATCGTCTTCAACACCTTGCTGCGGAAGGCCATCGAACCCAGCAAAGTGCACCCTTATTATATTGACGCCATTTCCAGCAAGTACGCCCGGATCATTGAGGAGGCCGACGAGGTGCCTGAAGAGCTGATGTGGCAGATGGTGCGGGATTACTGCGCCTATGTCCGCCGCTACTCGCTGAAGGAATACTCGCCCGCCGTCCAGAAGGTGATGAACTACGTCAACCTGAATGTCGCCGAGCCGCTGACACTCAAGAGCCTTGCCGCCATGTGCTTCATCAGCCCGTCCTACCTGTCGGCGCTGTTCAAGCAGGAGACCGGCACCACCCTCATCGACTATATCAACACCCAGAGGGTCAACCGGGCTGCACAGCTGCTGGAGCAGAGCAGCCATGCCATTGCCGCCGTGGCCGAGGAAGTGGGCATTCTGGACGTGAACTATTTCACCAAAATCTTCAAAAAGACCCTTGGCGTCACCCCCACCCGCTACCGCCGGGAACATAAAGAAAAATAACTGCGGAAAGCAGAAATGAAAAAAAGACTCATTTTGTCCTTTTGGTGCGCACAGTCCGTACAGAAAGGCGAAACGGGTCTTTTTCTGTCTTGACACATTTGTTGCAGAAAACGCCGGATGCTGTAACCCTTCTGACAGACTTTATGGACTTTTGGTGGATATTTGGACGCATGTTGCAATTTCGACGGAAATTGTGCTTGATATGAAAATCGATCTTGCATACAACAGGGGAAATTGTGAGGAGTGCACAAAAGACTTTGCGGAATCTTGTGGATTTGTTCTATTGCGAACTGCCCGGCAGACGGTTATAATACAAACAGAATCACGAAACGTGCGGTTTGGTGCGTTTCGGAAATTTGCTGTGATATGCGAATGAAGGAGAATAAAATTATGAAAATGATTTCGCGTCGTGACTTCATGAAGGCTTCCGCTGTTGTGGGTGCTGCTGGCGTTCTGACCGCCTGCGGCGGCTCCTCCAGCTCCACCGCTGCCTCCTCTACTGCTGCTTCCTCTGTGGCTGCTTCTTCTGCAGCCGCTTCTACCGGCAGCGCAAACGTCGGCGTCTGCATCTATCAGTTCGCTGATAACTTCATGACCCTGTACCGCACCGATCTGGAAGAGTACCTGAAGGATATGGGCTATGCCGTCACCATCGTCGATGGCAAGAACGACCAGAATACCCAGACCGAGCAGATCAACACCTTCCTGCAGCAGGGTGTGGACGTTCTGATCATCAACCCCGTCCAGACCACTTCCGCTCAGACCATCGTGGATACCATCTCTCCGTCCGGCACCCCGATCGTCTTCATCAACCGTGAGCCTGACAAGGCCGTTCTGGATTCCTACGCTGGCAAGTGCTGCTACGTTGGTGCAGACGCACGCCAGTCCGGTACTTATCAGGGCGAGCTGATCCTTGAGACCTCTACTCAGGGCGATATCAACGGCGACGGCAAGATCACCTACATCATGTGCAAGGGCGACCCCGAAAACATCGATGCACAGTATCGTACCGAGTACTCCATCAAGGCTCTGACCGACGCTGACAAGGAAGTCGAGTGCCTGTACGAGTATCTGGACAACTGGGATCAGACCACCGCACAGCAGGACGTTGCAAACGCTCTGGCACAGTACGGCGACAAGATCGAAGTCGTCTTCTGCAACAACGATGCAATGGCTCTGGGCGCTCTGCAGTCCATCGAGCAGGCTGGCCGCAAGGTCGGCGAGGACATCTATCTGGTCGGTGTTGACGCACTGAAGGAAGCTGTCCAGAATGTCGTTGATGGCAAGATGACCGGTACCGTTCTGAACGACGACGTGGGTCAGGCTACCGCAGCTGCCGACGCTACCAAGCTGTTCGTTGAGGGCAAGGACGTCGAAGAGTATTACTGGGTCGATTACGTCAAGGTCACCACCGAGAACGCTTCTCAGTACCTCTGATCCTGACCGAAAATCACTCACGGTTGCAAGGTACGCAGTGAGACCTAGGCTTGATAAAAGCTAAAAAGCGCGTGCGTGCGAGAGGTTTCTCGGCGCACGCGCCTTGTTTTAGTAAGGGCTCATGGTGCCTTAGTTTGAACGACAAGGAGGCTCTGCGGAATGTCAGAATACCGTCTGGTAATGAAAGGCGTGGTCAAGACCTTCCCCGGCGTCAAAGCGCTGGACCACGCACAGTTGGAGCTTCGCCCCGGCAAGGTCATGGCCCTGATGGGCGAAAACGGCGCTGGTAAGTCCACTTTGATGAAGTGCATGTTCGGCATTTACAAGATGGACGAGGGCGAGATCGAATACGAAGGCCAAAAAGTTACCATCCCGAACCCGCTGGAAGCGCTGAACCGCGGCATCGCGATGGTGCATCAGGAGCTACAGCCCATCCCGGCCCGTACCGTGGCCGAGAACATCTGGCTGGGCCGCTACCCCACCAAGAAGGCGGGTCCCATCACCATTGTGGACCACGCCAAGATGTACAAAGATACCGATGAACTGCTGAAGAAGCTGAAGCTGGACATCAACTCCCACGCAAAGCTGGGTTCCCTGAGCATCGCCCAGATGCAGATGGTGGAAATTGCCAAGGCTGTTTCCGCCAACTGCAAGGTGCTGATCTTGGACGAGCCCACCTCGTCCCTGACCGCCAACGAGGTCGAATCGCTGTTCCGCATCATGCGGGAGCTGAAGGATCAGGGCGTTGCGCTGGTCTACATCAGTCACAAGATGGACGAGATCAAGGTCATCGCTGACGAAGTTACCATTATGCGGGATGGCCACTACATCGGCAAGTGGGACGTTGCCAACATGACCAAGGAACAGATCATCGCCAAGATGGTCGGCCGTGAGCTGTCCAATCTGTTCCCGCCGCTGGAGAACCACCCCTCCGACGAGGTCATGATGAAAGTGGAGGACTTCACCTCCATCCATCCGCGTTCCTTCCGCCATTGCAGCTTCGAGCTGAAGAAGGGCGAGATCCTCGGCGTAGCCGGTCTGGTCGGTGCACAGCGCACCGAATTGATGGAAGGCATCTTCGGTCTGCGTGCTCACACCACCGGCAGGGTCTGGATCAAGGGCGAAGAGGTCCACATCAAGCAGCCCCGCGACGCCATCCATAAGAGCGTGGCTCTGCTGACGGAAGACCGCCGCGCCACCGGCATCATGGGCGTGCTGAGCGTGGCCGACAACATCTCCATTGCGTCGTTGGACGCTCTGCGCAAGGGCCCCATCATGCTGGACGACAAGAAGATCCTCGATCTGGTCGCCACCAACAAAGAGAAGATGGCCATCAAGGTGCCCAGCCCCAAGACCGCCATCAAGAGCCTTTCCGGCGGCAACCAGCAGAAGGTTCTGATCGCCCGCTGGCTGGCGAATAACCCCGATGTGCTGATCCTCGACGAGCCCACCCGCGGCATCGACGTCGGCGCAAAGTACGAAATTTACTGCATCATTGCTGACTTGGCTAAGCAGGGCAAGAGCATCATCATGATCTCCTCCGAAATGAGCGAGATCATCGGTATGTCCAACCGTGTCATGGTCATGTGCGATGGCCGCATCACCGGCTTCATCGACGGCAAGGACGCCACCCAAGAGAACATCATGGCTCTGGCGACCCAGTTTGAGACCGCGCCCGAAACGGCAGCGGCCAATCAGTAAACAAGGAGGCTGTCTATTGTGGAAGCTACCAAGAAATTAACGGGTAAATCCGTAAAGAAATGGCTGGGCAACAACGCCATTATCGTCCTGATGCTCGCGGTGTCTCTGATCGTCGGCATCATCCACCCCAACTTCTTCGCTGTTGCGAATCTGATCAACCTGTTCAAGAACGTGTCCATCCGCTACATCATCGCGCTGGGCATCTCAGGCTGTCTGATCACCACCGGCAACGACCTGTCCGCTGGCCGTCTGGCCGGTTTCGCAGCCTGCCTCGCCTGCATCTTTGCGCAGACCGAGGGCGCTGCCGGTAAATTCTATCCCAACCTGCCCACCCTGCCCACCCCGGTGGTCTTCATTCTGGTCATCGCCATCTGCGCCATCGTGGGTCTGTGCAACGGTCTGGTCGTCAGCTACCTGAAGGTCCAGCCCTTCATCGCTACCTTGGGTATGCAGCAGGTCGTCTACGGTATCTGCCTCGTCTACACCGGCGGTACCCCCATCGGCTCCCTGAACAAGGACTTCACCTCTCTGGCCTCCAACACCATCCTGAAGGTCCCCGTGCTGATCTGGATCGCCCTGATCGTGGCTGCGTGCTTCTGGTTCCTGTACAACAAGACCCGCCACGGCAAGTACATGTACGCCATCGGCGGCAACGAGGCTGCCGCTGAGGTGGCCGGTGTCAACGTCAACGCCACCAAGATCCGCATCTACATCCTCGCTTCCTGCATGTTCGGTCTGGCAGGCTGCCTGCTGGCTGCAAAGTCCGGCGGCGCATCCGTCAACACTGCAATGGGCTATGAGCTGGACGCTATCGCAGCTTCTACCATCGGCGGCGTCTCCACCACCGGCGGTGTCGGCACCGTCCCCGGCATTCTGGTCGGCGTTCTGGTCTTTGAGCTGATGAAGGTCGCTCTGCAGTTCATGAACGTCAACTCCTCCTACACCTACATCGTGCAGGGCCTTGTCATCATCGTGGCTGTCGCCATCGATATCCGCAAGTACCTCGCGAAGAAGTAATCCCTGAAAAAGAGAGCGCCTATCGGGCCGCCCGCTCGTTGCAGCGGGCGGCCCACTTTGTTATAATAGAAGAAAAAGCCAAGGAGAACGATTATGTCCGAACTGAACGAAAAAGAAGCCGAGCTGGCCCGGCGCGAGGCGCTGCTGGCCGAGCGGGAGGCCCAGCTCGAAAAGGAACAGGCCGAGTTCGCCGCCGCCAAGGAGCGGGGCGAGGAGGGCAAGAAAAGCTTCCTCAACAACAACGACCCGAACTTCGTGAACCCGAAAGAGAAGCTCTACGACAAATTCCCGCTGACCGTGCACCAGATGGACATCATCATCGGGGTGCTGTTTGCCCTCATTCTCCTGTTTTTGGTGCTGGGCATGACGCACACCAGCTTTTTCGGCCTGTTCGGCGGTTGAACTACCGCAAAAACGCCGGAAGTGCATCTGCCGCATAGAAACAAAAAATGGATGCTGCGATCAAACGCAGCATCCATTTTTGTTGCCTATAAGAGCTGTTCTTTTACAGCAGCACGTACTTGAGGATGAACAGCACGGTCAGGATATACATGAGGGGGCTGATCTTCTTCTCCTTGGCCTTGCCGGTGATGAGGTTGAGCAGGGTCCAAGAGATGACGCCGATGGCGATACCCTCGGAGATGCTGTATGCAGTGGGCATGGCAAGGATGGTCAGGAAGGCGGGGATGCCCTCAGCCGGGTCGTCGAACTCGATCTTCAGGGCGGAACCCATCATATAGAAGCCGACGATGATCAGAGCCGGAGCGGTGGCGAAGCTGGGAATGGTCAGGAACAGGGGGCTGAAGACCACAGCCAGCAGGAACAGCACACCGGTGGTCATGGAGGTCAGGCCGGTGCGGCCGCCCT
>OLOZ01002498.1_pt1 | contig 10241 bp, 8 predicted proteins | sample 1673021 | NCBI WGS metagenome assembly OLOZ01 (sample SAMEA3136747, study PRJEB25190) | human gut metagenome | biome: human gut; feature: human-associated habitat; material: faeces | place: Austria | collected 2013
TAGTACGACTGGGCAGTTACAAGCCCATGACCTTTAGGTCGTGGGTAGTTGACTCGTATCGATCCCCTTATTTTATGCAGGATTCCAAAATTCCTGCTCTGTTATGATTCCTGCTGATTTTTACACCACCGGTTCCGATTCTGTTTCTCACTTTATTTTGTTGAGTTGAGTATACCATGCCCGTTTGGAAAATTCCATCCTTATCAGACTGGCATCTTCCGATAAATGTTTCGCCAGCCCATACCAGAACGCTTTGTCCCGCTCTGTAACACAAAAAATCCCACATCCACCGCCGAAGCAACATAACGCTGCCGCGGCAGGAACATGGGATTTTATTGTTATTTTGTTTAAGTGCCTGTCCCCGACAAAAGCATCTCAGGAAACCGAATCGACGGCTGGCATCTGCCAGCATCCATCATCCGTCTGTCAATGTCCTATCAATCAACCGATGTCGTCAACGTTGCGTGGTTAAAGCTCAACGTCGCTGTCCCGTCACCGTTATCTTTCCAGATTCCCTGAATGGTCGAAGGTCCTTCCGGAGGCATTTCCGAATTCTGGCACATCAGAAACGTTCCGTCTGTATACAGATCCAGCGTTCCATCCTCAAAAGAGAACGGTCTGCAGTCGCCTGCTACAATATAGCTGTACGCACAGCCCGCATTGGCAACCGTCGGTGTCGCTGTGAAGGTGAATTTTACGGATACGCCGGGTTCGTTCATCGCGCCTGCGTTTTCCAGATCAAAATTCTCGCAAACCTCCAGATAGCTGAAAGATGCTCTGGCAATTCCATCCGTGTAGTAATAATTCTCCGACATCACGTTTGTATCATCAAATGTTATGCCCTCCGCTACATCGGTCATATCCGATACGCTGTTTAAAACATACTCGCTGTCGCTCTTGCTGACCGCAGTAATGTCATAGGTTGTTCCTTTCTTCAAATCGCCCGAAACCAGCGTATTATTGTCAGGGGACAGATCCTCCATCGTAATAACTGTCACATCATTTGCGTCTTCGGAATTGATAAAAGTTACTTCCACACGGTCCGGATAGCTCTGATAGGTATAGGTATCGATATTGGAAAGCTGTACCTCAACCGTATCATCAAACGTATTCCACAGGTAATCGATGACCGGCGCGTCCTGATTTCCGGAACAGGAGAAACTCGTCGATGCTGCCGCGGATACCGAGTGCTCATTGTCATTCATATCGGGAAACGCGAATACTTTTACAAGATATTCCCCGTATCCGTACTGTAATAAATCGTCCACATTTCCTTCATAGATTTCTCCGCCATTCCCGTCTGCTTTCAGCGCATCGCTGGAATACAGGAACGCATCTTCATCGTTTACAGCATCCGGTGCACAGAAATAAACCAGATAATAATCTGCGTTTTCCACTCCTGTAAACGAATAATTCCCGTTTTCATCCAGTGTAAAATCTGCCGGTGCATCCAGTTTTGCTTTGCCGGAGCTTTCTTCTCCATCGTTTTTTGTACGATTGGACACAAACCAAGTATTTAATGTGGAATTCACTTGAGAAAAGTAAGTATTCGTGTTATCTGCCACAGAGCTTGCACAGCCTGTGCAGACACAGAGGAGGGAAGCCATCATGACAACTCCGATTTTTTTCTTTGCGCTCATGCCTCTTTCTCCTTTCTCATAAAGCAGGAAACAATCCCGATAATCGCCGTTGCAAAGCACAGTACGAGAATGGTAATAACCGGCAGCAGCGTGCCTCTCGATCCGTACATATCAATGCCATTTAAACGGTCTGCCCATACGGGATAGCTGTTTAAGAAAAAAAGCCCCATCCCCCAGGATACGCACATCACCTGCAGCAGATTCAGTACTTCCACAGCCTTCGCATGAAGCAGGACATATCCTGCTCCACACGCAACACTCAACACAAGACTGAACGCAACTGCAATATCCATATAATCATATACCAGCCCGTATATGCAGAAGATCACCAGAGTCACTGTGCCAATACCTGCACCGATCAAACTGAGCTTTTCACTCATACTTTTCCCTTTCATACTTTTTCCTCCCTCTTTTTACCGGTAAACATGGTTACAATCCCTGCAACCAGGCATCCGACAAATCCTGCCGCGCATACCGCATTAGCAATTAACAGTGCTTTCTGCCATCCCGGTACGATCGTTACAACAACGCTTCCGTTTGTCAGCCCGTTTACCGCAATACTTCTGCTGTCTACATACAGATCATTTTTCGCCGCACGTCTGAGCGCTCCGATTAGCGCCGTGTCTCCTTCATTGATCAGCTTTCCGATGGAAGAACCATACATTCCTGCATCCATGCAATAGTAATCCTGACCGGTTACAAGGAACTCTGCGAAATGATTCTTATATGCCAGAGAAGAATAACCATCCGATGTAACATGTCCTTTAAAGTTCCATTCTCCTCTCAGCACATCATTCAACAACGCTGAATCTGCATTATTGGGAACGCATCCGATTCGATTAAAGGCTGTCATAACAGACATTGCGCCGCCTTCTCGGAATGCACCTTCAAACGATCTCAAGTAAATCTCACGCAGTGCCTGCTCATTGGTAAAAGTGGAAATACCATTTCTTCCGATTTCCTGATCATTCAACGCAAAGTGCTTGATGCAGTAGATAACGCCTACGTTCTGCATTGCCTCCGCTTCATAAGCGCCGACAAGGTATCCGTAGTTTCCGTCCTCTGCATAATACTGGTTATTTCTTCCGCCAAATGCAGTTCTGTGAATGTTTCCGCCGCCGTACCAGATTTCGTTCGCATCGCAGAAAACAGCTTCAATGCCCAACAGATGACCTCTCTGTGTAAATCTCTCTGTATTCCATGTTCTGGATGTCGTAACCTCAGAAACCCAGATCAGCGCATCGGTTCCGGTGCAGGTCAGAGAACCAATACCGATATTGTCATCCGTCCGTTTCATTCCGGGCATTCCAACGCTGTTGATTGCTTCGTAACCATCATTATCGGAAAGCAGGGTCAGCATCTCTTCAATCGTCAGCTGGTCCAGAAAAGCGTTCCAGGTTTCTTCATCGTCATAGTCCGTATAGTACAGATCTGCAAAGGCGATGCCATTGTCTGCGCCGGTCGTATAGGTTTCCCCGGTATCATAATCTGCAGAATTATACCAGTTCGCCACCATATCCTTTAACATTTCTTCCGACATTTCCACAGAGATCATCGCCGGATAAGTGCCGTCCCAGTCATTTCTGGAAAGATATGTAAAGTCAATTCCATAGTAGTTCAGATCTGCAAAGTCAAACTGATTCGTCACTTCTGTTCCATTTTCTTCGGAATATCGGTAGCTGTCCGTATCGAGCTGTTCCTGGTTCCAGGTATAGGTCAGATCTGCATTACCGTCAGCATCCATTCCATCTGCCGCAGTATATCCTTTTGCTGCCAGAATATTGTTCAGTGCATCATGGGCGCTGTTGCCGACTGCCAGATAATAATCTCCTGCGCTCATAATATAGCCTTCTGCGCCGTAAGTGTCATAGCTGGCAAGGAAATATCTGTCCACAGACACGGTTACTTTTTCGCTTGCTCCAGGCTCCAACAGCTTTGTTTTCCCCATTCCGACAAACTGAACCGCCGCTTTTTCCACATGGTTTTCCTTTTCATAATCACCATATGGTGTCTGCGCATAGAACTCCACAACATCTCTTCCCGCAACATCTCCGGTATTGGTCACGGTCACTTCTGCCTCATAGGAATCGGTTTCCGCATTATATTTTACCTGATCCAGCTTCTGCTCAAAGGTTGTATAGGAAAGTCCGTCACCGAAAGTAAAGCTCACCTCATCCGCATAGTTCCATGCATTGCCAGTACTGGAGCCTTTCGTAGAATCTGCATTTCCTGCTTTTAATACCGTATCCTCATAACGGGTTTCATAATATTTGTACCCGACATAAATACCTTCCGCATACACAATCCAGTTGTTTTCCGAACCGTCTGTGCCAAAATCGACGTCATTGTTTTCTACCCAGTCCAGATTTGCCCAGGTCTGTGTATTTTCTCCTGCAAAAACAGTTGCCGGTGCGGACAGAGAATTGGAAGCATAGGTATCTACCAAACGTCCCGAAGGATTTGCTGCGCCTGTCAGCACATTTACAATACCGGTATAACCTACTGCGCCCGGTCTGCCGACTACCAGACACGCGTCTACGTCATACTCATCGAGCCAGCCAAGCTCCATCGCCTGCTCAGAATTGACCAATACGATTATGCTGCCAAATACACCCGCTTCCTTCTGCTGCTTTAAGTAAGACATCAGATCTTCTTCCTGACTGCTAAGCGCCAGATAATTTCTGCCTTCCTCTGTTTTCATTGCAGCGTCCGTGCTCTCTCCGCCGGCTCTGGATAAAACAACAATTGCCGCATCGTTACAGCTGTTCTGCCAGCTGCTTTCGTTCGCTTTTACGGATGCGATATCTCCCTCTACAATGGTTGTCCCGCTCGTCGTTCCAAGCTCCGCATATACCTGCTCGCCCAGCACTGCGTTGACCTGATCGGTTCCCAGCGCTTCCTGAAGCGCAGACGTGAGCGTTGCAGGCACAATTGCATCAAACGGGCTTTTGGAAGAAGTCCCTACGGAATGGAATGCACCGTTACCGAACAAAGTTACTCCTGCATCTTTGGAAAGCGGCAACACGTTGTTGTGATTGGTCAGAAGCACCGTTCCTTCTTCCGCCTGCGTGATATTTTCCGAAGCCACATCCAGCTCCAGAAGCATCGCCATCTGGTTATTGCTGCTGTCTGTTCCATATTCATTATCATAGGCAGCTTCTACAACACCGTTCGCGTTATCCGGCTGAATAATTTTCGTTGTATTGATATTCAGATAGGAATTGATAATTCCGGAATAAGTAAATGTCAGTGTGGTCGCAGTTGTACAAAGCATCGTTCCCAGTGCTGTCACAGCCGCCAGTCCACGTAAAATTGCTGTATTGCGTTTCATAAGTTTCCTCCCTCTTCTTTTTCCGTATCGTTCTTTTTCTTCTGCATTCCTTTCTCCTTTGCTGTCCTCTCTTTCTTTTTCTCCGGCATTACCCAGAATTTCATCGCCGGATAGCTGATCACAACCTGCACAAGGATATTCAGTATATTAGCGAGCGTCGGAATAATCGTTTCCGAAATGCCAAGCCCCGCAAACCACCTCTGGCTGTAAGCCGGAAGCGCTGTCGAAACAATCACCAGAACGACTGCCAGAATTGCATATTTCCATACTGCTTTTCCAAATGCCGCATCCGAATGAAAAACCAGGTTTTTCTGTACAAAAAAATTTACCGTTTGCGCCGCTGCCGTTGCCACTAAAAAGCTTAAAAATCCACAAAGCATCCTGCTTTCCTTTGTTGTGTAGTCAAACACAAACACCTGAAATGGGATTTCCCGAAAGCGTCGAAACCCAACCTCTGTACAGACCCACATCACTGCAAAATTCGTAATTGTCGCACAGTTTGACAGGATATTGAAGATGACAAATTCGTAGATATCCGGGTGTTTTTCTTTCCACTCTTTCAGCTCCTTCATAGTTCACCCTCTTCCCCGCCTGTTTTTTCCTGCTGTGCAAGAATCGCTGCATAAGCTTTATTGGCCTTCCAATTCTCAAAGAAACCGAAGATTACTGTTACAAGGCCCTTTCCTGTCTTTCCGTTTACCGCCAGAAGAAGTCCGTCCACCATTTTGGCGGACACCATTCCTCCTGTCATTTTGGCAATCGCACGGAACGGCATATTATATTGAAATAGTGTATTTAAGTCTGGCGTCTGCCCGTTTTCTTCCGCCTTTTCTATTTTATTTTTCAGCATTTTTGCAATATACCTTGCGACTGGATTTTTCGCATATCGCATATCCGACAGCGGATCATTTGCTTGCAGAACCTTATATCCATTCCAAACCGGATTTCCGGTATTTTCTCCCATCCCAGACATTTTGCATGCCTGCATCCTTGTCTTCCAGATCTGTGTTTTACTCCCCGGGACTTCCAGAATGTGCTGCCCGTCTTTTTGTAATCCAGTTTGGAAAATCTCTCCTGCCAGATGGATATCCTGACTGCTGCTGCCGACGAAAATCCGATACGTTCCCGCTTCCTCTACCCACATTCCGGCTTCTTCATCAAACACCCGAAACGTTTTGTCATCGAATAAAATGCAGACTTCCTTTTCTTCTCCTGCTTCCAGATAAACTTTTGCAAATCCCTTGAGCTCTTTCTCCGGACGTTCGATTTTTCTGTCCGGAAGCGCCACATACATCTGTACGATTTCGCTTCCGGCAATCTCTCCCACATTTTTTAACCGCAGGCGAATTCCGTTTTCTTCCACTTCCAGACCGCTGTACGTAAAGGTCGTATAGGAAAGTCCAAATCCAAAGGGAAAGGATACCGGAATCTGTTCTTTTTCAAAATAGCGATATCCCACATAGATTCCTTCCCCATATGGCAAAGTTCTTTCCTTCGCAGGATAAACAAAAGCGGACGGCGTATCGTCATAATGACAAATCCAGGATTCCGTCAGCTTTCCTCCTGGGTTAACTTTCCCGGTCAGTACATTCAAAACAGCTCCAGCTCCAGCTTCGCCGGACAATCCAGTATGCAAAATTGCCCGACAGTCTATTTTCCATCCGATGTCGACAACGCTTCCCGTGCTGAGTACAGCGACGATTGCCGGATTTTTTTCTGTAAGCTTCTGTAAAAGAGAAATCTGGTTCTGCGGTATTTCAAAATTTTTCCGGTCAAGTCCTTCGGATTCCTCCGTTTCTCCAAGTCCCAGAAAATACAGGATCACCTCCGCTTTGGATGCGAGTTCCAAAGCCTGCGCTTCCAGATTGTAATCCGCTTTTCCATCCCGTCTGTAACCTCTTTCCATCCCGACTACCATAAGGTCTGTATCGGATATTTTTTCTACTACATTTTCTACACTGATCGCATTGACACTGGATGACCCGACTCCCTGATATCTCGGCTCAAAAGCGAAATCCCCGATCACCGCAACCCTTGTTCCAGCAGTCAATGGAAGTATCTCTGCTTCATTTTTCAGCAAAACCATGCTTTCTTCTGCCGCCTTTTGCGCGAGCCTGTGATGGCTTCGATGCAGTTCTTCTTTCTGCTTTTCCAGCTCTTTTTTCTTTTCTCGGGACTGTTTGGGTAAGCTCAGCGCCGCCTGCAGCAACTCATCAACGCGTTCATCCACCTCTTTTTCTGTAATCTTTCCATCCTTTATTGCTGCCAAAAGTTGTCTTGCGCAGTCAAATCCGCAGCCCGGCATCTGAAGATTGGAGCCGTTTCGGATTCCTTTTGTAAAATCATTGCCGCCGCCCCAGTCGGTGACGACAAATCCCTGAAATCCCCATTCCTGCCGCAGAATCTGTTTCATCAGAAACCTGTTTTCATTCGCATACTCCCCGTTCACTTCATTGTAAGAGGACATAACCGCTCCCGGCTTTCCTTCTTTTACGGCGATTTCAAAGCCCGTCAGATACATTTCCCGGAGCGTCCGCTCATCCAGCATAGCATTTACTGCCATCCGCCTTGTTTCCTGGCTGTTTACTGCAAAATGCTTTGCGCAAGCGCTGACTCCTTCCCTCTGGATTCCTCTTATCATAGCTGCCGCCATTTTCCCGGACAAATACGGATCTTCTGAAAAATATTCAAAATTTCTGCCGCAAAGCGGATTTCTCTTTAAATTCAGCCCCGGTGCCAGCAATACGGCGACATCTTCCAATGCCGCCTCCTGCCCCAGCGCGCTTCCAACCTTTTCTTCCAACGCTTCGTCCCAACTGTTTGCCAGCGTGGACGAGGATGGAAAACAGGTGGCTGGCGTCGATGGATTCAAACCGAGATGGTCTCCGTTTCCATATTGTCTGCGGACTCCACTCGGCCCATCTGCAAAGGTAATACTTTCAATTCCGAGATGTTTATAGCCTCTGGAACACCACTCATTCTTTCCTGTCAGAAATGCGGCTTTCTCTTCCAAAGTCATTTTCTCTATCAGCTCCTGATGCCGCACTTTTTCACCCACCTCCTTTTTTTCTTTAGACGCCTTTTGTGATTCTCATTATAACCAAAAAACCAGAGGGAATATCCCTCTGGCACGAATGGTTCCAAATCTGTCACAAACTGCTTTCTATTTCTTCTTTCGGAATCAAAATCCTTATGAAAAAGAAATGATCTTTTACACCGAACTGCATCGTTCCTCCATATTTTTTAGCCGCATAGCTAATGCTCTTAATCCCAAATCCATGATTTCCCGCATCCCGTTTTGTCGTCATCGGAAATCCATTTTTAATTTTTATCTCCGTATCGCAATAATTTCTGACCTCTGCATACACAAACTGCTTTCGCGAAGAAATTTCCATATGGATAATTTTTTTCTCCGGATCGGAGATCATGGAAACATACTCAATCGCATTGTCCAGCGCATTTCCAAAAATCGTACAGATGTCTGTCACATGAATAAACTTCAACAATTCTCCGTCCGCGACGCAGGTAAATGCAATCCCGGCATTACGGATCAGCGGCATCTTTCCGTCCAGCACACCGTCCAGTACCTGATTACCCGTCTGGCGTTCCGGCTGATAGGCTGCCAGCTCGTCTTCCATCTGATCAATCCATTTCGACCGCTTTTCCGGGTCCTGTTCTGCCCGCAGTCCCGCAATCTGATGTTTTAAATCGTGATATTTCATATTAATCAGGTCTGTCACTTCCTGATAATTCCGGTAGCTGTCATACTGGGCGGTCAGTATACTCTGAATCTTGGACAGCTCCTTTTCTGCGCCGACTTCATGCCGTAGGCTCTGATAGGCATACAGGATTGCAAGCCCTCCAAAATCCACCAGCGTCCGGATCGTAAAAATATCCGTTGCAATGGATCCGCTGAACGGCGTATTGCGATAGACGAAGCTTAAATTGCTCAGCATGAACGCACTCAATACAATCAACAGCGTACTGTACAGCTCCTTCACGCTGATTTCCAGCTCAATCTCATCCCGTTTCATCCGGGATTCTATGATCCAGAGTATCATTGTAACTGCTCCATACACAATCGCCAGCGTCAGAATGCTTAAAACTCCTTTTTCAGTCCTTCCCCTGTAAGCAAAATATTCCAGCTGCCATTCCAGGGAAGCCATAAATTCTGCCGTCAGAAACGCTTTCATGCAGCAGTACGCTACCATTTTCCAGGTAGCCTCTATGACCATCCATAAAAACAGAAACATCATTCCAATTGCAATGATCATACAGGGAATCCAAAACAGCGTCGAGACGTTTCCGGTAAGCATCAGCCATCCCGTCTGTAAAACCAGCATTCCCGCCGCAATTCCTGCAAAGCAGCTCTTTTTTATTTTTCTTCTGTAAAAATAACAAAACAACATACAGGATATCCATTCCGCAATCGCCGTATAATAGCGTGGAATATCCTCATAAGTGCCTGTCAGCAATTCTGCCATCTTCAATGTTCCCCCATGTACTGTGCCAATGCTGTCATAAAATCGTTCTTCCTTGCTCGGCTGATCAACAACGCCTCTCCCTGAATCGTGCAGCATCCATCCTTTACACCTTCTACATATTCCAGGTTGACAAGATACCCCTTATTGCTGCGAAAGAATCCGAGCGGTTCAAATTTTCCCGCCGCGTCCTGCATCTTTGCCCGCTCTTTCAGGGTTCCGTTCGACGTATGATAAATCAGGTTATGTCCTTCGCTTTCAATATAATAAACATCCCCTGCATCGATCCGCACAACGCCGTCCGGGGTATTAACCTTTACCGGTTTTCCTGTTTTCTGCGGAATTCTGCTAATCGCCCGTTCCAGCTTCCTTGCAAAGGAAAAATACGTTACCGGCTTCAGCACATAATCCATCGCGTCCACCTCATATCCCCGGATCGCATAATTGGTCATATTGGTGATAAACATGATGACGACCTTCGTATCGAACTTGCGGATTTCTTCCGCCGCTGTCATCCCGTCCATAAACTGCATCTGAATATCCATCAGAATGATGTCTTACTCTCCGGTATATTTTTCTACGATTTCATCTCCATCCGTAAACCGTATTACCCGAAAGCGTTTGCCGGATTCCTGTTGATACTGTTCAATATATTCTGTCAGCTGCTTTGCATAAGCTTCCTCGTCTTCCACAATGGCAATGGTAATCATTTATCAAAACCTCCACCTGATCTTTGGCATCACCTATTTGTTTATTGCTATAATAAATGAAACAAATAGGTGATGCCAA
>OLOZ01002505.1_pt1 | contig 10227 bp, 6 predicted proteins | sample 1673021 | NCBI WGS metagenome assembly OLOZ01 (sample SAMEA3136747, study PRJEB25190) | human gut metagenome | biome: human gut; feature: human-associated habitat; material: faeces | place: Austria | collected 2013
GGCAAGTCCTTCGACGATGAGGAGGCCGACGAGAACGGCTTCAACATGGAGTCGCTGTTCACCATCGACGGCGACGAGGCCCGCGGCTCGGGGCGCTCCGTGGGCAACGTGAATCTCTTCGAGGCGGTGGAGTCGATCTCGTATCTCACGAAGCGCTTCGGGGGCCATGGGGCGGCCGTGGGCGTCACCATCCCCACCAAAAATTTGAAGGCCTTCGCTCAGCGCCTCGACGCCTATATGCAGAAGCTGCCGGAGGCGGCCTTCCATCCGCTGACCGAGGTGGACGCGCTCGTGAGCCTGGACGAGCTGACGCTCGAATCCGTGGCGCTCGTGGAGCGGCTCGCCCCCTTCGGCCAGGAGAACCCCCAGCCCACCTTCCTCGCGCGGAACGTGACGCTCGTGAACACCCGGGCCGTGGGCCAGACCAAGGACCATTTCGCCTGCACGCTGACGAACGGGCGCGCATCGGTGGCCGGCATCATGTTCCACTGCGCGGCCATCGACGCGCTGCTCGTGAACGACGCGGTGGTGGACGCCGCCTTCACGGTGCAGATCGACGAATGGCGCGGCCGCCGCTCGGTGAAGGCCATGCTGGAAACCGTGGCCCCGGCGCGCAGCTGCTGCGCTTTGGAGGCCTGTCTCGACCCGGACGCCGTGTCGTTCACCGCCGATCTGTTCGCCGAGGCGGAAGGGGAACCCGACCTTGCGGCCGCCGACGAGGCGCCCGAGCCGGCGCTGCCCGACTTGGCCCCCCGCCGCGCCCAGTGGGAGGAGACGGCCCGGCGCGATCCGGACGGCTTGGAGGCGGCCATTGTGAAGGCCATCATCGGCGACCGCCCGCTGCATCCGGCCCAGCGAGAGATTCTCGATCGGCTGCGGGCGGGGAAGTCCACCTTCGCCGTCATGGCCACGGGACGCGGCAAGTCGCTGTGCTTCCAAACCTATGCCGCCTTCCGCGCGCTGACCGACCATGCCGCGAGCCTGTTCATCTACCCCTTGCGGGCGCTCATCGCCGACCAGGTGTTCCACCTGCGGGCGAGCCTCGAGCGCTTCGGCATCGTGAGCGCCGTCATCACCGGCGAGTCGACGCCCGAGGAGCGCGCGGCGGTGTACGCGGGGCTTGCCGACGGGAGCCTCGATATCGTGCTCACCACGCCGGAGTACCTCATGTTCCACACCGACGAGCTGGCGGCCTCGGGGCGCGTCGGGTTCGTCGTCGTGGACGAAGCGCACCACATCGGCCAGGCCAAGGCCGGCCAGCGCGTGGCCTACACCCAGCTCGACCGGGCGCTGACCCGGCTCGGAGACCCCGTGGTGCTCGCGGTGACCGCCACGGCCAACGACGCCGTGGCCGACGACATCGATGCGGTACTGCCCATTCAGGACTCGGTCATCGACGAGACGGCTCGCGACAACCTGTACCTGGACGACCAGCGAAACATCCCGCATCGCGACGACTATTTGGCCTCCCTGGTGGCCACGGGCGAGAAGACCGTCATCTATGTGAACTCCCGCGAGCATTCCGTGGCGCTCGCGCGCATGCTGCGCCGGCGGGTGCCGCAGCTCGCCTGCATGATCGGCTTCTACAACGCGGGGCTCTCCCGCGACGAGCGCAAGCGCATCGAGGAGCTGTTCCGTCGCGACGACTTGAAGGTGCTCGTGGCCACCTCGGCCTTCGGGGAAGGGGTCGATATCCCCAACATCCGGCACGTGGTGCTGTATCATCTGCCCTTCAGCGACGTGGAGTTCAACCAGATGAGCGGCCGGGCCGGGCGCGATGGGAAGCCGGCGTGGGTGCATCTGCTCTACGGGCGCGGGGACGCCTCCATCAACGAGCGCATCTTGGCCGACGCGACGCCGGACCACGATGTGATGGCCCAGGTGTACCGCAAGCTGCGCTCGCTGCAGCGCAATACCCCCGACGACTACTTTTGCGTGGCCGACGCCGATCTGGCCGAGGCCGCTTCCGACGCCTTCCGCGCCGTGAGCCCCACCTCGGCGGCCTGCGGCTTGGCCGTGTTCCGCGAGCTCGGGCTCATCGAGACGCGCACCGTTTACGAGGCCGGCCGCCCGCATCTGTGGGTGCGGGTGCGCGAGGGGGCGTCGAAGGTGGAGCTGACCGATTCGGTGCGCTACCGCGAGGGCATCGACGAGCGCACGCTGTTCGGCGGCTTCTGCCGCTGGGCGCTGGGCACCGACGGGCCGACGCTCACGGTGCGCCTTTCCCATCCCATCGTGCCGAAAAACCGGCCGGGCCAGGGACATTAACCAGTAACGATCCGCGGATGCGTCCGCGTTAAGGAGAAGGGAGGCGCCCGTGAGCGTCGAGAGAGACGATTCCGTCCGCGCCGCGGCCGATGCCGTCAGCGCCGGGAAGGCCACCAAGGAGACGGTGGACGCGCTTTTGGGCCGTCCGCATCCCACGGCCGATTCGGCCATCGAGCGCGGGCCCGCCACGCCCGAGGACCGCTTCGCCGAACTCGCGCGCCTGACGAGCGCGTACATGGACGCGCCGGAGGAGGCCATGCTGCGCCGTGCCTTCGAGTTTGCCCGCGCCGCTCACGCGGGCCAGTGCCGCAAGTCCGGCGAGCCGTTCATCATCCATCCCATCGAGGTGGGCATCATCCTGGCCGATCTGCGCATGGACGCCGAGACCATCACGGCGGCGCTGCTCCACGACACCGTGGAGGACACGAAGGTGACCGCCGAGGAAGTGGAGCGCACCTTCAACCCGCAGGTGCGGGCGCTGGTGGAAGGCGTCACCAAGATCACCCGCATCGAGGTGGAATCCCTCACCGACGAGCAGGCGGCCACGATCCGCAAGATGTTTGTGGCCATGTCCAAGGACATCCGCGTCATCGTCATCAAGCTGGCCGACCGCCTGCACAACATGCGCACACTGGCGGCCCTGCGCGAGGACCGGCGCATCTTCAAGTCCCGCGAGACGCTGGAGATCTACGCCCCCATCGCCCATCGCCTCGGCATCAATTCCATCAAGTGGGAGCTGGAGGACCTCTCCTTCTTCTACCTGGAGCCCAACAAGTACAAGCAGGTCTCCCGCATGGTGACCGAGTCCCGCGCCGAGCGCGAGAAGTACCTGGCCGACGTCATCGCCGTGCTCCACGAGGAGATGGGGAAGGTGGGGATTTCGGCCCAGATCATGGGGCGTCCGAAGCATCTGTACTCCATCTACCAGAAGATGACGAAGAAGGGTAAGGGCTTCTCGGAGATTTACGACCTCATCGCCGTGCGCATCATCACCAGCTCGGTGAAGGACTGCTACTCGGCCCTGGGCGCGGTGCACACCTTGTGGCACCCCATGCCCGGCCGCTTCAAAGACTACATCGCCATGCCGAAGTTCAACATGTACCAGTCGCTGCACACGACGGTCATGGGGCCAGCGGGGCGTCCCTTGGAGGTGCAGATCCGCACCGAGGAGATGCCCCGCAACTCCGAGTACGGCGTGGCGGCTCACTGGCGCTACAAGGAGACCGGCGCCTCGCGCCCCGGCGCCGCCGACAACCTGGACGCCCAGCTGGCGTGGCTGCGCCAGATGGTGGACTGGCAGGACGAGACCGAGGACTCCCGCGAGTTCTTGAAGTCGCTTAAGATGGACCTCGACGACACGGAGGTCTTCGTGTTCACGCCCAAGGGCGAGGTCATGAGCCTGCGCGCTGGCTCCACGCCGGTGGACTTCGCCTACGCCATCCATACCGAGGTGGGCAACCACTGCGTGGGCGCCAAGGTGAACGGCTCCATTGTGCCGCTGTCCTATCAGCTGCAGGTGGGCGACCGCGTGGAGGTGCTCACCCAGAAGAGCGCGAGCCCCTCCCGCGACTGGCTGAACATCGTGAAGACGCCCTCGGCCCGCAGCAAGATCCGTTCCTACTTCTCGAAGATCACCCGTTCCGACGACATGCAGATGGGCCGCGACATGCTCGTGCGCGAGATGCGCAAGCACGGACTGGGCCTGTCGAGCGCCCAGTCGATGCGGGCGCTGAAGCTGGTGGCCGAGGCGCTCGGCTTCAAAGACCCCGATGAGATGTACGTGCACATCGGCACGGGCAAGGAGAAGGCCCAGCACGTCACAAACCGCTTGCTGAAGATCCTGGTGGACAAGGGCAACGAAGAGGCGGAGAAGCCCACGGTGGGCACATCGGCCTCCTCCACGGGCATTATGGCCCCCATGCTCACGTCCGTGAAGCGCCCGAAGAAGCACGAGACCCACTCGTCCCAGGGCATCGTGGTGAAGGGTGTCGACGACGTGCTCGTGCGCCTGTCGCGCTGCTGCAACCCCGTGCCCGGCGACGATATCTTGGGGTTTGTGACTCGCGGCCGCGGCGTGTCGGTGCATCGGGCCGACTGTCCCAATGCGCTCGACTTGAAGCGGCATCCCGAGCGCATCATCGAGGTGGAATGGGAGGGCACGCCCACGGCGGCCACCTACCAGGTGGAAATCTACATCGAGGCGCTCGATCGCATGAACCTGCTTTTGGACGTGACGCGCGTTATTTCCGAGATGGGCGCCAACGTGCTGTCCTGCAATACCACCACTCACCGCGACGGCATGGTGGAGATGCGCTTCCTCTTCCAGCTGTCCGATCTGGCGGTTATCGAGCGGATGACAAAGCGCCTGTCCGCCATCGACGGCGTCTTCGACGCCCGTAGAATGATGCCCCAAGGATCAAGCAAGAAAGGTTGAGATGTGGGGAGACGTCGGGTGCCTTGACCGAGCGAGTTCCGCAGATGGTACCGAAGGCGCAGCGAGAAGGGGAGAAGTAAGCCCTGACGCCTTCGATATCAGCGAGGACTGTTTGAGCGAATCAAGGTACCCGGCGCCTCCCCTTCCAGTTGCTTTCAATATAGTATTCAAGAAAGGTTGAGCTATGGCGACGGATTTGTATGAGATCAGCGGATTGTGCGTCGATGTCGAGTATATGGCCATGGGCGTGCTTGCCAACAACGTGTACATCGTATCCGACGGCGAGGGCACCATGGTGGTGGATCCGAGCTGCTCGGTCGACAAGATTCTCGCGGCCCTGGGTGACCGCAAGCTGGACGCCATCGTGCTCACCCACTCCCACTTCGATCACACCGGCGCCGCCGCCGAGCTGCGTAAGGCCACGGGCGCGCCCGTCATCGCTTCGGCCGTAGACGCGCCGCTCATCGAGGAGCCCCGCGACGAGGACCTTTCCACCCGCGGCGTGCCGTGCCCGGTGGATCGCACGGTCTCTCACGGCGATGTCGTGGAAGTGGGGAACATGAAATGGAAGGTCATCGCAACCCCGGGCCACACCCCTGGCTCCATCTGCCTGTTCAACATTCCGCAGTTCGGCAACCATCCCAAGGGGCTGCCAGTGCTCATCTCCGGCGACACCCTGTTCGCCGGCACCATCGGGCGCACCGACTTCGAGGGCGGTTCCATGGCTGACATGCGCGCTTCCCTGAAGAAGCTCGCGGCGCTGCCCGACGACACGGCGGTTCTTCCCGGCCACAACAACCTCACCACCATCGGCGCCGAGCGCCGCCGCGTCTTCGCCCTCTACGGCGACCCGGAGTAGGGCTGCGGGCGCTTTTCGCTTTTTCGAAAAAAGACGGCGATCTGTCCTACTGACGGGCTGTCATAGGGTAGACTTGGTGCACTGCGCAAATTGCTGGGCGCAGCCTATCCGTTGGAAGGAACTCCGTGACGATCGAGTGGACCTTTTTCCTCTCCGAGCTTATGCAGAACCCCATCCTTCTGGTGGTGACCCTGCTTAATATCGGCGTTATCATCGTGAACGGCGCGACGGATGCGCCCAATGCCATCGCCACGGCGGTCTCCACCCGGGCCATGAAGCCTCGGCACGCCATCATCATGGCGGCGGTGTTCAATTTCCTGGGGCTTTTGCTCGTGTCGCTGGTCTCCACGGCGGTGGCCCATACCATTTTCTCCATGGTGGATTTCGGCGGCAACTCCCATCAGGCCCTGACGGCGCTCATGGCAGCGATGGTCGCCATTATCGTCTGGGGTGCGGCGGCCTGGTGGTTCGGCATCCCCACCTCCCAGTCCCATTCGCTCATCGCCGGCCTCACGGGGGCTGCCATCGCCGTCCAGGGCGGTCTCGATGCCATCAACGGGGCCGAGTGGATGAAGGTCATCTACGGCATTTTGCTCTCGACGCTGCTCGGCTTCGGCCTGGGCTGGCTCAACTACAAGCTCATCGGGCGGCTGTGCCGGCATGTGAACCGTCAAAAGGCGAACTCGTTCTTCAAGTGGGCGCAGATATGCTCCGGCGCCGGCGTGGCCTTCATGCATGGCGCCCAAGACGGCCAGAAGTTCATGTCCATCTTCATGCTGGCCATTATGATGACCGCCGGCATGGGCATGGATCTGTCGGGCGTGGCGATGCCCATGTGGCTCATGATCTTCTGCGCCTTCAACATGGGCCTCGGTACGGCCGTGGGCGGCGAGCGCATCATTAAGTCCGTGGGCATGGACATGGTGAAGCTCGAGGCGTTCCAGGGATTCGCCGCCAGCCTTTCCACGTTCGTGAGCCTTATGCTCGCCACCTTCGGGGGCTTGCCGGTTTCCACGACGCACACCAACACGACGGCCATCATGGGCGTGGGGGCCGCGAAGAACCCCAAGTCCGTGAAATGGTCTATCGCCATCGATATGGTGAAGACGTGGGTGCTCACCTTCCCGGGGTGCGGCATCCTGGGCTTCGCCTGTGCCAAGTTGTTCCTTATGATCCTGTAACACGAGAAGGGAAGTCCAGTGGCCAAGAAACACAAGTACGATTACTTCGACGCCTACGAAGAGCTGTCCGATCTGGCCGTGCAAGAGGCGAGCGTCCTTGTGCGCGCCATGGAGAACTTCACCGATGCCGCTGCCCTGCGCGCGGTGCTCGATGAGGCCCATGCGCTCGAGCACGCCGGCGACATGATCAACCACGACATCTACAAGCACGTCGGCAACGACTTCATGCCGCCGTTCGATCGCGAGGACATCGTGGCTTTGGCCGGCGCGCTGGACGAGATTCTGGATGAGATCGAGGACGTGCTGCAGTACTTCTACATGTTCGACATCCATCAGATTCCCGAGGACGCCCTGCGCTTCGCCACGCTCATCCGCAAGTCGTGCAAGGCCGTGGACGCCGCCATGGAGGACTTCCGCAACTTCAAGAAGTCGAAGAACTTCAAGCAGCTTGTCATCCAGGTGTCCGACAACGAGGAGGAGGCCGACGGGCTATACGTGGAGGTCATCCGCAACCTGCACGTGAACCATGCCGACGAGCCCATGCACGTGCTGAAGTGGTCGCGCCTGTACGCCTTCATGGAGAGCTGCTGCGACGCCTGCGAACACACCGCCGATCTCATGAGCACGATTCTGCTGAAGAATATGTAGGCTCAGGATCGGGGAATCGGTACACCTACGTAGGGGCGGCGCTTGCGCCGCCCTTTCTGCATTGGCAGATGTTCGGGCTTGGGAGTGCCGACCAAGGACGGCCCCTACGGGGGCGGTCGGGGCGGCCCCTGCGGGGGATGGCAGATGTTCGGGTTTAGCGGCGTTTCTTTAGGTCGCGGGGGTTGTGCTGGGGCTTCTTCGGGTCGGGGGTTTGCGGTTCGAAGGGGTCGAAGGCCGGCTCGTCGTCGGCTTTTCGTGCCGCATCCGCGTCGGCGCCTTCCATGCCTTCCTTTTTCTCGCTTCCCGCATCTTCTGTGTCCTGGGCGTCCGCGGCAGAATCCTTCACCGCTGCCTGCGGGCCGGTGCGACGGGGCTCGTGCTCCAGGCCGATGATGCGGTAGAGCTCGTCGCGGTCGACGAACAGGCGATCGGAGGGGTCCGGCGCCGGCTCTGCGACGTGCTCGTCCTCGTCGGCCAAGGGCACCACCAGTTTATCCATGAGCACGGTGGGTTGGAAGTGCTCACCGTCGTCGTCCATCCAACGGCCGCTCAGACGGTCGTAAAGCTTCTTGCCCCTCCTCTTGAAGCGGTCGAACTTGGTCGTGCCCTGGCGTTCGCGGGCCGTCTTGCCCATGGGCACGTGCACCTTCCGCGCGATGAAGCGAATCGGCCGCGCCACGCTTTCCACCACGGTGTCCGAGTAGTCGCGGGGCGGCTTGGTGCGCCAGCCCATGATGAGGGACAGGTAGCGCAGGACCATGATGAGGCCGGCGCACAGGATGCCCGCCGTGTCGGGCAGGATGCCGTTGGCCTTCAGCGGGCAGTAGACCATGCAGCCGATAAGGGCCGCGCTGCCGTAAATGGGGCCGGTTTGGAAGGCGACGGGCGGACGGTTCATGAGCACGTCGCGGGAGATGCCCCCGCCGATGGAGGTGATGGTGCCGAGCACTACCGAGGGGATGACGGTAAGGCCCGCCGAGAGGCTCTTCGACGCGCCGATGATGGCCCACAGGGCTACCGAGATGTTGTCCAGGAGGTCGACGATGGGGTCCAGGTAGGTGGCCAGCTTGCCGAAGTAGAACACTGCCACGCCGGCAAGGGCGCAGGACAGGAGAAACCAAGGGCTTTGGAAGGCGTACAGGCCGTAGTTCTGGAGCAGGATGTCGCGGATGATGCCGCCGCCCATGCCGGTGATGCAGGCGATGGCCACGGTGCCGAAGATGTCATAGCGGGCGCGCACGGCGGACATGCCGCCGGACAGGCCGCCGGTCACGGTAGCGGCGAACTCGAACCAGAAGGGGAGGTCGAAGGCGGTCTCGAGGGTCATGGGCGTTCCTACCGATTCCGCACGTCGGGGACGTCGTCGCCGGCCGCGGCGTCTTCCACAGCCACGACGAGGGCCACCACGGGCTCGCCGTAGAAGTTCACATCGGCGGTGAGGCGGTGGGAAGCGGCCAGATCGAAGTCGTCGGCGTCCATGACTTTAATGGCGCTCAGGGCGCCTGCGCGCGCCTGGTCGTACAGATCCCAGAAGCTGGCGCGGCTGACGGCCTCGGTGGCCGGATGGTGCCAGGGAGCGCGCTCGCCGTTGGCGAAGGCGGAAGTGGCGCGCTCGGCGGCCCGGTGGCTCATGGCCCCGGTCATGGCGTGGGGGCGCACGAGGCGCTCGGCAGCGGAAAGCACGGCGCGCTTGGCGCCGGTGGGGGAGTAGAGGGCCCGCTGGGCCGCGCGCTCGGCTCGCACGGCGCTTTTGAACATGGTTTTGGGCATCGTGAGGCCGAAGGCGTCGTCGACGGCTCCGGCGTACAGGCGGCCCACGGTATCCAACATGCTGTCGCGTCCGCGCAACACCGAGGTGGCGGGATGGTAGGTGGCCACGGTCTCGCCGCGCTTGGCCGTCAGCACAAGCTCGTCCAGCTCGGTCTCGATAACGGCGTGCACCTCGTGGGCGTCCTCGGCCGCGAGGCCTTCCACACCGGCGGCGCACAAGGCGTTCACCTGGCTTATGACGAGTGGATGCACCGTGCTGTCCAGCAGGTAGTGGCACACATAGCCCAGCGCGTAGGCGCGTCCGACGGAGCGCTCCTGCGCCGGCAGCTCGCGCACAGCGCTCTTCAGGGCCACGAGGAATTCCGCCGGGCGCGCCCGATGCAGGGTCGAGGCCAGCTTTCCCACGCGGCGGTAGCGCGGATCGGGCGCGACGAAGAACAAAGGATCGGGGCCCTGGTTGCCCAAAAGGAAGGCCTCGGCCGCATCGCGGGAGCCCCCGATGGTATCGAAGGTCTCGCCGTACACGTCTTTCCCGAACAGGTCGTGCGTGATGATGGCCGGCATGGCTTCTCCTCTCCGATGGCGTTGCCCGATGTTGAATGCAAAGCGATCATGATAGGTACACAGGCCATCATAAACAATGGTGCGGCCGCCAGCGGACGGTGGGTGCCGTCCGTCGGAAAACCGACATACTAGGTAGATGGAGCAGACGGCGTTCCTGTGGCGGGACGGACGGTGCCACCTGGCGGGGTGGACGGCGCCGCGTGGCGGGGTGGCCAGGGGTGCCTCGGCGGGGTGGTCGGCATCCCTGGGGCCGGACGGCCGCTCGCCGCCTGTGGCCGCTGATGGCATTCCAACCGAAGATGCGCCCGTACGGGCTGCGCTCGCCCTCATTGACCTTGCAACTTTGCTATAGTGGTGCCCACTTGCATTTTCGACTAGTTCCGTATCGAAGGAGAGCAAGCGCAATGGCTCTGATCGTCGCGAAATTCGGGGGCACGTCGGTTGCCTCCCCCGAGCGCATCAAAAACGTCGCCAAGCGCCTGGTGGGCATGCGCCAGCGCGGG
>OLOZ01002508.1_pt1 | contig 10219 bp, 10 predicted proteins | sample 1673021 | NCBI WGS metagenome assembly OLOZ01 (sample SAMEA3136747, study PRJEB25190) | human gut metagenome | biome: human gut; feature: human-associated habitat; material: faeces | place: Austria | collected 2013
TGGATCCATACATGGGAAGCGTGGATGAGACGGGAGGAAACGAGGAGAGGCCGGTTTCAGTCGGCGACTGATCGGCCTCTTAGATCGCGAACGCCAAAGCATATGTATCATGGTTGCGCCGAGATTGAATGGAGGAACGTTCTGATGAGCTCTGTCTCTTCAATCTCGGTGCATGCTATGTCGTACCAAAGAACCCCGATCGAACATTCCTGTATAACTGATGTCAGCTGTTGAACATCGCATGCTGATAACTTGTCTGCACATCTGTTTATAAGCTTCCAGATTCGGCAGGCTCTCAAGATAGTGGTTCAGCCAAGTGGCTCCGGCCAGCTTGGGAATCAGTGTTTCAATATCGCACTCGTCTATCTGTTCATGGGGTATTTTCAGCTTGGTCCGGCAGATGTGGCTCTTGGCACAATTTAGTGCTGATTTGCCTCGGCTTCGATACATGGATGAAACGCCGCGGACCGCTGAACCAAGCAGCCAAATGACCGCTGCTCGTTCGTCACCCTGCCTTACTTGGAAATCGTATCGTCAAGGTGCGCAAACAGTGGGCGAGCCAGCCATGCCAAGGGTAGTGATGCCAGTGCTGAAATCAGCAGAATAAGCCAAACCGTGCAATGTGCGTGCAGCCATCCGTAAAGCATTTGCCCGAGTGGCTGAGTGCATATCGTCAACGATGAAATAATGGCCATGACCTTGCCGGTAAACGCGGTTGGCGTCCTCATCTGAATAGATGGCACGAGAATGAGGTTCAAGAAATCAACGGCGATTATGACTGCCGCAGTGCAGAGCACCAGCATGATGAGCTTGGTTTGCGTTGAACATGGAAGCAGGAAAGCGATGGCCGGCGGAAGCAGCATAAGACTTTCCACGAACAACAACGAAGGGGCGTTTTGTGATTTCAAACGGTTGGCGAAACATCCAGCAATGAATGTTCCCGCTATGCCGGCAATGCCGATAATGCCATCGCATAGACCATATGTCGCCGCATCGTAGCCTAACGTAGTTCGAATAATGTAAGGAAAGCTTACTGAACTGAATCCAGTCAGTATCAGATTAATCCATGTGCAAACACCGGCTAATCGTGCTACGGTCGGCTCCTTGCGAAGCAGGAAAGCGGTCGCCGAATGCATATCGCCAATAATGACGCCGAGCAGGCAGATGCCGGCATCATCTTGATTCGATAGGGGCTTCGCGAGTCTGATGAAGCATTCAACCATGGCTGCCGACATAAAACATGCTGCGGTGATGAGCATCATCGGTCGAATGCCAATCAGCCCGTACATCACGCCACCTAGGAAACTCGGGAGTAATTGGCTGAGCTGCTGCACTTGGTTGATGATGGCCGCGCCTCGGCGAAGATCAGTGGAGGACTCTCTTCCGATGATTTGTGGCAGTGCGGATTGTACGACGGGAGTTTCCATGGCATCGAGTACTGCCAATACTACCTGCATGATGGCGATGGCGAGAATGTTGAATCCGGATAGTGCGAAAAACACAGTCGCGAGCAGCGTGACGATTCCTGAGATGATATCGAGCGCCACCATCATGGCACGTTTGCTTACTCGGTCGGCCATAACACCTCCGAATGGGCTAATAAGTATGGTCGGAATGACGGATATGGCCAGCACGGTGGCGAAGGTCGTGGATGATGCGGTTTCGTCCAGTACCCACATGGACATGGCAAATCGGAGCATGGTATTGCCGAACAAGGAAATGCCTTGACCGAGTACAAGCAGGATGAAGTTTGCGGAGCGCAAGCTGGATTGGAGTGTCTTTGCTGACGAGTTTTTCATGACTATTCCTTTCGATACCGACTGATGGTATGTAAAAAAGTGCAAATTAAAGATAGATTGATATTGCCGAGCTTTTATTGCGGATTGCTGGCGAGTAGGAAGAAGCCTTCCGCAAGACGATCTTCCATATCACTGTCGTGATCGATAAGCGGAACCCCGAGCGAGTCCATAATCAATCCAAGACAGTGGATGCGATGCTTGAATTCACTAAGGGTAGTGATGGGGTAGAAGTTTGGGGCTAGCCAGTAATTGAATAGCAGTGAAAAAAGTTCCGCGGCTTCTTGAGGGTATTCGGTTGTAATTGAACCGTCCTTTAACCCCTCCTGGATGAAGTCGTATGCGATTTTGGTGCTGTCGGTTCGCCAGATGCGAAGATTTTCGGCGAGGATTTTCGGGTCGTTCAGCAGGGGAAATGCATCGCGCATGAGGGTCATATGTTCGGCGTCGGTAATCTGCATCATGAGCGAATTGCGTAGTTTTTGCAATCCGTTTCGTGAGTCATCCTCTTGATTTGCTTGGGGAAGAAGTCGTTCGTTGTCGGAATCTACCAGCGCATACAGCATCGCTTCTTTGTTTTTGAAATGATGATAGATAGCGCCTTTGCTGAGGTCTTCGAGCTCGTCGAGAATATCTTGAATCGTGGTGCGCTCATACCCCTTTTGCGCGAACAGCTTTTTCGCGGCGTCAAGGATTCGCTGTCGCGTCACCTCAGGGTGTGCATTACGCGCCATATGCCTCTCCTTCAATGGTGGAGTCGAATACACCAACATTATACATACCGTTGGTCGGTATGGTATGTCGGATGCCTCCCAGCTCGGTCGAAAAGTGTACCGAAAGAATCTCTGTAGATTTCTGCAAAGAAACCTGAATCTGTGTTGCCGGGGTGCGGGACGTCTGTCTTTTCTGCGGTTAGTGCATGATTGGTCGTCCAAGGTCAACTTGAGTGAGTGACGGCTGGGTTCCCGAAGGGAAATAAGACTCTGGTTCCTATATGCCTTTTACGGCATGGGGCTTTTAGTGAAGAACGATTGCATCCGATGTGAAAAATCCCACAAATCCGGCCCACGTCCTGCCCTGGAACTTCAAAACTGTTGCCAATGCTGGAAACACGCCGTATATAGTGTTTGAAAATGTGACGAGACACTGTATGTTGTGGTCTTGATTTTTATTTTTGTTCGGATAATGTGTGCCACGTACCAACGACGTACGGTCGTGAAAGGACGTGGAACATGAACATTACGTTATACACCAAGGCAAACTGCCCGCAATGCACGGCGACAAAACGCCAATTGGACAAACGAGGCCTTCCGTATACGACTGTCGACATTACGGCCAACGCACGTATTTCCGACAGATTGCGGAACGAAGGATGGCGGCAGATGCCAGTCATCATCGCAGACGACGAATCTTGGTCCGGGTATCGTCCAGACAAAATCCACGAGCTGGAGGCTCGCTGCCGGTGAGCGCGCTGGTGTACTTCTCGTCGGCATCGGGCAATACGACACGCTTCGTTGAAGGATGCCGATTGGATGAATTCGGCATCCATGCAATGCGCATCCCGCTGCGGTCGAACGAGCCGGAGCTGCATGTGGATGAGCCCTATGTCTTGCTGACACCTACATACGGCGGAGGAACAATCGGCAAAGCAGTGCCCGTGCAAGTCAAACGATTCCTCAATGATGAACGCAACCGCAGAGGCATCATCGGAGTCATCGCATCGGGTAACACCAATTTCGGCGAAGCCTACGGCATCGCAGGCGACATCATCGCGGCTAAATGCCACGTACCGCTACTCTACCGGTTCGAACTGATGGGCACTCCGGAAGACACCACGATCGTGCGCGAAGGCCTGCGCAGTTTTTTCGACGAATACACACAACAGGAACAACGATAACCATGCCAGAAGATTCAACGACACCACACGCAGCAACCGACGTTACAGCCTCCTACGATCGCGCCCATGACTGGCACTCGCTCAACGCGATGCTGAATCTCTACGACAAGCAGGGACGCATCCAATTCGATAAAGACCTTCAAGCCGTACGCGAGTACGTCGAAAAGCACGTGCTGCCGAACACCGTCCACTTCGACTCCACGCAAGACAGACTCAGTCGGCTCATCGCAGACGGCTACTACGACGAATCCGTATTTGCCCAATATGACACCGAATTCCTTGACAGGTTCTACCGCAATGTGGATGAGTGCGGCTTCGAATTTGATACATTCCTCGGAGCCTTCAAGTTCTACCGCTCATACGCATTGAAAACTTTCGACGGCAAACAATACCTGGAGAACTTCCCACAACGCGCAGCAGCCGTTGCGCTCGCGCTTGCCGCCGGCGACCATGCGGCTGCTGAATCGTATTTCGAAGAACTTGTATCAGGGCGTTTCCAACCGGCGACGCCCACTTTCCTCAACCTCGGTAAAGCGCAGCGCGGAGAGGCGGTCAGCTGTTTTCTCGTACGTATCGAAGACAACATGGAGTCCATATCGCGTGGCATCAACGCCGCATTACAGTTGAGCAAGCGAGGTGGCGGCGTCGCGCTGTTGCTTAGCAATCTGCGTGAGACCGGCGCGCCCATCAAGCGCATCAAACATCAGTCCAGCGGCGTTGTGCCTGTGATGAAACTGCTGGAGGACTCTTTCAGCTATGCCAACCAGTTGGGCGCTAGACAGGGTGCCGGTGCGGTGTACCTCAACGCTCATCATCCGGACATCATGCATTTCCTCGATACCAAGCGTGAGAACGCGGATGAGAAGATTCGTATCAAATCTTTGGCTCTTGGAGTAGTGATCCCCGACATCACATTCGAGCTGGCGAAGAGACACGAACGTATGGCCCTGTTCAGTCCATATGACGTCGAACGCGTCATGGGCAGACCCTTCGCCGATGTTTCCATCAGCGAAAACTACCGGAATATGGTGAACGATGAACGCATCGGGAAAACCTACATCGACGCACGAGAGTTCTTTATGACTTTGGCCGAATTGCAATTCGAATCCGGATACCCGTACATGGTGTTCGAAGATACTGTGAACCGAGCCAATCCGATCGACGGACGAATCGCCATGAGCAACCTGTGCTCGGAGATCCTCCAAGTGCAGGAGCCAAGCACCTATCATGAGGATCTGTCCTACGATCACGTGGGACGTGACGTGTCCTGCAATCTTGGATCGCTTAACATCGCCAAAGCGATGGACGGTGATTTGGGACGAACTGTGGAACGTGCAATTCGCGCACTGACCTCGGTGTCGGAACATACGGACATCGCGTGTGTGCCATCCATCCGACGCGCCAACGACGAAGGTCATGCCATCGGCCTGGGACAGATGAACCTCCATGGATTCCTTGCCAGAGAATCGATCATGTACGGTTCACCGGAAGCCCTCGACTTCACCGACATTTACTTCATGACCGTTGCATACCATGCCTACCGTGCCTCGCATGAGCTCGCAGTCGAACGCGGAACACGGTTTGTAGGCTTCGAGCGGTCCGCCTATGCGAAACCTGCAGGCGCAGGCAACTATTTCGACAAATACACGAACGGCGAGCGATCGCTGGCGCCGAAGACCGGAAAAATCGCGTCGCTGTTCGCACGGCGGGGCATCCATATCCCCGACGAGGATGATTGGCGTCGTCTGCGTGATGACATCATACGTGACGGTATCTTCAACCAATATCTGCAGGCTGTGCCGCCCACTGGGTCAATTTCGTACATCAATCATTCCACGAGCTCCATCCATCCTATCGCCTCGAAGATTGAGATTCGCAAGGAAGGCAAGATTGGACGGATCTACTATCCAGCTCCGTATATGACCAACGACAATCTCCAGTATTTCGCGGATGCGTACGAAATCGGATGGAAGGCCATTGTTGATACGTATGCCGAGGCGACGCGGCATGTCGATCAGGGCCTGTCGCTGACCTTGTTCTTCCCCGATACGGCGACTACCCGAGATTTGAACAAGGCGCAAATTTATGCATGGCGCAAAGGCATCAAAACGCTATATTACATCCGCATTCGTCAGCAGTGACGTCGAGGCCCTGCTTTTCGAAGCGGTCAACGATTTTCTCGAGCTCTTCCTTCGGGGCACCCTTTTTGGTGGAGATAATCATAAAATTTTTCCTTTCTATCCTTCTTTTCCACGCCCTCTTTGCTCCGCTTTCCAGCGGAAGAGAGTCGATTTTTACATCACTAAATGGGTGTGCGCACTGCCGTCCAGCCGCAGCAGCTGAGCCAGATAGGCGGCAGCGTGGAGATAGCCGCTGATGCCCTCGCCGATGAAGTGGCCCTGACAGCCGAACGAGACGATGTCCGTCTTGCGGAAGGGCTCGTGCTCGTCGGGCTCGCTGAGCAGCACTTCCACGGCAGGCACGCCGCAGAGGCGCAGCGCGTCGAGGATGGCGACGCTGTAGTGGGCGTAGCCGCCGGGATTCAGGATGATGCCGTCGGCCCGGCCTGCGGCAGACTGGATCTCGTCGATAAGGTCGCCCTCGTGGTTGGACTGGAAAAATTCCACTTCCATGCCCATCTGGGTGCAGCACAGCTCGAGGTAATCCAGCAGACCGTTATAATCCAGCTGACCGGCCACGCCCGGCTCGGTGAAGTGCATCATGTTGAGGTTGGGGCCGTTAATGACTAAAAATTTCATCCAGTGCCTCCATTGCGGCAGTCACGGCGTCCTCCACCGTGCCGCTGTTCGGGATAACGGCGTCTGCCGCCGCGAGATACAGGGGGCGGCGCTCCGCCTCCATCTTTTTCAGCGCCTCGGTGCTGGACGAGAGCGGACGTCCGCCGCCCACCGTCAGCGCATTCAGGGGCCGGTCGAGGAAAAGCACGACGCCGTTCTGATGCAGCGCCCGCAGATTCTCGCCCCGCTTGATGATGCCGCCGCCGCAGGAGAGCAGCTGTCGTCCCTCTTTGGCAAAGCGGGCGGTCTGGGCGGATTCCTTCGCACGGAAGCCGTCCTCGCCCTCGGCGGCAAAGATGTCGGGGATGCTGCGGCCATCGGCCTTGACGATCTCCTCGTCGAGGTCGATGAACTTTTTGCCCAGCTTTTCGGCCAATGCACGGCCCACGGTGGATTTTCCGCTGGAGGGCATTCCGATGAGGGCCACGTTGAGCATATCGCGGCGGAGTGCGGCAGTGATTCGTCCGATTTCCCCTGCCGCGTCGTCGAACTTCCGGCTGAGGAAGTATTCGGCGGCATACACGGCCTGCGCCACCAGCATCTCGAGGCCGCCCACAGCCACCGGGACCCCGGCCTCCTCGGCCCGGAGGATGAGCTCCGTCTTATCGGGGTTGTACACCACGTCCAGCACAGCTTCCAGCCCGGGCATTTTTGCCACGTCCAGACTGCACATGCCCACGTTGGGGTACATTCCGGCGGGGGTGGTGTTGACGACGATCTGTGCGCCGCTGGCAACGGCTTCTTCATAGGAGAGCTGGCCTTTGGCGGCGTCGGGCGTCCGGCTGACGGTGAGCACTCTGGCCGCACCCTTGTCGCGGGCGACGGCGCTGGTGGTGTTGTGGGTGCCGCCGGTACCGAGGATGAGGACGGTCCTGCCCGCAAAATCGACGCCGTGGGCGTCGCACAGGTGGGCAAAGCCGAGATAATCGGTGTTGTAGCCGTAGAGCAGGCCGTTCTTGTTGACCACAGTGTTCACCGCGCCGATGGCCTTGGCACGGGGGTCGATGTAGGTGCAGTATTCCATCACCAGCCGCTTATAGGGGATGGTGACATTGATGGCCTTGAACTGCCGCCTGGTCAGGAAAGCCCGGGCTTCCTCTTCGGTGGGAAGCGGGCAGAGGTCGTAGCGGTAGCCGCAGAGCATCTCATGGATGATCTTCGAGTAGGAATGGCCCAGTTTCGAGCCGATGAGTCCGTATTCCATCACAGTCCCTCCCTGCGGTAGCTGGTGGGCCTCTCCATCCATGCGGTGCCGTAGCGGGCGGTCATCAAATCGCCCACAGCCAGCGCGGCGGCGCAGGTCTGGACGATGGCGGCCCGCGGCACGATGCAGGGGTCATGACGGCCCTGAATGGAGAGGGGCGCGTCCTGCTTTGCAATGTAATCCACCGTCTCCTGCTTTTTGTAGATGCTGGGCGTCGGCTTGACAGCGGTGCGGAAGACGACAGGCATTCCGTTGGTGATGCCGCCGTTGATGCCCGCGTTGTGGTTGGTGGCCGTGACCACCGAATCGCCCTTCATGCGGAAGGCATCGTTGGCCTCAGAGCCTTTCAGGTCGGCGAAGCCGAAGCCGGTGCCGAACTCAATGCCCTTCACGGCAGGCACCGAAAACGCCATGTGGGAAATAAGGCTCTCCACGCTGTCAAAATACGGCTCGCCCACACCGGCGGGCAGGCCGAGAATGGCTGTTTCAAGGATGCCGCCCACGCTGTCGCCCTCCGAACCGGCGGCACGGATGGCCGTTTTCATCGGCTCTTCGACGGAAGCATCCAGCAGGGCGAAGCCCTCGTCCCTGCTTTCCAGCACGCTCACCTGAGCGGCCAGTGCGGCGGCATCGTCCAGCGCAAAGGGCGTATCGGAAATGCCGGCACAGCGGGCGATGTGGGTGGCGATGTCGATGCCGGCGCGGTTCAGCGCACCCAGCACGATGGCACCGCCTGCCACCAGCGCGGCAGTGATGCGGCCCGAAAAGTGTCCACCGCCCCGGGCGTCCTGAAAGCCGTGGTATTTGGCGTAGGCGGTATAGTCCGCGTGGCCGGGGCGGAGAAGGTCAGCCGTCTTGGCGTAGTCGCCGCTGCGGGTGTTCTGGTTCTCGATCATCAGGGCGATGGCCGTGCCGGTGGTGTGACCGTTCACGACGCCGGAGAGCAGCTGTACGTTATCAGCCTCCACGCGGGGCGTCGAAAGCCCGTCGCCCCGGGCGCGGCGCTTATCCATGCAGGCGGCAATGAATTCCTCATCCACCGGCACACCAGCGGCCATGCCGTCCAGCACACCGCCGATGGCCCTGCCGTGGCTCTCGCCGAAGATGGTCAGCGCCAATGCGCTGCCAAAGGTGTTTTTCATGGCTTTAGTCCTCCATGCCCAGCAGGGGGCGCAGCCCCTCCACCGGGATGGTCTCCGCGCGCCAGCAGCCCAGACCCGGCACCTTGATGACGGTGATCTGGCCGCCCTGTGCCTTTTTGTCGTGGAGCATCTCGGCGTAGACCTTGTCCTTATTGTAGGCGGTACGCAGGGGCAGGCCCAGACGGCGGTAGACCGCACGGACGCGCTTCTGCAGTGCCTTGGACTCGATCATCGGCAGCATCCCCAGAGCCACGCACTCGCCGTGGTAGAGGCCCACGGTGCGGCGTCCCTTGACGCCCTTGACGGCCTCGATGCCGTGGCCGATGGTGTGGCCGAAATTGAGGGCCTTGCGCACCCCATGCTCCGTCTCGTCCTGCTCGACGATGCTCTTTTTGAAACGGAGGCTGCGGTAAATAATTTCGCCGATCTGCCCGTCGATGTCGCCCTTCTCGAAGATGGCGAACAGTTCCGGGTCGGCCAGCAGACTGGCCTTCACCGACTCGGCCAGACCGTTGATGTACTGGCGGCGGGGCAGGGTGGCGAGGGTGCTGGGGTCTACGATGACCAGCTTGGGCTGCCAGAAGGAACCGACGATGTTCTTCGTCTCCCCCAGATCCACAGCGGTCTTGCCGCCGATGGAGGAGTCGATCATCGAGAGGGTGGTGGTGGGGCAGTTGATGAAGTCGATGCCGCGCATATAGATGGAAGCGGCAAAACCCGCCAGGTCGCCCACGACGCCGCCGCCCACGGCGATGACGAGGTCGCCGCGGCCCATGTTGAACTCCAGCATCTGGCGCAGGACGCTTTCGAGGATCTTCATGCTCTTGCTGGCCTCGCCCTGCGGGACAGTGATAATTTTTGCGTCGCGGCACTGGTCGGCCACACGCTGTGCGTACTCGGCGGGAACGCCTGCGTCCGTCACCACCGCCACCCGGCGGTCGAGGCGGGCAAACTGGTACAGATTTTCCAGTGCGCCGTTTTTCAGGATGATGTCATAGCTGCGCTCACCCAGATTCATGGTGAGCTTGGTGCCGATAAATCCACTCATTTTGTATACACTCCTAACAGCCGCACCGTGCGGCAGGTATGGTCCAGCTCACGCAGCAGCGCGGCGGTCTTGTCGGCGGAGGGGTCGCCCACCAGCTCGACGTAAAAATAATAATCAAAGGGGACATGGGGCAGCGGACGGCTCTTGATGGACTCCATGTCGTAGCCGAAGCGGCCGATGACCTGGATGACCTCAGCCAGCTTGCCGGGTTTGTTGTCCAGTGTGAACAGCAGCGAGAAGCGGTTGCCCACGGTGGGCTTTTCGCGGCTGAGGACGATGAAGCGGGTGGTGTTGTCGCCGTCGGTGTTGATGCTGGGCACCAGCACCTCCAGCC
>OLOZ01002510.1_pt1 | contig 10214 bp, 8 predicted proteins | sample 1673021 | NCBI WGS metagenome assembly OLOZ01 (sample SAMEA3136747, study PRJEB25190) | human gut metagenome | biome: human gut; feature: human-associated habitat; material: faeces | place: Austria | collected 2013
GCCGAACTTGCCCGCAATGTACGGGATCAGAACGGAAGAACCGAGCATGTTATTCACCGGAATGTCAAAGAAGCCCTGGATCTGTGCAGCGTGCAGGTCCATGGTCAGCACGCGGTCAGCGCCTGCAGCAGTAATGAGGTTTGCGACCAGCTTTGCGGAGATCGGGTCACGCGCCTTGCTCTTGCGGTCCTGACGAGCGTAGCCGAAATACGGGATTACAGCCGTGATACGGCCTGCCGATGCACGCTTGCAGGAGTCGATCATGATGAGCAGCTCCATCAGGTTGTTGTTTACCGGACCGCAGGTGGACTGTACGAGGAACACGTCCGAGCCGCGAACGGATTCCGAAATGGAAACCGAGATTTCGCCGTCAGCGAAGGTGGAGATGGCAGCCTTGCCGATCGGCAGTCCGAGCGCAGAAGCGATCTGCATCGCCAGTGCGGGATGGGAGTTGCCGGAGAAAATTTTGATGTTTTTTCCGTGAGAAATCATTGATTTGCCTCCGTCATATAAATATATTTTTTGTTCCGTGTGGATTTATATACGTTTTTATGGATTTACTTTTCGTCCTTCTCGTGTGCGGCGCGGCGGCGGTCGTTCCAGCCCTCAAGATTGGTCTGGCGGGAACGTGCAACGCTCAGCGCACCGGCAGGAACGTCCTTGGTGACAGTCGTACCGGCAGCCGTAAACGCACGGTCGCCCAGCTTGACAGGCGAAACGAGGTTGGTATTGCAGCCGATGAAGCAGTCGTCACCGATCTCGGTGCGGTACTTGTGATAGCCGTCGTAGTTGACAACGACCGTGCCGCAGCCGAAGTTGACGCGCTCGCCGACGGTCGCGTCGCCGATATAGGTCAGGTGCGACACCTTGGTGCCGTTGCCGATGGTGGACTTCTTCAGCTCTACGAAGTCGCCGATGCGGCAGCCGTCACCGACCACGCTCTGCGGGCGGATATAGGCAAACGGACCGACCGTGGTATTGCTGCCGACGGTGGATTCATAAACCTGCGAATTGTTTACCGTGGTGCCTGCGCCGATCTCGGCCTTTTCGAGGATGGTGTTCGGGCCGATGACCGCGCCCGCGCCGACCTTGCAGCCGGGACGGATGTGACAGCCGGGCAGAATGGTCGCGCCCGGAGCAATATCAGCGTCCGGCGCAATGTAGGTGCTGGTCAGATCGAAGATCTGCACGCCCTTTTTAATCAGGCCGTAGTTGACACGCTGCATCATCTCGACCTGCGCCATAAAGGCGGCAGTGCCGTCGCAGATGACGTAAATCTTGTTGGTGATAGCAATGCCCTTCTGCGCACCGGCTGCAACAGCCGCCGCAACCAGGCCGTCGAGCGTATCAGCGCCGCTCGCGAGTGCCTTTTTCAGCATATCCCAGGTGAACATGGCGGCATAGCAGCGGCTGTCTCTCGGCAGAGGCTGACCTTCCGCATCAAAGCCCTGCTGCTCGGCAGACAGTACGCTGACGCCGTAACCGGTGTTCAGGTGCGTCTCCGCCAGATGGAACAGAGCGTCCTCCTCGGCCAGTGCAAACGGAGCCGCCAGCACCAGAACGTGCTCGCTCTCCGGCAGCGCAGCCAGCGAGGCAAAACGATTTGCGGCATCGAGCGCGATGTCCTGTGCGCCGGCAACGGCAGACTCTCTGTCGTCGTGCGCAAAGAAGCACGCCTCCACCGCATCAGGCAACGCATCCCGCATTGCATCGCCCGCAGTGCCGAACAACACCGGACGCGCAAAAGCGGAAATGCCGTTTTCGTCAAACAGGCCGCCAACCATGACGGCATTTACTTTATTCATCGCAGAAATCCTTTCGTTTCTCAAGGGTCATACGACCAGATTTTCCGATATAGCTTTATTATACAACAGTATGCCGCAAATTGCATTATCATTTTTCGATAAATTTCTTCTCACCGCATAATATTTTTCGCCGTTTGCATACAAAGGCCGCAAAGCAAGCATTTTGGTGGGAATTGAAGTAATGGAGAATTGAGATACCCACCGCAGTGGGCGTCCAGCGAGCAACCGCCGCAGGCGGCTCTTAGCGAGTCGGAATGGAGGATGGCGATTCGTGTGGAGAGTGAAGATCACGCCAACCGCGAACCACGTTCGCGGCATACAATACGCGGTTTGCTTGCATAACCGCACCCACAAGGCAGACAGCGCGTGTCGCCGAGCCTTCCGCGGGCGACCGCGTTTCCGCCACCCATAAAATCCCGCAGGGATTTCTGCACCCAGAGAACCCATCACGCCGCGGAGCGCATCATAAAATGGAGCACGTGCGCGACAAAAATGGCAGGACATGCGCCTGCCATTTTTAACAAACAGTAAAACACCCCGAAAACCGGAAAGTTTTCGGGGTGTTTTGCTGCAACAGATGTTCCCGCCCTGTCCGTGAAACGGACACGCGCGGCGACACCGTCCCTCGATTCAAAGGACAAGTCCTTTGAATCGAAACAGCCGCAGGCTTTTAGCCCTGTACAGCTACTACTTCTACCTCAACCTTAGCGCCGAGCGGCAGAGCAGCTACTTCAACGCAGGAACGAGCCGGAGCGCCTTCCGGGAAATACTTCGCGTATACGCCGTTGAATGCAGCAAAGTCGTTGATGTCGGACAGGAAGCAGGTGGTCTTGACTACGCGGTCAAAGGACACGCCGCCCTGTGCCAGAACGCACTGCAGGTTCTTCATAACCTGCTCGGTCTGCTCCTCGATGGTGGTTGCTACAATCTTGCCCGCCTTCGGGTCGATCGGAACCTGACCGGAGGTAAAGACGAAACCGTTTGCAGCGATTGCCTGAGAGTACGGGCCTACTGCTGCCGGTGCGAGATCAGTGTGCAGAACTTCCTTGATAGCCATGGTGGGAATTCTCCTTTATATATCTTTATTTTTTGATAACAGGGTGAAATGAGTGCTTTTGTGCATAAAATCCGCACAGAAACGCAATTGTGGCGTAGCCAGTGGTAACGACGCACGGTTCATCGAGAGCGATTTACGAGCAAATTTTGCGTCTTGATTAGGCACGGCTTTGCAGCAATACTTTGTGTATTGCAAAAAGCCGGAACAACATCAAGGCACAAAATTTCCGTAAAGCGCCGAAGATGCAACCGTGTGGCGTTGCCACAATCACTTCTTGCCGCCCTTGGTCTTCTTCAGACGCTCGGTGTTGGACAGAACGCGCTTGCGCATACGGATGCTCTCCGGAGTGATCTCAAGCAGCTCATCGTCGGAGATGAACTCGAGTGCCGCTTCGATGGACATCTGGCGCGGCGGAATCAGGCGCAGCGCATCATCCGAGCCGGATGCACGCATGTTGGTCAGCTGCTTCTTCTTGCAGACGTTTACAGCCATGTCCTCGCCGCGCGGGTTCTCGCCGACGATCATGCCTTCGTATACCATCGTGCCGGGGCCGATGAACAGCGGGCCGCGATCCTGTGCGTTGAACAGGCCGTAGCCGACAGCCTCGCCGGCCTCAAACGCGATCAGAGAACCGGTGGTGCGCTTCTGGATATCGCCCTTGTACGGCTGATAGCCGTTGAATACGGAGGACATAACGCCCTCGCCCTTGGTATCGGTCAGGAACTCGGTGCGGTAGCCGAACAGGCCGCGTGCCGGAATGATGAACTCCAGGCGCATACGGTCGGTGCCCTTCGGGTTCATGGAAACCAGCTCGCCCTTACGAGCGCCCATCTTCTCCATGATCGCGCCGACTGCATCGGCCGGAACGTCCGCGATCATGCGCTCCATCGGCTCACAGGTCTTGCCGTCGATCTCCTTGAGCAGTGCCTTCGGTGCGCCGACCTGGAACTCGTAGCCCTCACGGCGCAGGTTCTCGATCAGGATGGACAGGTGCATCTCACCGCGGCCGCAAACGCGGAATGCGTCGGTGGTGTCGGTTTCGTTTACGCGCAGGGATACGTCCTTGAGCAGCTCACGGAACAGGCGCTCACGCAGGTGGCGGGAGGTGACAAACTTGCCTTCCTTGCCGGCGAACGGAGAGTCGTTGACCATAAAGGTCATCTCAACGGTCGGCTCGGAAATCTTAACGAACGGCAGAGCCTCAACGTGCTCGGGGTCGCACAGGGTCTCACCGATGGTTACGCCCTCGATGCCGGAGAAGCAAACGATCTCGCCTGCCTGTGCCTCCTCGATCGGCTGACGGCTCAGCTCCTCGATGGAGTACAGGGTAACCAGCTTTGCGTTATACGGCTTGGTGTTGCCGTGGTAGTCGCAGACGGTAACCTGCTGACCTACCTTCATCGAGCCGCGCTCGATACGGCCGATGCCGATACGGCCAACGTACTCGTTGTAGTCAATAGAAGAAACGAGCATCTGGGTCGGGCCTTCGGTATCAACATGCGGCGCCGGAATGTGCTCGAGGATCTGCTCGAACAGCGGGGTCAGGTCCTTGCCCTCCACGTTCGGGGACATGGAAGCGGTGCCTGCACGGCCGGAGCAGTAAACGATCGGGCTGTCCAGCTGCTCGTCGGTCGCATCAAGGTTGAGCAGCAGCTCGAGAACCTCGTCGCCAATCTCGTTGAGACGAGCGTCCGGACGGTCGATCTTGTTGATTGCAATGATGATCTTGTGACCGAACTCCAGTGCCTTCTGCAGCACGAAGCGGGTCTGCGGCATCGGGCCTTCTGCTGCGTCAACCAGCAGAACAACGCCGTCTACCATCTTGAGGATACGCTCTACCTCGCCGGAGAAGTCGGCGTGGCCCGGGGTATCTACGATGTTGATCTTTACGCCCTTGTAATGTACAGAGGTGTTCTTTGCCAGAATGGTAATGCCGCGCTCACGCTCGATGTCGCCCGAGTCCATGACACGCTCCTCTACCACCTGATTTTCGCGGAAAGCGCCAGCCTGCTTGAGCATCTGATCGACCAGAGTAGTCTTGCCATGGTCAACGTGCGCAATGATGGCGATGTTGCGTAAATCGTTACGGATCATATATTCTATTCCTCCATCAGCGGGATTATTTTCGTACAGAATTTATTATACCCGTTTTTTCGTTCATTTTCCACCTATTTTATCGTCAAAATTACGGCGATATATCCGCTCTAAATTGTAAAATATTTTACCGGACTGAGAAATCTCCCCATGTTTTCCGGTTGACGCAGGCTTACTCCTGCCGTACAATAAAGAAAAGACGCAAGCGTCTGATAAAAGGAAGGAGAATCTCTATGAATAAAATCGGAAAGGCAATGCTCTGCACCGTACTGACCGGCGCAATGGCTGTCGGCGCCGCAGGCGCGGCTGACCTCGGTTCCCTGTCTCCGCAGGGTGCTAAGGCGTATCTGAATCAGATCACCACCCTGCAGAATAAGTATGGCAAGGCTGCCGCCCGCACGGACGATGGCTTCAAGGGACTGCTGACTGGTCTCTCGATGGCAAAGCTGGTGGATATGGACGGCGATAAGATTCCGGAGCTGTACTGCGCTGCCGCTCACCAAGGTCAGCATATGTACTCGTATGCAGACGGCAAAATCTATGAACTTGTAATCCCCGAAGACGTGAGCAACTTCGGCACGGATGTTTCGCCGTGCACCCAGTTTTACGTTGGCAAAGACAAGGCGTATCTGGTCTCTGGTCAGGAAGTAATGAATAACAATCCGGTCACCTTCTGGACCAAACAGGGCGATAAAGCCGTTGTGGTCCTCACCTACACGGACGGCTTCGACTGGGATGCCGAGACACCGACACCAGTCAAAACTATCAACGGTCAGTCCGTTACCGCAGAGGAATTTTCTTCCGCTATTCTCGACTTCACCGGCGATATGGACGAGCAGTATTACTCCTTCTGGGAAAGCCCTTACAACAGCGACCGTGCGCTGTCTCCGCGTGCGGCTCTGCAGGACACCATCACCTCCCTGCGTAAACTCACCAACCCGACCGCACATGTTTCCCGCCACAAGGTAACGCTCAACGGCGCAAAGGCTGATCTGGCGGCCTATACCATCAACGGCAGCAACTATTTCAAGCTGCGCGATCTCGCAAAAGCACTTAAAGGTCTGGATTCTGAATTTGAGGTAAAGTGGAACGCCGCCCAGCAGCGCATCGACCTGACCAGCAAGACCGCCTACACCGCGGTCGGCGGCGAGCAGGCTGCCCTGCCCGCCGGCAATAAGGCTGCATCTCTCACGAACGCCTCCGTTTATCTGGACGGCAAGCCGCTTTCCCTCACCGCCTACTCCATCGGCGGCAATAATTATTTCAAGCTGCGCGACCTCGGTGACGCGCTCGGTTTTTCCGTGGATTGGAACGCGGACACCATGACTATGATCCTGACCGTGAAATAAAAACAAAGGGGATTGAACAATGAAAAAAAATCAGTAAAGTATTGCTCTGCGCGGCACTGACCGGCGCAATGGCTGTCGGCGCGGCAGGCGCGGCGGACCTTGGTTCGCTGACGCCGCAAGGCGCAAAGGCGTATCTGGATCAGATCGTAAAGCTGCAGAATCAGTATGGTAAAGCCCATTCCTATAACCGATTGAATCCGCATATCTGGAAAGGTCTTTGCTTGGCTACTCTGATCGACATGGATAAGGACGGCATTCCCGAATTGTACTGCAGCGCTTCTACTGACGGTCAAAGCCTGTACACCTATGCAAACGGTCAGTTAAAGCAGCTTAACATTCCTAAGCAGGTTAGCAATTTCGGCACCGATTATTGCCCCTCTACCGAGTTTCAATTCGGCAAATCAAACATCTATCTTGTAGATGGGCAGGAAATCATGAACGGCGGTCCGGTCAGCTATTTGACCAAGCGCGGTGATGAAATCGTCAGTGACTTCACCTACATCAATTACCAGTTCACTAATAAGCCGATCTACAAGGTAAATGGACAGAGTGTTTCCCGGACGACCTTGGAAGCTTCCATTAAAAACTTTGAAAAAGATTTGACCGAAAAAAGCTATTGCTACTTTTCTGAGTGGACAACAAACTCCCCCAGCGGTACTGTTGCAAACACCATCACCTCCTTGCGTAAACTCACCAACCCGACCGCACATGTTTCCCGCCATAAGGTAACACTCAACGGCGCAAAGGCTGATCTGGCTGCGTACACCATCAACGGCAGCAACTACTTCAAGCTGCGCGATCTTGCGAAAGCACTCGACGGTCTGAACACCAATTTTGAGGTAACGTGGAATGCCGCACAGCAGCGCATTGACCTGACCAGTAAAACCGCCTACACCGCAGTCGGCGGCGAGCAGGCCGCCCTGCCTGCCGGCAATAAGGCCGCATCTCTCACGAACGCCTCCGTTTATCTGGACGGCAAGCCGCTGAATCTGACCGCCTACTCTATCGGCGGCAATAATTATTTCAAGCTGCGCGACCTCGGTGACGCACTCGGCTTTTCCGTGGATTGGAACGCGAACACCATGACTATGATCCTGACCGTGAAATAAAAACACGCTGCACACAGCAAAAAAGCCACCGTTTCAAAGAAACGGTGGCTTTTTCATGCTCAAAACGAAATCTTACTGGTTTGCTTCGATGTAGTTTACGATGTCACCGATGGTGCTCATCTTAGCAGCTTCCTCGTCGGAAATCGTTACGCCGAAGTTCTCCTCGAGGTCCATCATCAGCTCTACAACGTCCAGAGAATCTGCGTTCAGGTCTTCCTTAACCTTGGTGTCCATGGTCATGGTGGAAGCATCAGCGTCAAACTTGTCTGCCAGGATTTCACATACCTTTTCAAACATGGGATTTACACTCCTTCATTACTTTCTTGATTTATTGTTCTGAAAACTCCGACTCTGCGGAATTTTTCATACCGTTTCTGCAGCATCGTGTCGATGTCCGGCTCAGCATCCAGCTCGGCAAGCTGGTCGCGCAGCGTGCGCGCCACATTGCGGATAAGCTGTGCGGAGGATGTGCCCTCCTGAATGATGCCTTCGATCATACCGAAGCTGTACAGGTCCTGCGCGGTGATATGCAGCGTGTCCGCTGCCTCCGCCTCGCGCTTGGGGTCCTTCCAGAGAATGGACGCGCAGCCGCGCGGCGAAATAACCGAATACAGGGCGTTCTCGAGCATGAGCACACGGTCTGCCACCGCCAGCGCCAGCGCGCCGCCGGAGCCGCCCTCACCCGTCACGATAGAGATAACAGGCGTTTTCAGCTCGATAAACTCATACAAACAGCGGGCAATGGCCTCGCCCTGACCGCGTTCCTCCGCGCCAACGCCGCAGAATGCGCCGCCGGTGTCAACAAAGTTGATGACCGGGCGGTGGAATTTCTCCGCCTGATGTGCGAGACGCAGGGCCTTTCGATAGCCCTCCGGGTGCGCCATGCCGAAGTTGGCGTCCATATTCTGCTCAATGGTGCGGCCCTTGCGGTGGCCGATTACCGTCACCGGTGTGCCGTTGAAGTAGCCAACGCCGCCGAGGATGGCATGGTCGTCCGAAAAAAAGCGGTCGCCGTGCAGCTCGGTGAAGTCGGTGAACAGCTCATTGATATAATCCGTGATCATCGGACGCTTGGTATCGTGAATGATACGCATTTTTTCACTTGCGGGTTTGTTAGTCACGGCGCCACACCTGCCATTTCTTGGACTTGGAGCCGCAGTGCAGCTTCAAGAGTTTTTCCAGCGTTTCTCTGAGTTGATTACGCGGAACTATTTTATCACAGAAACCGTGCGATAGCAAGAACTCCGAGGACTGAAAATCGTCCGGGAGGGTCTGACCGATGGTTCCCTCGATAACACGGCGGCCGGCAAAGCCGATGGTCGTGCGCGGCTCCGCGAGGATAATATCGCCCAGCATGGCGAACGACGCGGTAACGCCGCCCGTGGTCGGGTCGGTCAGCACGGTGATATACAGCAGGCCCGCGTCCGAGTGACGGCGCGCCGCCGCGGACACCTTTGCCATCTGCAGGAGCGAAAACATGCCCTCCTGCATGCGCGCACCGCCGGAGCAGGTGAACAGCACGACAGGCAGACCCTTTTCGGTCGCGTACTCGAACAGACGAGTCAGCTTTTCACCGACGACCGAACCCATGGACGCCATCATGAAATGGCTGTCCATCACGCCGATCGCGGTTTCTACGCCGCCGATCTTACACACGCCGGTCTTGACTGCGTCCGGCATGCCGACCTTTTCAGCCAGCTCTGTCGTTTTCTCTGCGTATCCCGGGAAGTGGATCGGGTCCGCCGGTGCCAGATTGGCGTACAGCTCCTCAAAGCTGTCCTTATCCGCGATCTGACGGATGCGCGTGCGCGCGAGCAGTCGTCCGTAGCGTCCGCAGTGCGGGCACACATACAGATTCTTGCCGTAGGCATACGCCTTCAGTTCTGCGCCGCAGCCCTTGCAGGTTACGACCTTGGCCGCTTCGTCCTCCTGCGGTTTCATTTCCATAGAGGTCTCGCGTGTTTTTTGAAACAGGTCGATCAGACCCATGCGTAACTCCCCTTTCGTTTGGAGGCAGTACCGCACGATTGGCCTTCGGCGCTTTGCGGCTGTTTTGCCCCCTGGTTTTGTTGCGTACTTTTGCAATACACAAAGTATTGCTGCAAGTCCGCGCCGCACCAGTGAACAAACCATCTCGCAAATCGCTCTTGTCCAACCGTGCGGTACTGCCTCTGAAATCCTTCGGATTACAAAAACTTCGCTTTTCAAAATACGCTGATTTTGTAAGACCTTCGGATTCCATTATTTCTACGCTAAATCTATTATACCATAATAAATGATTTAGTCAAAATCGCCGTTTGCGATGGAATTAACATTAAAGTTTGCTTCCACAAACGCCTTCGAGCACAGGATGTGCATCTGGTAGTCGGTTGCGGTCACAACGCCCTCAAACAGCATCTCAGCGAGGGCACGGCGCATACGGACGATGGCCTGCTCACGGTCGGCGCCGTAAACGATCAGCTTGCCGATCATAGAATCGTAGAACGGCGGGATCTTGTAGCCCTGATACGCCGCAGAATCCACGCGCACGCCGGGACCGCCCGGCAGATGCAAGGACACCAGTGTGCCCGGACAGGGCGCAAAGTTTCTCGACGGGTCCTCCGCGTTGATGCGGAATTCCATCGCATGGCCGAACGGGGCGAACGGCGCACGGGAGGCGCAGCTGATGGGCTCGCCGGAGGCGATGCGCAGCTGCTCCTTGATGATGTCGGTACCGGTGATCTGCTCGGTCACGGGATGCTCCACCTGCACGCGCGTGTTCATTTCCATGAAATAGAACTTGCCGCTCTCGTCAAGCAAG
>OLOZ01002512.1_pt1 | contig 10210 bp, 8 predicted proteins | sample 1673021 | NCBI WGS metagenome assembly OLOZ01 (sample SAMEA3136747, study PRJEB25190) | human gut metagenome | biome: human gut; feature: human-associated habitat; material: faeces | place: Austria | collected 2013
ATACCCCGTCGCGGATTGCTTTCAGCTCTTCAAATCTCCAGCCAATCTCTGTCCCTTTTCCGCTCATTGTCTCAAGCAAAACCGTAATATTCTCTTTTCCGGTAATCGCCTGGTCAAGCCCCGCAATGATATTCTGAATTCCTGCTTCTGCGCCAATTCCGGTATGGCTTCCAGGATGAAACACCAGATTCTCAATCCCCAGTCTGTCCATCCGCGTCACATCTTCCCGGATCACCGTGCAGGCGAATTCATACACCTCCGGCTTCGCACTCGCCAGATTCATCGTATAAGGTGCATGCGCCAGAATCGCTCCAAAACCGGCCTCTCTCCTGATCCTCTGAAACTCCTCCGCTTCCTTCACCGTCGGATCCTTATAATTCGATCCCCGCGGATTCCTGCTGAAAATCTGCATCGTATCTGCATTCATCTTCACCACATTCTCTGCAGTCTTCACAATCCCTTTCGCAATCGACATATGTGTTCCTATTACCATATTTATTAGATCGCTCTCGTATACTTCTTCAGCCATTCTTTCTCTTCATCATTCAGATAAGGAGACACCTTCTCATATACAGTTGCATGATAAGTATTCAGACGTTCCTTGTCTTCTGCATTCATGATATCCGGATTGATCGCATCCAGGTCAAATGGAATCAGTGTGATGATCTCGAAGTGCAGGAACTGACCATACTCATTCTTCTCACCTTCACATACCAGTACTTCATTCTCCAGACGAATACCGTGTGAACCTTCGATATAGATACCAGGCTCGTCTGTGATTACCATACCTTTCTGGAATGGGCAAATACTATTGCCGCGAGTTCTCCAGTGAAATCCGGCAGGACCTTCGTGTACATTAAGCAGATACCCTACGCCATGTCCTGTTCCATGATTGAAGTCCATATTTCTCTCCCAGAATGGTCTTCTCGCCAGATAATCCAGGTTGGCACCGCTGATACCTTCTTTGAACCTGGCATCAGCCAGACACAGGTTACTGATTGCCACCAGTGTGAAATCATCTTTCATGTACTGCGGAATCTCACCCAGTGCATAGGTTCTGGTCACATCGGTTGAGCCTTCATAGAATCCTGCTCCTGTATCCATAAGCAACAGACTTCCCTCTTTTACCTGAACATTGGTCTCCGGTGTAGAAGAATAATGTACGATCGCGCCGTGTTCACCGTAAGCGCTGATCGGATCAAAGCTTGGGCGAAGAAAATTACCCATTTCCGCACGAAACTCATCCAGCTTATCGGATGCACTGATCTCTGTGATCTCCTGCTTGTCAACATTCTCTTTGACCCATTTCATAAAGCGAACATGCGCAATACTGTCCTTGATCTGCGCTTTGCGGATATTCTCAATCTCTGTTTCATTTTTCAGAGCTTTAAACAGAATCTCTGGATTCTGTACATCAACGATCGTTACCTGCTCTGGAATATTTTTATACAATGCATAGTTCAATCTTACCTTATCAAGAAGCAGTGTGGTATCTGCATCGAGCTTCTTAATATCCTCATATATATCATTATACGGATGTAAATGAACGCCGTCTTTACTAAGCGATGCTTTCAGTTCATCATCCAGCTTACTCTCATCGATATACAGCTCCATGCTGTCCATGGTGATCACTGCATAAGACAGTACCAACGGGAAGAATTCCACATCATTTCCACGAATATTCAATGTCCAGCAGATGTCATCCAGTGTAGTAAGCACATGTTTGTCTGCATGATTCTTCTTCATCTCTTCACGGATTCTTGTAAGTTTGCTCTCTGTGGTCTCACCTGCATATTCAACGCCAAGTGCAAATACCGGCTCCCTGGAAAGCTCCGGTCTGTCTGTCCAGATCTGATCGATGAGATCCTGATGATACTGGATCTTGCCACCCTTATCTGCAGCGATCTTCTCATACTCATCTCCTGTATTCACGGAAATAACTCTTCCATCTACTCCCAGTGTACCGCCTGACGGTAATGCTTCTGCGAGATATTCCGGAATCGTCGGCACGCCCGGCTCACCCATTTTACGCAGAGTAATCGTAGTCCCTTCCAACTGCTTGTCAGCCTGCAGGAAATATCTTCCATCTGTCCACAGCCCTGCTTCGTCCAGTGTGATCACTGCTGTTCCGGCTGATCCTGTAAATCCTGTAATATATGCTCTCGCTTTAAAATGCTCACCTACATATTCACTCTGATGAAAGTCAGCTGTCGGAACAACATAGATATCAATTCCATTTGCTTTCATCACGGCACGGAGTGCCTGTAACTTCTCTGGTATCGTCATGATAATTGCCTCTTTTCTGAATTATACTTTTTATTATAATCTTCCGGATGATTAATCGTTCTTATTCATCCACTTCTTTAACACTTCTACGTAGTGGTCATTGTCCTCTACGAAGCACATATGTCTGCAGGTACGGAACAGTTCCCACTCAGAATTCGGGATACGGTCGTACATGAATTTAGCAACATATGGTGTACAGAGATCATTACCTCCGTTGATAATCAGTGCAGGCTCTTTGATATCGCCAAGCTGATCGATCACATCGTAATCCTTCAGTGTTCCTAATGGGGTAAATTCGTTCGGTCCCCATCCTACTACGTAAGATTCTCTTCCGGCCTTTTTCGGACGTCTCAGGCATTCCGGATCATTCTCTGTCACTTCTCCTGCACAATGCTGACGCATGTACTCAGCCTCTGCTGCCTGATATTCCGGACTGCTGTAATCGCCGGACTCGGTTGCTTTCTTAATAGCATCCTGCATATCCTGTGGCATCTGCGCGATCATACGCTGTGCCTCTTCCGCCCACAGCCATGATGCCGGCAAAGTGCTAGACAGAATGATACTCTTCAGTCCTTCTGGCTTGTAATTGCACACATACTCCAGCGTCTGCATACCTCCCCATGACTGTCCAAGCAGATGGATCTCATCCAGGCCAAGATGCTTACGAAGCTCGATCAGCTCTTCGATCCACACTTTGGAATTCCACAGATCCGGTCGATTCTCCACATAAGAATTGCCACAGCCAATCTGATCATACATTACCAACTGTCTTCCGTCCTCTTCCGCAATACGGTCCAGTACTTCAAAATAGTTATGAGTAGATCCAGGTCCACCGTGCAGCAGCACTAACGGCTTCTTATTACCCGTATTCTTACCAACAACACGATAATATGTCTTATACTCTAAAAATGGCATATATCCTTCTCTGATCTCCATGTCTTTTCCTCCTGTCTCTATAATAAGTCTTTGCTATGTATCTGCGATATTATTTCACAATGCCGACCATGTCCGCCACACTATCAAATCCCTGTGCCTGCATGTATTTCTCAATGCCTTCTACGATTTCCATCGTCACTGCCGGATTGTGGAAATTAGCAGTACCTACCGATACTGCACTTGCTCCTGCAAGAATCATCTCAATGGCATCTTCTGCTGAAGCAATGCCTCCCATACCAATAATCGGCAGCTTCACCGCCTGTGCCACCTGATATACCATGCGCACCGCGATCGGATGCACTGCCGGACCTGACATGCCGCCGGTCTTATTAGCAATGGCAAATGTCTTGCGGTTGATATCAATCTTCATTCCTGTAAGTGTATTGATCAGAGATACTACATCAGCTCCACCTGCCTCAACGGCTCTTGCCATCTCTGTAATATCGGTCACATTCGGACTCAGCTTCATGATAACCGGCTGTTTCGCGTATTTTTTCACTGCTTTGGTAATACTTTCCGCCGCCTTTGGATTCTGACCAAATGCGATACCGCCCTCTTTGACATTCGGGCAGGAGATATTGATCTCCAGCATATCCACGTCTTCATCTCCCAGACGCTCTACGACTTCACAGTAATCCTGCTCGGATTTGCCACATACATTCACAATAATTTTTGTATCATATTTACGCAGGAACGGAATGTCACGCTTACAGAACAGATCGATGCCCGGATTCTGCAGACCGATGGCATTCATCATGCCGCCGTACACTTCTGCCACACGCGGTGTCGGATTACCCGGCCATGGCACATTCGCTACCCCTTTGGTCGTTACTGCGCCCAGGCGGTTCAGATCTACAAATTCTGAAAATTCTTCTCCGGATCCAAAGGTTCCGGATGCGGTTGTTACCGGATTCTTCCATTCTACTCCGGCTATATTCACTGCCATATTCATCAGATCTCCACCTCCGTAGATAAGAATACCGGTCCGTCCTTGCAGACACGCTTGTTATGCACATTACTGTGGGCATCTACTTCCTTCGTCTTGCATACACAGCCAAGACAGGCTCCGATACCACACGCCATACGCTCTTCCAGGGAAATGTAGCAGAGAATGCCATTCTCTTCCGCATAAGCTTTGATCGCACGGAGCATTGTCATTGGTCCGCACGCAAAGATTACCTCTGCATCCAGCGCCTGCTCGCGGATCGCATCCATGACATTGCCCTTTGTGCCCACGCTGCCATCTTCTGTTGCGATATATAGCTTTCCATTCTGTTCAAATTCTTCTTTTAAGAAAGTATGTGCATCACGGTAACCGACTACGATCTGCTTCTCTGCGCAGTCGACCTCTCTGGCAAGCTCCAGGATCGGAGGCACGCCAATACCTCCGCCCATAAGGAATGTTTTTTTACCCTTTGCTTCTTCTAATGGGAATCCATTACCCATTGGTCCGATCACCGGGATCTGGTCTCCCGCTTTCAGCTCTGAGAACTGCTTTGTACCGGTCTTCTCACCGGTCACACGGTACACCATACGGAGTGCTCCCTTTTCCTTGTCGATCTCACAGATACTGATCGGTCTTGGAAGAAGCTTTGTACCGTCATTTGTATATATAGACAGAAACTGTCCAGGCTTAGCTTCTGCCGCTGCGGAAGTCTCCAGCCACAGGCTGAAAATGCCTTCTGCCAGCATTTCCTGAGACAATACTGTCGCCATCTCTTTCTTTCTGCTCATTATAATTCTCCTATCAGATTCTATTCTGAAACTTTTTCACGCCAATAAGCTCTAGCGGTTATTCAGTGCTCCGCCAATATCAGCAATCATCGCCTCTACTGCAGCTCTGGATGCATCACCAAAGTTCTCTGCACCGAATTTTGCATACTGTTCCTGCTTATATGCGGCAATGATTCCTCTGGAGGAATTCACAATTGCGCCCAATCCATCTTCATTGAAGAAGTGAACCAGATCCTTGCCTTTACCACCCTGTGCACCATAACCCGGTACCAGAATATAAGCCTTCGGCATAATCTTTCTCAGGACTTTACCCATTTCCGGATAAGTTGCTCCTACTACGGCTCCGATATAGCTGTACTCATCACCCATGCACTCTTCGCCCCAGGCGGCTACCTTCTCACCTACCAGTTCGTACAGCGGTCTGCCATCAATCAGACGATCCTGGAACTCGCCGCTGGAAGGGTTGGATGTCTTAACCAGGATAAATAATCCCTTCTTCTCTTCTTTACATACATCGATAAACGGATTGATACCGTCAGATCCCAGATATGGGTTAACCGTTGCAAAGTCTTCGTCAAATCCGGCATAACGATTCTTTCCTACCTGCACATGTCCCAGATGTCCTACTGCGTATGCTGCTGATGTTGAACCGATATCACCGCGCTTCACATCACCGATCACAACCAGTCCTTTTGACTTACAGTAATCAACCGTCTTCTTAAATGCCACAAGTCCCGGCACTCCAAACTGCTCATACATTGCGATCTGTGGCTTAACTGCCGGAATCAGATCATATGTCTTATCTACAATCTCCTTATTGAACTGCCAGATTGCCTCAGCAGCTCCTTCCAGTGTCTCTCCATATTCTGCAAATGCCTTTTTCTGCACATGCTCCGGCACATAGTTCAGCATCGGATCTAATCCTACTACAATCGGTGCTCCTGTCTTCTTAATATTCTCAACCAGTTTGTTAATCAATGATTTGTCCTCCTTCATATACGACTTTGCCGCCTACCATCGTGCAGGCCACTTCTCCTTTCACCTTCCATCCATGGAACGGTGTATTTTTCCCTTTTGAGAAAAATGTATTCTTATCGATCTCATATTCTTTACGTGGATCGAAAATAACCAAATCAGCAGTCTTACCCTCGGATACGGAACCTTTGTCTGTAAGTCCCAGAATCTTCGCCGGATTGGTGCTCATCTTTTCCACCATCTGCATCGGTGTCAGAATGCCTTTATCCACAAGCTCCGTATAGGTCAGTGCCGCAGATGTCTCCAACCCTACGATACCGAAAGATGCCAGCTTCATACTGCGATTCTTTTCTGCTGCTGCATGTGGCGCATGGTCAGTAGCGATCACATCCATCGTGCCATCCTTCAAACCTTCAATCAGTGCATCCACATCGGCCTGTGTACGAAGCGGCGGATTCATTTTAAAATTGCCATCATCACTGATAATATCATCTGATGTGAGGATAAAATGATGTGGGCATACTTCGCCGGTCACGTGGATCCCATCCTTCTTAGCTTCTCTCAGCATCTTCACACTGTCTGCTGTCGAGCAGTGGCACAGATGAAGTTGTACTCCTGTCTCTTTCGCAAGCAGAATATCTCTTGCCACGATCACATCTTCAACCGCATTAGTAATGCCTTTGAGTCCCAGTTCTTCAGCCCTGGCATCGGCGTTCATCACACCACCTTCTACCATTGTAATATCTTCACAGTGAGCAAATACGATCATTCCTGCTTCTTTTGCTGCCCGCATTCCCCTGCGATACAGGGACGCATTCATTACAGACTTGCCATCCTCGCTGATGCCCACACAGCCTTCTCTTGCCATGCCTTTGATATCTGCCAGATCTTCACCCATCTGTCCGATCGTTACAGAGCCAAGCTGTAATACATTGGTCTTAGACTCCTTCTTCGCGCGGTTCTGCACCTCGGATATCTTCACACCATTATCAATCACCGGCTTGGTGTTCGGCATTGCACATACAGTTGTCACACCGCCGTGTACCGCTGCCTCTCCGCCAGTCTTTAATGTCTCTTTGTATTCCAGTCCCGGATCCCGGAAATGCACATGCAGATCAACAAAACCAGGCATCACGTAGCATCCTTCTGCGTCGATCACCTTGTCTGCCTCTGCCGTTATCCCTTTTTCAACCTTTACGATCTTATCGTCTTCTACCAGCACATCGTATACACCGTTCCTGTCCGTCACAGGATCCAGCACATGTCCATTTTGTATTAATACTTTCATGCTATGTATTCCTTTCTCACTGTCTTCAGTCATTTATCTATACTTTAACACAATCCGTAAAAAAAAGGAACGGTGAAAACCGTTCCCTTCCTTACAACTTATTCTTAACTTCTTCCAGTGCCTTTTCAAGCTGATTATCACGATCCGGATTCTGCGCATCCTTCTCATACTGTACTTCCACATCCGGAGTCACACCTTTTCCGTTGATACCGAACTGTCCTGCGATCAGATACTCCGCAATCGTGAGCTTCACGCTGGTGCCATCTTTCAGATCAAAGATCTGCTGTACCACACCTTTACCATAAGTAGTTGTACCTACGACCTCACCGGTTCCAAATGTCTGGATCGCACCGGAGAATATTTCAGATGCACTGGCGCTGTTCTCATTCACCAGCACTACTAACGGCTTGGTAAACTGATGTTCATCATCTGATTCGTACACTGATTCTTTGCCCTGCTTATCCTTAATTGAAAGAGTCGTTCCCTCCGGCAGCATCAGATCCAGCATATCCGTAACCGTATCCACATTACCGCCCGGATTATTTCTCAGGTCAACAACCAGCCCTTTCATACCCTGATTCTCCAGATCCTCCAAGGCTTCTTTATACTGGTCTGTGGTAACATCGTCAAACTCTGTTACTTGAATATAACCGATCTTATCCTCTTTCATCTCATGATATACGGTGTCAGTCTGCACGATCTTACGGGTCACTGTGGCAGTATACTCCTCGCCATCATCGCCACGAAGTACCGTAAGTTCTACCGTTGTGCCCTCGTCACCGCGAATCTTACTGACAACCTCAGACAGATCCTCTCCGGAAATATCCTTACCGTCTACTTTGTATAGGATATCATCTACCTTAAATCCGGCCTCTTCTGCACCTGACCCCTCATAGACCTTCAAAAAAGTAATAACTTTTGTATCTTTGTCCTGTGAAAATAATGCTCCAATTCCACCAAATTCACCAGATGTACTCTGCATCAGTGCTTTGGTCTCATCCTCGTCGTAGTATACAGAATATTTGTCTCCCAGCCCGTCAATATAGCCTCTGTACAGTCCTTCCTGAAGATCATCCATATCAATATCACCGGAATAACTCTCATCTACCAGCTGTTCCAGTAATTCCAGCTTCGTCTTTGTGCTGTCATCCAGAAGTTCCTCGCTGTTCGATGTGGACGAACTTTTCTTTGATGTCTTAGATGTTCCCGGCAGTTTAATCCCACAGGAAACCATGCTCATAATTAATAATACAGCAAGGGCGCCTGTAAGCGCCCCTTTGAAAAAACTTTTTTTATTTTTCATGCTTTAATCCCTTGTCTAAACCAGATCTACAGATACAGTCTTGGGTCAACCGGAGTGCCGTTTACCCATACTTCAAAATGAAGATGCGGACCAGTAGAATATCCTGTTGTACCTACCGCTGCAATATTCTGTCCTGCACTTACAGACTGTCCTGCACTTACATAAATTGCACTACAATGCTGATACAGTGTGGAAAGACCGTTACCATGGTTAATCACCACATAATTACCTCTTGCCACATTATAACTTACAGTTGTAACTGTACCGCTTGCTGACGCATAAATCGCGCTTCCGGTACCTGCCGCATAGTCACGTCCTTTATGGTTTGTGCTTCCGATGCCACCCGGTGATGTACGTCCACCGAACTCACTACTGATGTAAGCTGACGGACACGGATTGCTAAGTCTGCCACTACCGCTTGGTGTAATAGATGCTCCCGGTGAAGAACTAGCTCCACTTGAACTGCTGCTACTTGATGAGCTACCGCTATTTGAACTGCTGCCACCTGATGAACTTCCACCTGAACTGCCGTTTCCTCTATTTGCTGCTGCAGCAGCTTCCTGCTGTACACGCGCCTGTCTTGCAGCTTCTTCCTGTAATGCCTGCAATTTGGCTGCATTCTCTCCAATAGCTGTTTCCAGATCACCGATCAGATCCGCTTTCTCTGAAATCAATGTTGAAACTTCATTCTGTTTATCCTGAAGCTGTGTCTGTAATGTCTCCAATTCCGCTTTCTCAGTTTCCAGTGCTGTCTTTTGATCATCAACATCCTGAACTGTCTGCTGGAACTCTTTTAGCATCTGTCTGTCATAATCAGAAATCTGCGCAATGTATTCTGCATTATTCAAGAATTCACCGATTGACTTAGATTCCAGAAGAACCTCAATAAACTGTGTATTACCGTTCTCATACATGTACTTGATACGCTTCTTCATACTCTCGTACTGATTATTCTCATCAATCTGAGCCTGGATCAGTTCGGTCTCTTTCGCATCAATCTCTTCCTGCTTGGTGTTAATATCTTCAGTCGTCTTATCCATCTCATCGATCAGATCATTCAACTGCTTGGTCAGAGCGGCTTTCTCTGCTTCTGCTGAATCCTTCTGAGACTGGAGTTCTTCACCCTTTTTCTGTGTCTCCGAAATCGAAGATGCCTGTGCAGGAATCGCGCACCCAATTGAAAGCGTCAGTGCTAAGATTACACTTAATACTCTTTTTTTCTGCATAATAATTCTCCTTAATTTTCCCCTGCCTAATTACCTGTTTCTCAAACCCTCATCTAATTCTAAAAAGTTACTTTTATTAATTATACCCTCAGATGTTTACGAATGGTAAATGCACTGCCGATGAAACCAATACCTACACCGAGGATCAGACCGACCGGAAGTAACGTACGGTATACTGTCGTTACCGGAAGGAACTCAATGATATTATTCAGCAGGCTGAACTTGGTCATCACATAAGCAACTGCCTTATCATATACAAAGTACAGGATCACCAGCGGAATCACCGCACCGATCAGTCCGATCACAAGACCTTCGATGATAAACGGTGCCCGGACGAATCCGTCCTTTGCTCCAATATATTTCATGATCGCAATCTCTTCTCTTCGCACGGTAATACCCATGGTAACGGTATTACTGATCAGGAAGATGGATACTGCAAGCAGAATGCCGATTAATACAATA
>OLOZ01002519.1_pt1 | contig 10196 bp, 7 predicted proteins | sample 1673021 | NCBI WGS metagenome assembly OLOZ01 (sample SAMEA3136747, study PRJEB25190) | human gut metagenome | biome: human gut; feature: human-associated habitat; material: faeces | place: Austria | collected 2013
TCCTGACCGTGGTTCTCGAACGGGAAGATCTGCTCGATGCCCTCCATCTTGGAGATTTCGGCGGTGCGGAACGCCCATGCTTCCACGACGGTGCGCAGGCGGGAGACCGGCAGGTCCGCCGGCAGGCCGTCTTCATCCGGGTCGAAGCAGATCACTTCGCAGCGGCCTGCGGCGAGCTTCTTCTCCCACAGCGGGTTGCCGTTGACGTATTCCACGGCTTCGGAACGGCCCGGCACGCGCACCATCGACGGGAAGCGGTTTTCGAACACGACCACGTTGTAGTCGGTGTCCGGCACTTCGCCGTCTTGGTACGGGTCGCCCGGCTTGCGTGCGGCCAGCGGGTTGCCTTTGGCGGTGGCGCCAGGGCCCGCGGTGATCGGACGGTTCATGCGTGCGGTCGCCATAGGAATCCAGTCGCCGGTCAGTGGATCGCGACGCATTTCCGGAGCAGCGTACGGCACTTCCTCACCGGCCGCGTTGAGCTGGTTGGAGAAACGGTATGCCAGCTGACGAGGATCGTTCAGTTCGCGCGTCTTCGCGCCGGAAACGTATTCCGGATCATCGTCGAGGTAGAAGAAAGCGCGGCCATCGGCGAGCGTGGTCGGCGTGATGCGAATGTGCTCCTTCGCGTACTCTCCGGGAGTGTAGTTTGCGAATTCACTCATTATGGTTATTCACCTTCCTGAATAGGCTCGCTCTGGTGTGCCAGCACGAGCTCTTTAACCAAATCCCTTGTTTTCCCAACCGAATCGGGGTCTAGTCCATCATCGGTAATGACCGTGTCCACCTGGTCGAAGCGTGCGAAAAGCGACAATGATGTGCAGCTCCACTTGGTGTGATCGGTCAAAATTATGGTGCGATCGGCAATGTCCATCATTGCCATATCGGTTGCGGCCTCAAGCGAGTTCGGCATGAGGAAGCCGCGCGGAATGGACACGGAATGCGTGCCCAGGAAGACTGTGTTGACGCGCAGGGAGGCCACCACTTTGTCTGCGATCGGGCCTACGAGCGAGTTGGATCGGGTGGTCACGCCGCCGGTCACGATGACTTCCACGTCTTTCGATTCCAGCGCCTGCACCAGTTCCGCCACCGGAATGGAGTTGGTGAGGATGGTGATCCCCGACGACTGCTGTGATTCCAACAGATGTTGCGCGAATACGTATGCGGTGGTGCCGCCGCCGATGGCGATCACGTCGCCGGGTGCCACATATTTGATGGCTTCCTGTGCGATGGCGTCCTTCAATCCGATGTCCATCTGCGACTTTACGGAGAACAGCGGCTCACTCAGCAGCGTGCTGGTGGTGACGGCGCCGCCGTGCACACGCTTCAGCAGACCCTTGTCGGCCAGATCGGCGATATCGCGTCGGATGGTCATGGCGGAAACGCCCAATTCCTTGGACAATGCGGTGATACGCACCGCACCGCGGGTACGCAACCTGCTCAAAATCAAATGCTGACGTTGTGACGATATCATTCGAACATTATCGCACATGTTCACTCAAAATAAAAACTGAGATGAGCGTTTCGCGCGTTTTCCTCACGAAAAAATATACTTGGCACTCCTGTAATCGTTCAAATCGAACAAAAACGAACGTCGACATCCCGTCAGCGAAATCAATCGACGTGTTGCTTTCCTGCGACAAACGGTGCGAGAATAGTGAACCATGACGTATGTTTCTGAGAATTTCTGGCACGATGCGGTGAACAAAGCCACCACAGATCTCTTCACCTTCGGCTACAAGCACATCATCAAGCCGCATTTCGTGTTCAATCAGACGCCCGATGTGGCGCACGACCAGATGATTCAGTTCTGCAAGATCACCAAGAACATTCCGCCGCTGATGTGGGCGTGCCGTGAAATGCTCAACTATTCCGACCCCGTGCTGGAAACCAGCGTGATGGGCGTCGACTTCGTCAATCCGTTCGGCCTTTCCGCCGGCCTCGACAAGAACTGCGAGATGCCGGTGCTGCTCGACAACGCCGGCTTCGGCTTCGAAACGGTCGGATCCACCACGTCTCGTCCGTGCCCCGGCAATCCGAAGCCGTGGTTCCACCGTCTGCCCGAATATGATTCGATGATGGTGCATGTCGGTCTTGCCAATGAGGGTTCGGAAATCGTTGTTCCGCGCGCGGAACAGGCTTGGACGAAGGCGCGCGACATGCAGATTTCCGTGTCGATCGCGCGTACGAATGACGATAAGACCGGCGATTTGGACGAAGGCATCGAGGATTACTGCATTTCGATGCGCCGCACGGCCGGTCGCACCGCCATGGTCGAAGTGAACATCTCCTGCCCGAACACGATGGCCGGCGAACCGTTCAATCAGAGCCCTGAAGCGCTCGACAAGCTGTTCACCGAACTCGACAAGATCGAACGTCCACAGCCCACGCTGGTGAAGATGCCGTTGAATAAGTCCTGGGAAGAGTTCAAGGATCTGCTTGACGTGCTTGCCGAACACAATGTGCAGGGCTTGTCGATTGCGAATCTGCAGAAGGACCGCGCCGGCATGGAGATTCCTCGCGATTGGGAGGGCGGACTGTCAGGTTCGCCATGCTATGAGGCCAGCAACGAACGCATCAAGCAGGTGTACCGCGAGTATGGCGACCGTTTTGCGATTGCCGGCATCGGCGGCGTGTTCACTCCGCAGCAGGCGTATGCGAAGATTCGTTCCGGCTCGTCGTTGGTCATGTTCATCAGCTCGCTGATGTATCGCGGACCGCAGCAGATCACCGTGTTGAAGCGCGGCCTTGCCGAACTGCTCAAGCGCGACGGATTCGACCATGTGAGCCAGGCTGTCGGCATCGACGCCTGATACCGATTATTTCAATCGGCAGCGAGCACCAAATAATAATGCGCCCTGCGACCGCCAACGCGGTGCAGGGCGCATTATTGTTGTTCGATATTACCTTGGTTTATTGGTTGCGTTTAGTATGCGCCACGCACATACTGCGGCTGGTAGGGCGCATCTTCGGTCGGAATACCGAGCTTGTGGGCGGCGCGAAGAGGCCAATTCGGATCACGAAGCGCCGCACGTCCGATTTCGATGGCGTCGGCGGCACCGGATTTCAAAATCTTCTTGGCCTGCTTCGGCTTGGTGATCAATCCGACGGCCGTGGTTGGAATTTCGGCACGCGAGCGCACCTGTTCGGCGAATGGAACCTGATAATCGGGTTTGACGGGAATGGTCACGCCCGGAATCATGCCTCCGGTGGAGACGTCCATCAGATCGACACCGTGCTTCTTCAGGACTTTGGCAAGGTCGACGGTCTGATCGAGATCCCAGCCTCCGGCGGCCCAATCGGTCGCGGAAACGCGCACCAGCACCGGCATGGTGTCGGGGATGACGGAACGCACGGCGTCCACGACTTCGACCAGTATGCGGATACGGTTGTCGAACGATCCGCCGTATTCATCCTCGCGCTCGTTGATCAGCGGATCGAGGAATTGCGACAGCAGATAGCCGTGGGCCGCATGAATTTCCACCGCGTCGAAGCCGATATCATAAGCACGCCAAGCGGCGTCGCGGAACTGGTCGACGATGGCATGGATTTCGTCAACGGTGAGTTCGCGAGGCTTGTCCAACGGCCCGAACGCGTTGGCGCTTGGCCCCACGGTCTGCCATCCGCCCTGCTCTTCCGGCACGCTCTCATGCTCGTATCCGATGGAGAAGCAGCCGGTGGAAGCCTTGCGTCCGGCATGGTTGAGCTGCACCGCCATCGTCGCGCCGGCGGCCTTCGCATCGGCAACGATCCAACGCCATGCGTCCATCTGCTCGTCGGCCCACAATCCCAAGTCGCACGGCGAAATACGACCCTCCGGCGTCACTGCGGTGGCTTCCACGATAACCATGCCGAAACCGCCCATGGCACGTGACACATAATGCTGGTAGTGGAATGGCGTGGGCAGGCCATCCTGGGCCAACGCGGAATACGTATCCATTGGCGGCAGCCAGATGCGGTTGCGCACGGTCATGCCACGCAAAGTCATAGGATCGAACAGGCCAACCGTGCCATTGGTTGTAGCCTTCTTCGACCGCTTCGCCTTCCTTTCGTCTTCGCTCATCGTAGTAGCTCCCCTCCGGTCGCACCTACTGGCTCCATGCCGATCGGCTGAACCTTCTTCTTGTATTCCCCTTGAGCTTCTCTGGAGATTTCGTGCCATAAAACCGGCACTATCTGCATTCTACGCAGAACGCCCGCCGAGCGTGGCGGGCGTTCATTGATTGTTCACTTCCATTCGCTGAATTGCGGAAGCGTCACTCATCTTCGGTCTGCTGCTGATCCTGATCATCCTGCTGGTCGTTCTGCTGGCTTTGCTGCTGAAGCGACTGGTTCTGCTGCTGAATGATTGTGCTTTGCTGCTGGGTGGCATTCTGCTTTCCACCGCCGATCTTGGTGACCGTGCTGGATGTTGCGGAATACTTGGCCGCAGGCTGCCCATAATCGTTGTCAATCGGCAGCTGTTTGCGCTCCGCATAAGCATTCATAAAGTCACGCCATGCCGGGGCCGCGATGGTGGAACCATCCCAGTAGCTGTGGTACTGGCCGTTGATAGCGATATTCGCAATCGGGTGGCCAACCGGGTTCTGCACGTCACCGACGAGCACGAATGTAGCGATCTGGTTCGGAATGAAACCACCCGTCGTAACTAGCTGATCCTCGTGGGTACCGGTCTTGGCGAAGGTCTTACGTCCATTGGCTAGCTGTGCCACACCGCCTGCGCCGTCGGAACGAACAACGCCTTGATTCATGGCCCAAGCAAGCGTTTGGATGATTTCCGGATCGACCGCCTGATGGCAGTTCGCGGAAGGCACCTTAATATCATTGCCGTCCACATCAGTCACCTGCTTCAACGCGATCGGATCGCACTGCACGCCATTGGACGCATATACAGCGAAGATGCTTGCCATCGTCAGCGGGGACACGTTGACGTTGCCGACCATCATGGCAGGCACGAATGATGAGGTCTTGTCGAGCGTCTCACCGGTATTCGCATCATGATAGCCAAGTTCAGTTGCGGTATCGGCAATCTTGCACAAGCCGATGATGGATCCCATGGAAGCCTGCGTGGTGTTATGAGACCTTGCCAAAGCCAATGCCGGCGTTTCCGGGTTCACCGTTCCATTGGTTATTGCGTTGGTGACGTTCCACGTATCAGTGCCGCCGGTATAACGATCGCATGCGAACAACGAGGTCGAATACCTCGTGGACGTCTGCAGGTTTTCGTTGACGGAATGTCCCGCTTCCATCCATGCCACCAGATTGACAGGCTTCCACGACGAGCCGATGGAGAAGCCCATGCCGCCGCCGTCTTCTCGATCCACGGCATAGTTCATGGAATCCCTGGTCTGGTCGTTCTGCGCCGCTTCGGTGGCATCATACGTTCGATTCAGACCGAAGCCCAACACTTCTCCGGTACCCGGCTTGACGGACGCCATCACGATTTCCATGCCGGAGGAATCTTCCGGTGGGATGGTGTTGCGCGCGGTTTCGTTCAACAAGGTGTTGGCATCGATATCCAACGTGGTGACGATCTTCAGACCGCCCTCTTTCAGCAGTCTTTCCCTGTCCTCGCTGGTTTTGCCGAATTCCTTGGAATTCAAAATCTTATGCACCACGTAATCGCAGAAATAGCCCGCATCATAGTCCGCGGCCATGCAACCGGTGGAAATAGGCTGGACATCAAGCGTATCTGCGAGCGGAGTATTGACCGCCTCTTGATATTCCGCATCCGAAATATAGCCCTGCTCGTTCATCAGCTGCAGCACGATATTGCGTTGCTTCTCGGATTCCGGCTGGTTCGATTCGACGGAAGGATCGTAAGCGTTCGGATTCTTGGTGATTGCCGCGATGGTGGCGGACTGCACGATGTTCAGCTGATCTGCGGTGGTGTTGAAATACCGCTTCGCAGCCGCCTGCACGCCATAGAGGCTATTGCCGCCAAACTGTGCGATATTGAGATATCCCTGCAAAATTTCAGGCTTGGAATACTGCTTTTCCATTTGCACGGAAATCAGCATTTCCCTCACTTTTCGTGCGATGGTATCTTCCGACGCATGGTATTGTGCGATCGGATCGTCATCCTGCTGCGCCTGCAGGATCAGCACGTTTTTGACATACTGCTGGGTAAGGGAGGAACCGCCCTGATGGTCGCCCTTCATGTATGTTTGGACGAACGCGCGGAACACACCCTGCACATCAACGCCGCCGTGAGTGAAGAATCGTCTGTCTTCACGCGCTACCACGGCCTGCTGCATGTATTTGGAAATCTTCTTCAACGGCACGACTTCACGATTCTGATCCCAGAATTCGGTGATTTTCGTGGTGCCATCGGAAGCGTACATGGTCGACTTCTGCGGCAGGCTGGTCACATCAAAATCAATACCTTCGACCGACAGCGACGGAATAACCGCCTTGGCGACGCTGTTCGCGCCGAAAACCGCCGGTAGGAGGAACAAACTGGCGGCCACGCCGCCACCCACACTCAGCGTGATGTAGGCAATCACGAGTGCGAGCACACGTTGAACGGTCAAAGTCTTCTTTTCGGGCATGGTGCCCATTCTAAAGTGGTGGGTCTACTAATCAACCGGCCGATCGCAGCCATCACGGGTTTCTCACAAACAACCGTAAAACTTGAAAAACACTGGAAAACAGTCGAAAATTATCGTCTCGATCGTCGAATAAGCATGCCAGGCTGGTAGATGATGATGGAACGGCCCTCACGCGCAATCCATCCACGGTTGGCGAAATCCATCAGCGCCTTGTTCACCGTCTCGCGCGACGAACCGACCAGCTGCGCCATTTCCTCCTGCGTCAGATCGTGCGGCACCTTCAACCCCGCCTCGACCGGCTCGCCGAAGCGTGACGCCAGATTCAGCAGCGTTTTCGCCAAACGTCCCGGCACGTCCATGAACACAAGCTCCGAAATGCGCTCGTTGTTGTCACGCATGCGATGCGCGAGCACCTGAAGCATGTCGACGGCCACGCGCGGATGCTCGTCAAGCCATGCGAACAGGGCGTCATGCTCAAGCCATACGACTTTCGTGTCACTGGTCATGGCCACGGCGGACGCGGTGCGCGGTCCACCATGCGGATCGAACACCGGAATCTCACCCAGCACTTCGCCGTACGCATGAATGCTCAACAACTGCACACGTCTGTCGGACGATTGCCGGATCAGTTTGACGCGCCCGCGTTCCAGCAGATACATGCGGTGATCGGTGTCGCCTTCGCGGAAAATATAGTCGCCCTTGCTGTATTCGGCATGCTGCAGATGCGGCAGCAGTTCCTCCGCCTCTTCGGAAGAAACCTGCTTGAACAACGCGGTGTGCAGCAACGTCGCGCTTTCGCCACTGGGTCCACTATTGGTCTCGTTTGGCGTAGCCATTTGTCACACCTCCGTTCATAGGCACATCCTCTGGGCACGCCGCCAGGCGTATTGCCGGGCGCGCTGCCGCGGCTTCGAAAGCTTGTTGCGATTCCACATGCCCTCACGGAACACCAAGCTTTCGTAACGTTCTCATTGCCCTTGATATCAGGGGCGGCTTCGACCATCGGGCTACATTGTAACTCGCCTGGCGGCGTCGAGCAGCCGTTCAACCACGTCTTCACGACTCATGCCCGTCTGCGAGCGCATTGGATCGACTCGTTTTACCGCTGATTTCACCGCTTTGTCCGACATTTTCTCACGTGAGGTGTTCAATACCCGCCCCATTTTTTCCGCGTCGATATCGTAGGCGAGGGTCACGTGGTGCAGTATGGCGCCAGGCCCTCCCTCTACTGGTGTGAATCGGCGTTGTGCGGCTCCGCCGAGTTTGCCGTATTGCGTGGCGATGTCGTTGAGTCCGGAGAATCGTACGTCGAGCCCGAGTTCCTTAAGCGCGCGCACCAGCCAGAAATCGCAGAGCCGGTATGATTCCTCGATGCTTATGCCTTGGGTGAAATCGAACGGCGCGTACAACGAGTAGGTGATGGTATTGCCCGGTTCGATGAACATCGCCCCGCCGCCGGTGCAACGTCGGACCACGGTGAATCCTTCCTTCTGCGCGACCGCCGTATTGACTTCGTCTTCGAGCGACTGGAATTTGCCGATGACCACGGCCGGAGCGGCCCATTCCCAGATACGCAGCGTGGGTTCGCGTTTGCCTGCCGCCACTTCGCGCGCCCATGCGATGTCGGTTTCCATTTGTTCGTTCGGGTCGCGCGGCTTGTCGTGGATGACGGTCGGTTTCAGGTCCCGCCAGCGTTCCAGATATTCCTCTTGTGTCAGCGCATTATGCATTCCCGGTTGTTCCCCGGAATATTGTTTCGTGGACCGCGCGATATTTCCGTTGCCCGTTGCATCTTCCGCATTACGCGATTCACTGCCTGTGATTGCGCGGAGAAAAGCGATGGCAATGCCTTCTGCCGTCATACCCACCAATCGCACGTTCGGATAGTTCGCGGTAATCGCTTGCAATCGTCGCGTAATGTCGCGTGTGGGCGCGCCTCGCTGGCTTTGCAGCAAGTTTTCCCAATCCTGCAATAGTCGGCGGGAATCCTTGTCATCGCCGTCAAGAAAGAAATCGCCGTCGATCCGACATTGTTCCACGGATTGGATGGAACTTGCACATTCGCGGAAATATGCTGGAATGTCATCAGAAAGCCGGACGGAAACCCCTACGAGTTTGCCGCCCGGCTGCTTGTACAGCCCTCTGCCCATCAATCTTGGAGTTCTTGGCCGTGCCCATCGCGGTGCCAGTTGGACCCGTAGCTGGAGCACAGGATGAGGACTGCTTCGATCAGAGCCCAGATTCCGGAAATGATCGGTCCGATGAGGATGATCCATCCGATCAGGGTCAGCAACAGCTGGGCCACGGCCTTGCCGGTATATCCCAGATAGAAGTTGTGCACGCCGAGGGTGCCGAGGAACAGGCCGAGCAGGCCGGCGACGATCTTCGACTTCTGCGCGTAGCCATAGCCGGACTGCTGTTGGGTCGCCTGATAGTAGGTCTGCTGCGCGTAGATTGGTGGCTGATTGTATGAGGGCTGCTCGTATCGGGGCTGCGCCTGCTGCTGATAATAGGGGGGCTGCGCCGATTGTGTGTAATCCGGCTGTCCGTACGTCGGCTGTCCGTAGAAGGGCTGTGCAGGTTGCGCGGGCTGCTGCGATGCGTACGGGTTGGGATTGTACGGTTGCGCTGCAGGCTGATTGCGGCCATCCTGGAATTGTCCGAAATCAGCTTGGGCCGAATTATTCGAAGCGTAATAGTTGTCTTGGTCGGAATCGTTGTAGCCGGCATTGTTGTCACTCATGGTTTCAACAATATCCCATAATTTGCCTTGTTGCTTTCATCCACCCTGAAAGCAATCCCTGAAATCCCCCTGAATATGCGAAACGTCTGTCGAATTCAAGCATGAACTCGATTTCGACAGACGTCTCAACAGGCGAACATATCCGGCGCAATCATGCGTTCCGGATCATATGTCACATGCGTGCCAGAATGTCGCGTCCGACCTCGTCGGTGGAGCGGGTAGCGGATCCCAGCTCTTCGATGTCCGCTTCGACGGCCGCATCGATCTTGGCCGCGGCGTCGTCGAAACCGAGGTGGCGCAGCAGCATGGCCGCAGAAAGGATCGCGGCGGTCGGATTGGCCTTGTTCTGGCCTGCGATATCCGGTGCGGAACCGTGAATCGGCTCGAACATGGACGGGTATTCGTTGGAAGCGTTGATGCATCCGGAAGCGGAGTATCCGACACCGCCGACCACGGCACCTGCCTCGTCGGTGATGATGTCGCCGAACAGGTTGTCAGTGAGGATCACGTCGAAGCGGGACGGATTCGACACCATGAAAATGGTGGTCGCGTCGATATGCAGATAGTCGTGGGAAACTTCCGGATATTCCTCGGCGACCTTATCGACGATGCGCTGCCACATGTCTCCGGCGTTGACGAGCACGTTCTTCTTGTGCACGAGGGTCACATGCTTCCTGCGCTTCATGGCCAGCTGGAAGGCGTAACGCACCACACGTTCCACGCCGTAGGCGGTGTTGATGGAAACTTCGGTGGCCACCTCGTTCGGGGTGCCGCGGCGAACCGCTCCGCCGGCGCCGCAGTACAGGCCTTCGGTGCCTTCACGCACCACGACGAAGTCGATATCACCCGGGTTGGCGAGCGGGGAGGTCACGCCCTTGTACAGCTTGGACGGACGCAGGTTC
>OLOZ01002524.1_pt1 | contig 10182 bp, 8 predicted proteins | sample 1673021 | NCBI WGS metagenome assembly OLOZ01 (sample SAMEA3136747, study PRJEB25190) | human gut metagenome | biome: human gut; feature: human-associated habitat; material: faeces | place: Austria | collected 2013
TCTGATTGATATGTAATATACTTTCTGTAAGGGACATATACATTCGTCATTACGATTATGAAACGAACGACAAAAGACCTGCCGCATTTGTAAAAAGATGCGGCAGGTCAGTTTTTTAACAGCTTTCAGTCAGTAACTACTTAAATTATGCATTTTAGCCAGTCACATCAACCATGTTAGAAATATATTGTACAATATTTCTCATAGTGTCTGTTGATGTTCCTACAGCCTGCACTCCAGTTCCATTCGTAGAAAAATTAATCAACGAATCATCTGTTGCTTTATTTTGATAATACATTGTAGTAAATCGCATTACCACATCATCAGAAGCGTTAAATGAATAATTTGGTTCAAAGAAAAGTGTCATCTGACCTTTCGGATTCGTTTGTAGTGTTTTTTCTGTATCCGATTTAAAAACATCAATATTCCATCCGGCTCCTCCAGTATTTAAAGCATTAACTGTCATTCCAAAATTGAAAAATTCTTCATTCTCTGTTGCCGAATTAATTATAGAAGAAGAACCATTAAACCCTCCCATTTCTGCAAGAGAAAAATATGTAGGATCCCAATTTACAGTAATTGCATCTTTTCCATTAGTTGTTGGAGTTACTAACCATTCATAAGAGAGAATCAATTCACATCCCAATATTTCTCCTGAGTCATACATATAATTATTAACAATGCTTTTTATTTCTAATTGTGTTTTATTTATAGCAGCTCTTGTTGCATAATTGCTTATCATTTCACCTGAACGATTAATCTGCGCAGATACTTTTGCTTTTCCATGAAAATCATATTTTAATTTGTGATATACAGAATTTATATTGTCATCTGATAAATAAGATAATATTTCTTCATCATATCCTTTTTCAATCAAATAATTCTTTTTACTTTGTATATCTGCTCCTTTTCCAGTATCTTGAGCAAAAACCGTCTGTGCTATTAATACTAACAATAATTGTACACAAATTAACATTCTTATAATTTTTTTCACAAATATCACTCCTCCCGTTCTATAGTTTTTATTTCATATGGTTCGTTATAAAAATGTGTAAATCTAATTTCATCTGACACCTCCAAAGAATTTAAAACATTGTTCTCTTGATATATATATTTACAATCCAATAGCACCTCCTCTTTTGCATAAAAATCATATATAGATTTATGCGGTCTAAGTTTTACTTTAATTTCATTACGGTACAAAAAAACTCCTGTTACAACAGCTTGTTCTTCATATAAAACTTCTAATCTTTCAACTCTATCCGGCTTATTATCATAATGCATATATATCACTTCATCGCCATTTTTTATTTCTTTTAAAACTGATGCACTATCTTCCATCCACCTACAATTCAAAACTATTGGATTGTTATCATATGGTTGCAATTTCAATCCATCATAATAATTATTCAAACCATCTAGTTGAACAGTGATTTGTTGTTTGTATAAATCAACATTTATTATCTCACCTTTTTCCTCTAAAAGCAGTGGATTTCTTCTTCCTGTTCCTGGTGCTGTATAACAAATCCAAGCAAACAATACTTCTACTAGTATCACAAGAATTGTAACTTTCCACTCTTTTTTCATTTTCCATTACTCCGCACTTCAATTATTCCACAAAAGAAACTCCCGCAACATATGTATAATCAGAAAAATCAAAATTCACATATCTCGGTGATGTCCCCCATCCATCTGCTACTTTTAATAAATGTAAACGAGTATTCGTTTCCTTGCTTATATATTGATAATATCCTTCCATTGCCATAATGTGTCCAAGATTTCCACTTGTAGTGTTGATATTGCATCCAAAAACTCCAATTCCTCCATTATCAATACAGTTTTTAAAAAAAGAATATGTTGGTGCATATGTTGCATTCACACTAATACTTAACCCATTTTCTGCGCAAAATGTTTTAAATGCTGGACCTATATTGTAATAAGAAGTTGATCCATATATTATTCCATTCTCATTTTTTATAGCATATGTTCCAGATAAATCCCATAATCTTTGATAATCTCCAGCGAAATCACTCCAATCCCAAACGCCAAAATAATCTGCACAAGCTCCCATCGCAGATACCCCACAGGCATATTTACCTGTCATATTTTCTACGTATGATTCCGTAAACGCACAAAAAATATCAGTATAATTTGCTGCCTCTAATATATAATATAAGCTTATAGAATCCTTATTTATAAAAATATCATCCCACTCATGTGTTGCACCACTTCTCGCACTTTCTCTAGGAATAATAGATTCTGCCTCAATACTCTCTCCTGTATTCGTTTCTATATCATCCTTATCTGTATCATATATTCCATATGTAAGTGCATCCAGCTTATATACTTTTGTTTCTCGAAGTGCATATGAAGAAATTTCACTTTCCTCCAAAGCATTTGCATATGGAGATTTAACATTTTCTCCAATACTATATTCACTTATAAGTCCTTCACATGTTGAATCAAAAATAACATATCCATATAATATATTTTCGTTATATATTTCTATAATATATCCGATTGGTCGATTCTCTATATTATAGAATTTAATTGGATTCATTCCAACAATTTCTCCGTCTATGCAATTATTTTTCACAAAAATTTCAGCAGCTTCTACAGCATCCGCCTCAGTAAATTTAATCAAATCATCATCCACATTGTCTTTTGCATTTACTGGCATGTCCAACATCACACATAACACTAACAACCATGCCACTATTCCGCTTATCATTCGTTTCATTCAATTTTCCTCCCTTTCCTCAATTATTATTCATTTAAGTATCTAAATATATCTCGATCATACGAAAACTCTTTTTATTTCTCAACCGTTTGTCCATGAACAGTTTCTATTTAGCCCTTTATTAATTCTTCTCACTTCCATCAATATAAGTGATTCCTCCACTATCATTAGATACCAGATATTCATTGAAATACAAATGCTTTGACCTTCAGTAATTTAGTTTGTGACCATAAACAAATCATTCTCTTTATTCGTTTACTAGTAAATACAATAAAATACCTCCATACCCATTCATTAATCCAGGATTCAAACTTTCCTGTGGTAAAAGTGATATTTTTTCTCGCCTTTCAGTTATATCTATAACTTCTTCTTTTCCGACAATCTGCTCTACAATTTTTCGAGTTCTTTTCAAAATCCATGTATTACCGCAAATTCCATGACAAAGAATCCAGCTTTCACGTCTTCCATATCCCCGCAGCTTCTGATATGATCGAACAATATCTCTTTCCAGTATTTTTCTTATCTCTTCGTTTTGTATTTTTTCATAGCAATATACCCTAGATAAAAGAATTCCACCAGCTCCATGGCACCATGACACTGAATCAATTGTATTCTCCATTGTACCACCTCGTACATCACGCCAATTTCCTAATCTTTCATCATATAATGAATTTTCATAATTTAATATTTTGTGGCATAAAAGATTATATTTTTCTTTTCCTGTATACTGCAATAGTGAGGCGACCGGCAATATAAATCCACTATTCCCATGTGCCATACCTGTAAAAGGTGGATATTCACTTTCTACAATCCATCCTATTCCTTGTTCCATCTCTATTGCATTATCCTCTAATAACACAACTGCTTCTTCTGCATATGACAGATATATATGATCACCAGTCAACTCATATAAGTTTATTAATGCCAGTGCTCCTCCTGCATTTCCGTTTAATAAGTCACATTTTTGATCATATTTTAGCATTTTTCTCACAACCATAGCATGTTTTTTTGCATACCATAGATATTCTCTTTCCCCTCGTTTGCACAAAAGACAATACGTATACAATACTGAGCCTTCGCCATCATATAATCCTGTATTTCTTACATTCCCGCTACCGAGATTCTCATACATATAGTCAGTATATTTCCACAACATGTTTCGAAGCGTGTCATAATACTCATAAAATTTCTGTTTATTTTTCTTTTGCATCTCATACATAATTAGAAGCATTCCAGACAATCCATCATACAGATACATATTCATCGGTTGAATGTCCCATGTCGGTTTACCAAATGAAAACATTTGTACTGTAAACCAGCTAACCTCTGTATGTTTATCATTCCACACCGCGTAACCCTGAAGCCTCTTGGATAATTCTTCAATTATTTTCTGTATATATTTTTGATTCTTTACGTCATGATTTTTGATACAATCCACCTCGTAATAACTATTTTCTACATTCCCTCTGTTCTCCACCGTTAATCTCATTGAATATTGGATAAATTCACATTGTTTTTCTAAATCCGCCTCACCTAACTTATCCAGTTTCTCATAGACAAGATCTAATGGAGTTTTTTCAAAGTAATTTTCTATTCTCTCTCCATCTGCTGAAACTAATGCTGTATCATTTAATAAATAACTAAAATATGGAATATCACCTCTCCATAACGCTTTTTCTTCCACTTTGAGAATTTCTTTTCGTTCACAATTTCTTCCGTTTTTGATTTGACTTAAAAATTTCTCTCTTTTGCTTCTATTCAGCAATAAGCTTGGATGATACGAAGCTGACACCAACATGCTATATCTCTGTGTATCTTGAAGTAAATATCGACTCTGCAAATATTTAAGTTTTTGCATTTTTTTTGCAAACTCGTTCTTTTTTCTTAAAGCATACTTATATGCAAGACTAAATCCTTCTTTCATATTTTCTATATACTGTATCGGTGCAACAAATTCTCCTCTTAATAAAGCTAAGTTGTGTGTTCGTTTGCTGCGGGGATGTATATAACCAATCTTCATATCTGAAGTATATGGATCCATAACCACAGGTACTTGTATTGGATATTTTTGATTCTCCGTACCATTAATTCCACTGGCATTAATTCCTTTTCCTTTTTGATTAAAATGATAAAATGGCAATATTCCTGTATACAACACTGAATTTGACAATTGATAGCAAATCTCTTGAAAAGCCGTTTCACGCTTTTGATTGTATTGGATATTTACCAATGTTTCTAAATCCACAAAAACAGGATATTCTCCATGAGCTATCAAATTTTCAGAATGAAGATCTTTTGTTCCTAATAAGTATACTAAAAATAACTGTATTCCTAATCTTTTATAATATTGTTGTAACTCCCATTCCTGCACGCAATTTTCATAAGAAACTACTTCACACCAGCTATAGTTTTCACGACTTATAATTGAATATTGATATTGTTCTATTCCGATACCTTCTGAAATCCACCGTAATAAAGTCATATATTCCATTTCATTTTCCATAGAATGGGGTTTGTATATTATTTTCTTTCCATTATCTAATTCAATTACAAATACTTGCTTTCCGCAATTGTGAAAATCTGAGTCACTACTGCAGATATCTTCTATACGCCACACAGTATCATCCTTTATTGCCTTTTGAAGCTGAAGGATGTCTTTCTTAAAATGCATAATTATTTCTATGTAACAATCTCTTGCCATTTCTAATCTAGCTTCTATACATTCAAATAACACTGGATACTTCTTTTTCATATATGTGATGAATTCTGCTTTTCCTACTATAGCTTTACAAAACACTTTATATTGTTCTTCTGCATTTCCATTTCCTAACAAACCTTTTTCTTTACATATATGCATTTCGACAATCAAAGTCCTAACCGCGATTCCCTGTAAACACATCTTGGCATATTGTCTAAATCTTTCAATTACCCGATCAGATGTATATTCTCTATAACACTCTATTTTCTCATTTAATTGATCCATTGTTTTTCTTAAAAAAAATCTATAAAATTCATCAAACAATATTTCTTCTTTCTCTATATTTTTTCTCATTTCTTTTCTTATCCTCTTAATTCCATATTAAGCGTTTTATATAACAAAAGCGGAATGTTTCTCATTCCGCTCATTCCCTAACAACATATGATTGTCAAAAATCCCGAACAATTGCCTGACTGTGTAGCATACACAACTACTTGTTCCGCTTCATCCATTAGCATATTATATTCCTGTAGTTCTTTTAAAATATCACCGCCATAGTTCATCATTTCTTGCTCCTTCATTTTCTCCCTCCTTCATATATTATCAAAAAAACTGACCATTACACAATATCGATCTTCTAAGGTCTCCTGAACCAGTTCCCCGTCATGACGATCCACGATTCGTTCTACGCTTTTCATTCCATATCCATGCACAGACGAATTTGCCGCACCGCTGATTAGTCTTTTTTTCAAAAATAACGGTCGTTTCACAACATTATTACTGATTTTTATTAAAGTCATATCCATCCGCTTTTTTATTTCAACACGTATCCAGTTGCCTTGTTCATCTGCTTCTTCACAGTTCTCAATCGCATGATCAATCAGATTTCCAAACAGTATGCTTTGTTCTGCTTCTGTCAGACCACCGATCGTCACCATCTCCGTTTCTATATCAAAACGTATTCCTTTTTCTTCCGCTTTTTGTTTCTTCTGTGTCAATATAAAATCAAGAAAGTAATTTCCGGTCCATACTACACCTTTCACCTCAAGATATTCCTGATCAAGTTCATTCAAATAATCTTCTATTCGCTGCCATTCCCCCTTTCGAACCATCATACGCAGCCCCAGCAGGTGATGTCTTATATCATGTACTGCACGCCAGCTATTTTCTGTACTCTCTAACAAAGCTTGGTATCTTTGTTCCAAAATACTATCATGTAATTCCAGTATCTTCTGGTCTTTTGCCATAAGGCGATTTTTCAGGAAGATGAGCACGATTATTGTAATAATCGCCAATACAACAAGGAGCGAAAAGCCACTATCCAACCCGTTCATGGATATTTCTCCTATAGCCATTTCAACCAGTTTTTTCTGATACCTAAGTATCAAAAGAGATATAATCATGTCAATCAACACAAAATATCCTGTATACTCTTCATTAATCTGCCACTTATATTTTATGATCAATATCGCTAACCATATAAGAATTATTCGTGATAATGTAAAGATAACAATTTGTTCCAAAGATACTGCATTCAAAAAAACTCTTGGCAAAAACTTCTCTCCCAACAATGTCATACTAAAAAAAGCTATTATGAAATCCAACAATGTAAGCACTCCATAATACAGCCAAACATAGCTGAATATAAACAAATATCCTTTTTTCCTTATGACAAATATAACAAGACAAAATAAAATGACCTCCACCAGGAACATAGTTCTCGAAAAGAACCATAAACGCCTGTTTGCAGTCAGTAAAACAGAAATAAACAGAGAACTCACTACTAGAATACCTTTATAACATCTGTTCATCTTTTTTCTGTCAAAAATGGTATATAACATCAAATAATAGCCTGTTATAACTTCCACCAAAGAAACTACGAACAACAGGATAAAACATACACTCCCCACAGCTATCGCTCCTCCCAGTATTTCCGAATATTTTCTTTTACTTTTTTGATCCTTGCATGACTTGCTTCAACAGCATCTCCATTGCTCAGATAAATCACATTATCCCTGACTTTCATAATATGCCTTAAATTAACCACACTGCTCCTATCGACTATTACAAATTCATCACTCATTAATTTTTCCAAAACATTCTCAATACTGATTCGTTCACGTACTTCACCTTTCACGGTAAAAAAGCTCGTATACTTTGTTCCTTTCGCTTTTTGTATATAGATAATATCATCCTGACACATTTTCACTCTCTGTGTCTCCGAACCTATATAGCAATACTTTATCGAATGATTCCGCACAATCTCAATCAGTCTCTCCATTATTTCCGGCAGTCTTTCTTCAACATCCTCTTTTAGAATATACTGGTATGCTTCCATACGATAGCTTTCAATTGCATATTCCACATAAGCCGTAAGAAAAATAATATAAATATTCGGATCACGATCGCGCGCTTTTTTGCCCATTTCAATACCGTTTATCTCCGGCATATCCACATCAGAAATCAAAATCTGGTATCTGATTGTTTCAAATGCCACTAGGAAATCCTCCGCTTTCTCATACGTGTCTATATGTACATCTTTGAATTCCCCCGACAGATTTAACAAAATTCCACGGATATTTTCCAAGACGCTTTTCTCATTATCCACTATTGCGATATTTATCAATATTCTCCCTCCATACAAATGTATACTGCTTGCCATTCTGATATAATAATACAATAAAAGGAGATTTTTTGTTACAAATTATAACATAATTTTATCATCGCTTCGAAATATTGACCATGAATTATATATTTTCTGCCCATGAATATTTTCTGGCAGACAAATTCCCAAAACATAAATCATCATCAAAAAATAATCTTCGTAAGTATCAAAAAACACATTCCAAGATTGTATGCGATTGTCAAGGTCCTGATCCAACTCAAACTTTTACTCATCGCAATACAAAAAAATCTGCCACTTCACGATTTCTCAATCGTAAAGCAACAGATCCTTTTCTGTTTATATTCTACTTTATAAACATCGCATCCCCAAAGGAGAAGAATCGATATCTCTTCTGGATTGCTTCCTGATATGCATGCAGCACATGCTCTCTGCCTGCCAGTGCGGATACCAGCATGATCAGTGTAGACTCCGGCAGATGGAAATTCGTGATCAGTGCATCCAGAATCTTGAACTTGTATCCCGGATAAATGAAGATCTCTGTCCATCCGCTGCATTCTCTGAGGCGTCCGTTCTCATCTGCTGCTGACTCTACGGTTCTGCAGCTTGTGGTTCCCACGCAGATCACGCGTCCGCCATTGTCCTTGGCACGGTTAATCTTCTCAGCCGCTTCGGCATCAATATGGTAAAATTCTGAATGCATGTGATGCTCCAGAATGTCATCTACCTTAACCGGGCGGAAGGTTCCAAGTCCTACATGCAGTGTAACTCTGGCAATATCTATACCTTTTTCCTCGATCTGCTTCAGCAGTTCCGGTGTAAAATGCAGTCCCGCTGTCGGTGCAGCCGCAGATCCGGTATGCTTGGCATATACGGTCTGGTAACGATTCTTGTCCTCAAGCTGATGCGTGATATACGGCGGTAATGGCATCTGTCCGAGCTGATCCAGAATCTCTTCAAAGATTCCTTCGTACTCAAACTTGATCAGGCGGTTGCCTTCCTCTACGACATCGATGACTTCACCAACCAGCAGACCTTCGCCGAACACGATCCGTGTGCCTGGTCTTGCTTTCTTGCCAGGTTTTACCAGCGTCTCCCACACATTGTTCTCTTTACGCTTCAGCAGAAGCACTTCAATCTTGGCTCCAGTTCCCTCACGGGCACCGATCAGTCTGGCCGGAATTACCTTGGTGTCATTGATCACCAGACAGTCTCCCGGGTTCAGATAATCCACGATTTCTTTAAAAATGTGATGAGAGGTCTCGCCAGTCTCTTTATCTAACACCAGGAGCCTGGAGCTGGAGCGGTCCTCCAGCGGATCCTGTGCGATCAATTCTTCCGGCAAATCAAAATAAAAATCCTGTCGTTTCATATTATCTTATCTCTCCGTTCTATTTACGAAGCTCAATTCCCATTGCTTCCAGACCAGCAAGAATCTTATCCATTGCTTTAGATATATCTGACTCTTCCAGTGTTCTGTCTTTTGCACGGAATGTAATAGAGTAAGCTACAGACTTGAATCCCGGTTTGATCTGAGCTCCTTCGTACAGGTCAAACAGTGAGTAGCTCTCCAGATGAGCTCCGCCATTTTTCTCAATTACTTCTTCAATCTGTCCTACCATGATGTTCTTCGGCACTACCATACTAAGGTCACGGTTTACAGCCGGGAACTTGGCAATTCCCTCGTACTTACGGTCAAATGTAGCACGCGCTACGATCTCCGGCATATCAATTACTGCGATGTATGCTCTCTCTCCGATTCCGTAGATATCTGCAACGTCCGGATGTACTTCTCCCAGATATCCGACTACGGTTCCATCGTAAATGATATTAGCCTGACGTCCCGGATGCAGGAATGTCTTGCCTGCGTTTGGATCGTAAGTCTCTTTCCCTCGCAGTCCGATCTTGTCAAAGAACTCTTCTACGACACCCTTCATGCTGAAGAAATCGCCTTCTCCGTACATACCCAGAGTGAACTGCATACGCTCATCCGGAAGTTCTGTCAATGGAAGTGCCTTTGGCAGATAAACCTTTCCGATCTCATAGAGACGGACAGCCTTGTTTCTTCTGTTATAGTTTATCGCCAGGGAAGAAAGCATTCCATGCAGAGTTGTAGTACGC
>OLOZ01002526.1_pt1 | contig 10171 bp, 6 predicted proteins | sample 1673021 | NCBI WGS metagenome assembly OLOZ01 (sample SAMEA3136747, study PRJEB25190) | human gut metagenome | biome: human gut; feature: human-associated habitat; material: faeces | place: Austria | collected 2013
GGTGGGTGTTGATGCCGTAGGGGGTGCAGGTCATCAGGGTGACGTAGTCCTTGCCTTCGGCGATCTTCAGCTCATCGGTCTCGGTGGGCAGCACGATGGAAATTTTGTCCACCTCGTAGGTGAGCACCCGGTCCAGCACGGTGATGGTAAAGGTATCGCCCACTTCCAGCTGGTCGAGGTTGGTAAACAGCTTTGCGCTGGGCAGGCCGCGGTGCGCCGAGATGACCGCGTGGGTGCTCTCGCCGCCCACCGGCAGGCTGGTGCCCTCCAAGTGGCCTGCGGCGATCTGCAATACGCCGTCGCTGGTGCCGTGGTAGATGGGCAGCTCCACGCCGATTTTGGAAATGGTGATGTAACCCATAATGCCGGTGCCGGTAATATCCAGCGTGTCGTTGTAGCCGGTAAGCTGATCCGGGCGGTAAAGGGCGTTTTCGTTGGCGGCCACCTGTGCGTTAAAGGCATCGGCGGCGTCAAAGTAGGCGCTGTAGTCGGCATCGGTCAGATTGTCCACATCCTCGGCATAGGTGGCCACAGCACGGGACTGATGCAATTGGTTGACGTAATCGCTGAGGGTGGGGTATAACATCACGGATAGACCCACGAAAAAGACGAGGATCAGGATGATGGTGCTTTTGTTCTTTTTCATGGGCTACTCCCTAATGTTATAAGGATAGGAGCGGGGGCCTTGCGGCCCCTTTGCTCCGGGTTCTTGGGGGAAATGGAGCTTACTTGTTCTCCATGCGCTTCTTGGTGACCAGCAGAACGATGGCCGCAACCATCAGGCCGCCGCCGACCACATAGAAGATGGTAGTGCCGATGCCGCCGGTGGAGGGCAGGGTAATGCCGCCGGCTTTGTTGATGATATCATTCTTCAGGTTGGATTCACCGGACAGACTAACATTGTATTCGTTGTGCGTTGCAGAAATGACGATTTTAATATTCTTACAGGCACTGTAACCGGCAGGAGTGTTGGTCTCCTTCAGGTAGTAAGTACCTGCGTCCAGACCCTTAACGTTGAACGTGCCATCAGCGGCGGATTTCATTTCAACAGCGGTTTTACCGGTTGCGTTCTTGATGGGGTAGTAGAATTTGCCGTCTTGGTAGAGCTCCACTTCATTCGTACAATCCGCATCGCTGTACAGACGGAAGCCAGCGCCCTCCAGCTTGTTGTTCTCGTTAACTTCATCGCGGTACTTGGTGTTGTTCAGCTGGTAGGTGTACACACGGACTTCGCTTTCGGGAGTGAAGCCCCAGTATGCGCTGTTTCTGGGGTTATTAGAGTACTGGAGCCGTACGCGGTTTTGGTTATCGGCAGAGCCATTGACAGCGGCCTTTTCGTTCAGGTGTGCAGTGTAGGTGACCGTAATAGTCGCGCCGTCATTCAAATTGAGCCCTGCTCCACAGGCCTTGACATCAGGAATGCCTACCACAAGATAGTGATCACTTTCAAGACGGCTATCATCAACTTCATACTTCGAAGAATCGCCGGTGATATCATAGGTTTTGTTATTGGATTCAATGACTACCTTATCGATTCCGTCATAAGTAATGCCCTTGGACAAGGTATCATTGAACAAAACAGCGTACTCGTCATAGTAATCGTAAGCACGGCCATTGTCTCTGCTTGCGGGCAAGGTAGCAATCAGCTTGAACTGGAACTCTTCGTTGATCGCATGGTCAGCGCTGGAATAAAAACCTGCTTCGTTGGTGCCATCCTGATTGTCATAAACTTTCTTCTCAACAGTGGGTTTTACAACCTTATGATTAATTATAACGTTATATTCTCCTTGGTGGGTATCATTCACCAGGAAGAAGGAATTGTAGGCATGATAGAAATCGCCAAGGTTAAAGTAGGTATTATCAACGATCAGATAATAACCTGGCTCTGGAATTTTGATGGCACCGTTGCCACCTACAATGGTGGATTCCGAGTCTGCAAGGGGATCCGTGTAGATATAGTTGCATACAAAACGCGCGAAAGCGATGCTGTTATCATCAGAAGGTGTCCAGTCCTTCATAACATCAAGGACTTTCTGGAGGCTATCTGCGTTGGCAAACTTGCTGCTGAGGGTAGGATCTGCATTCAATTTGGCCAGAAAATCCTCAGGATGAGGGATGTTTTTGCCCCAATCAACGTCGGAAAGCGTCTGATTGTCCTTACTAATAACACCCTTGAAGATCTGGAAAGCGATGTAACCGTGGAGTTTGTCGAGGTCCTCCTTAGTGTCGTATGCAAACGCCGGGATCGCCATGGCGCACACCATGGCAACTGCCAGCAGAGCAGCCATGAGTTTCTTCATTGCTTTTTTCATGGAAAAGCCCCTTTCTTTTCTGCCCCTTGCCGCCCCCCTGCGTTTTGCACAGGGGGGTAGGGGTGTAGTTTTGTTTGGACTATCGCGTAAACTTTGCGCTGGGCGGGCGGGGGCTCAGCCCCGGCACGCCAGCAGAAAAGTGCAGTTTAGTCATCTGCTCTCCCTTCGCGTCTGCGCTTGCGGTGGATAAAACTATATGCCAGCGCGGTCAGCATCATTGTGCCGCCCACGGCTGTGTACGGGAGTGTACCGGTGCCGCCGGTAGAGGGGAGAACGTAGTCAGAGTTGTCATTGGGGGTGTTTTCGCAGTAGTAGTAGAAGCTGCCAAACATCTGCCCTTCAGCCAACTTGTACTCGCTAAAGGTATCTGTACTCTTAAAGTCGGGAACGCCAGAGGCCGTGTAGCTGTGACTATTGTCAGAAATTACAAAATAATGGTAATTATTCGGTGTCCGATAACCATCAGGCGCTTGTGTTTCCTTCAAGCGATAGAAGGTGTTAACGTCCAGACTGCCAAGCGTTACGTTGCCGCTGGTGTTGGTCACTATATCAGTTTTTTCGCTTTTCCATCCAGTGGTAGCGTTATACTTTTCCAGACTGAACTTTGCACCGGGCAGAACCTTGTCTGGCGTGCCGGAGTACTTGACGATGGTCAAGCGGTTGGAGTTGAAGTCGATACCGGCAGTAGCTCCCGAACTGGAAGTAAAGCTGGTGTTGCATTGCTCGTTCTTCCACTTACCATTCAGCGTTGCAGTGTTCTCAAAGGTGAAGGCATTGCCTTTAACCAGACCTTCCGTATTAACTCGGTAATGGAAAACCAGCACAAGCGGGGTGCTATCGGGTACCTTTGTCCATGCCTTAAGCTGGTGGCTGTTATCGCTGCTGTACTTGAAATAGTAGGTGGACGTGTCAACGTTATTTCCGGCTACACAGGTAAGGTCTGCACGCCATGTGGTTGCTTCCAGCGTACCATCTGCCTGCAGCTTGGCATCAAAAACAGAGATGCCTTCCAGCGTTACACGCTTGTTACCAGACCCATCAGCCCACAAATCAGAGGGCACGGTCATGACGTCTTGCAGAACCATGTCGGTGCCATTGTTCAGCGTTGCACCGTAGGGGTTCAGCTTGACCTGATAGGTCAAAAGACCGGTGGTTTCGTCAAAAGTACCGCTCTTGCCAACAACTCTGCGCTCGACTGTTTCGGTAAAGGAGGTATCACCTATCGTATAGCCATTGCGCTCGAACTTGGCAACGTTCCTAAACGATGCGGTATTGTCATTCCAGATGTTGGTACAATTAGGATCCAGCGTAGTGTCGTAGGTGATATTGATTTGCTTGCGGATCTCAGTCACACTGTTATTTGTATAACTGAACGACTCCGGCAACATGGTGATTACCAGTGTGGTGGTTCCGTCTGCGTTTTTGGTGACTGTAGATGTAGCGGGCAGGGCAACGCCATAGTTCTTGATTTGAACGCTGCTTTCGTCCAGAACCAGACCGCGGGGAATGGTATCGGTAATGACCCATTTGGTGTCATTTTCCCATTTCAGCACTCCCTCCGCGTTGAGCTCGATCGTCCAAGGCAGCTTTTGGCCGGGCTGCAGGGTAGTACTGCCGCTGCCGCTCTGAATGTTCGTCCAATTACAATCACCAGCATACTTATAGAAGTAACTTATCGTGTCAGAGCCTTTTGTAATTTTCTGCTCAGCGGTTGCCACAGTGCCATTATTGATGCGGCAGTGGTTCTTGACCGTTGCACCGTAGCCTGGCAGCTGCTGGACGATAAAGCATTTTGTTGTGTAGGTAATGGTCATTGGACCGGGTGCAGTAATGTCTGTAAAGTCTATCTTAAACAGACCCAGATCCGTGCCGTAATCATCTGTTTCACCGGACTTCCATGCGACGGGCGTAACGGAAACAGAATTCCCATCCTTGTCCTTTACCACAATAGAGGCAAGGTCGATCTCCTGCGCCTTGCATTTTTTACCGGTTGCATCTTCTTGCACGGTACCGCTATAATCGTAGTAAATATAGCTGCTGACATTTGTCGGTTTGATGGTGCTCTTCCACTGCATGGTGGCCTCTGTACCATTATTAGTCGGCTCACCAACTGCCTCTTTGGTAAGAACATCCGAGTCGATGTGGACAGTGCCTTCAGAGCTGCTGTCCAGCCCACCGCCCTCCAGATTGCCGGTGTTTTTGACATCCAGACCGGTCAGAGGGATAGCTTTTGTGACCTTTGTCTGGTAGGTGATCTCATACTTGTTGAAGCCTTCCGCAAGCTGGTAGGTGAGGGTCTTGTTTGTGCTGTCGTAGACATCTGATGCTGTGGGCTTGGTCTTGTTGCCGTCTGCATCGGTCTTTGTGACCTTGAAAGAACCGGCAACAAATTCCTGATCTGTGTCGATCGTATCGGTAAATTTAGCGTTGCTAGGCAGATAACGCATGACGTCACCGTTGTTGATCTTGACAGTCCATGTGATGATCTCGCCGTCTTTGCTGAGCTTGCCCGATTTTTCAATATCCTTTGTTTTGATAGAGGTGGAAGTACCTTCTACATCATCACCAAATTTGATAAAGTTTTTTAAATAGTCCCCGTTGTAACTTGTGCTGCCAAAATTATCAGCCTTGACGCGGTAAGTGATGGTATAGGTGCCCTTTTGCAGGGTCTGACCACTAGTGCCCAAGGTGATCATTTTGCCCGTACTACCTGTGGTATCTGCCCAAGAAATGTCGGGCGCAGAACCATCCGGGCCAGTAACTTGGAGGAAGGTGTCAACATAGTCGAAGGTGACCCCGGACGGATTTGTGAGTGTATCGGTCAGCGTCAGGGGGGCTGCTCTGTCCTCCTTCAGGGTAAGTTTTACAGTGTAATCAACGTAAGCATTCTTGCCGTCGTACTTAAGCCCGGCAGATTGTTTATCCAGACTGAATTTCTTTTCCTCGCCGGGCGTGGTGCTTTCTTCGCGCTTAATATAAATGGTGACCTTTGCTTTTTCGTTGACCTTAAACTCATTGCTCCCGCCGGTCGTGACCTTGGTTTGGTCCCACCGGAAATCAAAGTTGACTGTACTTCTGACCTTGGTGGTATTCGACACCTGATCCTGATGAATAAAATCACGGTCATAGGTGAACAGGACGTACCACTTACCGTTTTCCTTTACAAACTGGTAGGTGCCACAAACGCTGCCCTTTGGACCGGTATAGTTCGGATCGATCAAGTCGCCAGTTTCCGAAGCAACGCTCTGCAAGTCAAAAGCCTCCGGCAAAGCTACTTTAACCTTGTAGTCATGGCTTGCAATGTCCTGAGCCGGAATATCCTTCAGTTCAAGGTAGCCGTGCATTTGGTCAGTGACAACGCTGGTGGCAACATCAACGTATTGGCTGCCCTGCTGCTTCTGAATCTTGAAATCAGTAACATAATTAGTACCGTCCAAGGCAGAGCCAACGGTCGTGGTGCTTACGGTCGTGGGCTCACCCGCCAGCGTAAGCATACCGGGGGCTTTCAGTGCGCCATCAACGGCAGAGGAGAGCATCTCGTCTGCGTACTGGGCGGCGGCAACATCCACCACGGCCAGTACCTCGGCGCTGGAAAGGGTGACCTCGGCAACCTTGCCGTCCACGTCGCCGGAGATGACGGTCAGGGTGTCATCGTCCGCCTCGCTCACGATGCCCACGGTCTCCACGGGCTGAGCGTCGGTCACGGTAGTGGTCTGTGGCTCGGCAGCGGGGGACACCACGCTGGGGATAAGGGTGTCCGCGCCGGATGCAGAGGTGCCGGTGCTGTCCGCCGGCTTTGCGGCGGGCTGCTCCGGGTTGGCGGTATCGGGGAGATCGGGGGTGATCACGCTGTCGGCAGCGGGGGCGTCCTCGGCGGCAGGGGCTGCATCCAGCGCAGAAGCGCCGGAAGTTTCAAGCTCTGCGCCGTTCTCGAAATCGGTGTCCATGCTGAACTGGTCGTCCAGATCGTCCGCTGCACCATCGGCGCTGCTGTCCACAGCCACGGTGCGGGTGACGTACTTATTATAAATAACGATGTCGCCCACATTGGCGGCGCTGCCGTCCTCGCCGTCCAGCAGCCAATCCATGTCGCTCATGGAGCTGCGCAGGGCAAGCACGCTGGCCTCCTGCGGGATGGCGCTCTGGGGGATACCGGCGTACTTCAGGCAGTAGGAGAGGAACATCACGTCCCACTCGCCGTAGGGGTTGCCGTAAGACTGGCCGTAGCGGGAGTAGTAGCGCAGGGTCACGCCGTCTGCGGGGTCGATCTCGAAGTTTTTCTCGCTCTGCTCGTAGCCCAGCTGGGTCTTTGCCACGCTGAGCAGGTCCTCGTCCCAGTTGCCGGTCATCACGGCCTCGGCGTTGGCGGCCTGCCACTCCTCGGGGGTCTCAACGTCGGCGGAGGTGTCGCTCAGGCAGGCTACGGTGTGGTGATGCTCCGGCAGGGGGCAGGTAAGCACTTCCTCGTAGCAGGCGTCAGTGTGGTGGTGGTAGATGGGCTCCACGGTGTCCACCGTCGGCTCCAGTGCCACAGGCTCGGCCACAGCCATAGCCGCCAGCTCGGCGCTCTGGGTGGGCTCCACCACCTGCTCCACAAGCTCGCCCTCTTCCAGTCCACAGGTCAGCTCGTACTCGGTGGTATAGCAGCTTTCGTCGTGGGTATGCTCAAATTTGTCGCAGATCAGGCTGCCATCCTCGGGGTCGAAGCAGTCGTCACCGTGGACGTGCTCTTCCTCCATGCAGGTCAGAGTCTGCACCTCGGTGTAGCAGTCCTCGGTGTGCTCGTGGGGCACAAACTCGATCTGCGGCTCCAGTGCCAGCGGCGCGGGCTCAGCCTCAACGGTGGGCTGGCTGGTGGCAGCAGCGGCGGCCAGCTCGTCCGCATTTTCAAGCTCGCCTTCCTCGTAACCGCAGGTGAGCACCTTGGTGTAGCAATCCGCGGTGTGGATGTGCTCCTCCTCGCCGCACTGGTACTGCGCGGTCATCGAGATGCCCACGCCATGCAGCTGCCAGTTGACGAACAGGGTGGTGATCATGGCAAGTGCCAGCACAAATGCGGTGTAGCGCCGCAGGGTGTGCCGGTTCTCACGGAACCGCTCCATGTACGTTTTAAGAATGTCGTTCATAACGAAATACCTCCTCCCGGGGTCAATGGATCAACGAGAAGCTGGACAAGGGCCATACCCTTAGAAAAACCCTGCCCACGATCTGGCTTTTTTCAACGCAGCCTATCACGCTGCTGCGGCTGTCGATGGAGGTGGCACGGTGGTCGCCCAGCACGAAGTAGCGGTTTTCCGGCACCTGATAGGGGAACCGGATGTCGCATTCGCCCACGGTCAGCGCGTCCACATAGGGTTCGTCCAGCGCCACGCCGTTTACCGAGACCACGCCGTTCACGTCCATATCGATCACATCACCGGGCTGCCCGATGATGCGCTTGAGCAGCAGCTTGTTCTGCCAGTAAAACCCGCATAACTCACCGTTTTCAATGTGGTTGGATTTTACCAGCAGGATAATGTCCTTGTCATTCAACGTAGGGTTCATGCTGTCGCCAGAGACCTGAAGCACCGGCAAAAACAGCGTAGCCAGCAGCACGGCTACTGCGGCCACCACCACCAGAATATAGATCGTACTGCGCAGCACCCGCTGGTAGCGGCTCTGGTACGCAAGACGCTCACGTTCTGCGGCCACTTCCTCGGTGGAAGGGATGGAAGCGAACCGGATATCGCGTTTTTTCATGTTTCCTCCGAAGGCAGGCCGTCTGTGCTGCGGTACTGGTCCAGCAGCTCGTTGGCCTTGTGGTCAAATGCCTGCCAGCGCTGCTGCACCTCCTGCTCGGCGCGCTCTACCATGGCCTTGCAGTCGGCCTCGGTCTGGGTGCGCTTTTGCGCGGCGGCGGCGGTCATGGCGTCGCATTCCTGCTGCGCCTGCGCTTTCAGACTGTCGGCGTCTGCCTGTGCCTGTTCCAGAATGCGTTTAGCCTCGCTGCGTGCCTGTGAAAGGGTGTTGGCAGCGGTGGCGTTGGTGTCCGCAACGCTGGCCTGTACCGAATGCAGATAGTCATCGGCGGCGGCCTGTGCGGCGGCGAACACGTTGTTCAGCTCCAGCGCGGCCTGCGCGATGGAACCAGCGCTTTCCAGCCGGAGCTGCCGGTCCTGCAGCTGCGCGGTGAGCGCGGCATTCTGTGCCTTGAGCTGGTCCTCGCTCTGCTTCAGCGCATAGATGATCTCTATCAGTTCAGCGCGGTGCATCCGCCGCAGTTCACGATCTGCCATTTGTGTACAAACTCCCGAATGTAAAGATAACGAAAACTTTTTCGAAAATACCGAAACAACTTAAAGGAAATGCCTGATAATTCACTTGTTGCCACGCAATTTGCGCAGCGGGAGAGACCTTTTATAAACTATCTTAGTTTAGCACATTCCATGTAACAACAATATAACAAATCAGACACAAAATCAAGAGATAAAGCCGAAAAAATATCGCATTTTTTTGCTTTTTATATAGAAAAAGCCCAAAAAACGGCCACTGACCCCCCAAAAACTTAAAAAGTTGTTCACAATTCTGGAACGCGAAGTTCTGCGCAGTAATGCACTGAATTACAGCGTGTACGAAAAACGGGAGCCGCACTTTTCGAAAAAAGCGCGGCTCCCGGATCTGAACTTTGGGGTGATGCTTTTACTTGCCGAAGCTGCCCAGCAGGCTGTTCAGCGATACAAAGGACTGGTAGATGACGTTAACGTTGTTGATGATGGAGCTTGCACCGGAGAAGATGCGGGCAATGTAGTTGAACACCTTGCCGATGTCCAGGAAGGACTGATAAGCGTTGCTGGCGCCGCCGTCCAGATAGGTCATCTCCTCGGCTTCGATGGTGGAATAGCTGGCGGGCATTTTCATGGTAGAAGTAGTCATGGTAAGATCCCTTTCTTCAATGGTGTCATTGTGTTTACAGCAGTGTTCAGAACATGGTGGCGACCAGCAGGGTAGTAAGCAGGGCACCGGCCACAAGGGCAGGGCCTACATACTTTTGCCACTGGGTGGCGGCAGGCTGGGTGGTGGGCTGCGGCACGGTAGAAGTACCGACCTTGGCAGTCCAGTGGGCGTAGATGGTGGCGTCGGAGGTGAACACGGTGGAGGTGGTCACCTTGCTGCCGCCCACCGGCTCGGTGTACCAGCCGTCAAAGGTGTAGCCCGTCATGGTAGGCTGCTCGGGCGTGCTCTCCAGTTTGCCGGACAGGTTCGTGTAGGTTACCACGGTGGAGCAGATGCCGCCCTGGGCATCCATACCAATGGCGTACACGTTCTCTTCCTTTTTGCTCCCTGAAGTTTTGTCGGCGGCAAATGCAGCCGGCAGTGCGCAGCACAGCAGCGTGAACAGGCAAAGCCCGACCACCAGCGTTTTCAGGAATTTTTTCATGAGATCCCTCGCTTTCCTTCACAAAGATGGAGACACTGCCCCGCCCGGGGACAGCCCGGACATCGGCGTAGTTTCTTCAACTTATTTTTATCACATCCAGTGTACCAGAATCGCAACAAAAAATACAGTCTTTTGAGAAAATAATAAGAAAAATCAGGAAAAAAATAAATTTCACCTTTGCAATATGAATCTTGTGCCCCCTGCGGACTGTGTTTTTTGAAAAACGCATCCCGCAAAACTTGCCTTTCGTAAAAACATGGAAGGATATGGAAAACGCAGGGTCCCGGCCGCAAAGCCCAAAAACCGACCCAAACCGCCGCAAGTGCGGCAGACAGCGCACAGAAAAAGCTGCAAAAATGCGGCGCACCTCTTGTGGAACAGCGGAAAATATGCTATACTGTTTTGCATGATGCGCCATCGCCAAGCGGTAAGGCAGGGGACT
>OLOZ01002527.1_pt1 | contig 10171 bp, 10 predicted proteins | sample 1673021 | NCBI WGS metagenome assembly OLOZ01 (sample SAMEA3136747, study PRJEB25190) | human gut metagenome | biome: human gut; feature: human-associated habitat; material: faeces | place: Austria | collected 2013
ATTGGTTGCCATTACCAGTGTTCCGTTGGAACGGTCAACATCTTCCGGAGATTCATATGGTGTCTTGCCTGCATCTTCACCGATGTAGTTATCCATAATACTGTCAATGAATTTATAAAACTCATCTTTTGTCCAAAATTTCATCTCATCAGCCTTGTTTTTACCCATTCCACCGGCTTTGCGGCAAGGATTATTCTGCAAGTCATAATATCGAACTGCATAATTGAATATCGCCGTAAGCTGATTGTTAATTATTCTGAGATATGTTTGTGAATAGCCTTGCGAAATCAACTCATTCTGCCATTTACGAATATCAGCAGCGGTTATACCGTTCATTCGCCTGTTTGAGAAATACGGCAAGATTTTCAAATCTATTATGTATTTCTTATTTCTCATAGTATTCTCTCGAAGCCGAGGAGTCATATCATCATAATAGAGCTTCAAAAATTCTTGAAAATTCATATCAAAAAAATCTGCTTGCTGTGACGCAAGAAAATTTCTGACATACTCCTCAGCCTCTCGTTTTGTAGCGAAACCGCGTTTTGTTGTTTTTCTGCGAACACCCTGCCAATCTGTATATCTGAATTGAATCAGCCACTTTCCCGTTTTCTTGTCTTTTTCTGCCTTCATAAATCAAGCCTCCTTTGCATTGTAACCAAACCATCGCTTTTCAAAGTACCCCTTCGGCACTTTCCCTGCAATTACAATAAAACCGTCTTTATCAAGCTCCTTGTTCAGCTTTCTTATGATTTTATAAGCATATCCCATAGATACACCCAACATATCCGAAAGCTCACGAGCCGTAATGTAAATTTTGTTATCCGCCATACAAATTACCTCCTTAATTTGTTGTTGCGGTGTCGCTACATTTATATTATAGCGTAGTCGCTACAATATGTCAAGAAGTAATTTTGAATTTTAATAGTTTTGTAACATTTGATGATTTTTGTTAAATGGTATGGACATTTTTATTTTTATGTGCTATAATAATAGCGACTAAACTACAAAAGGAATGAAATATTATGACTATCGGTGAAAAAATAAAGTATTTCCGCACACGCATAGGCATAACCCAAGCAAAGTTAGCCGAGCTTTCGGGAATACACCCCGTGTCCATAAGAAAATATGAAACGAACAAAATGGTGCCGCAAGCTCCGCAAATTGACAGAATAGCGAAGGCTCTCGGCATAAGCTCTTTTGCGATTGCCGGAATTGAGAATAATATACGGCTTGAAACAGTCGGTGATTTTATGGGACTTATGATTATGCTCATAAAGACAAAAATCATATCATTAAACGGCGAAAGAGAAGAAAACGGTATGCTGAACTCCCAAACTGTCAGCGTTGAAATAAATCCGTTTATCTCAAATTTCTTCAATGCAAAAATTGATAGTATAGAGATTTCTGCAAATAAAATCATGTACTACTTAAAATCCGATAAAGTATTGAGCGATATTTTGAAATGGGAGCGGATAAATTACAGATATGAAAAATGTGCCGCTGAAATTCACGGCACATCGGATAAAGAGCTTATAAATATTTTAAATAGCCTAAAAGAACAAAAAGAAGTTATTGAGCTTGAACTTCAACACTCGGATATTTCACTTAATGCAGGCGGCGGTATCTCGGTTAAAATTCCGCCGATAATATAGTGTGATACTATTCTGATACTGTAATTTTGTACTCAAAATGTACTCAAAAGGCAAAAAGAAACCCCGAAAATCCACTGTTTATGCGGGCTTCGGGGATTTTTCTGTTTACTCCCACTCAATAGTTGCAGGCGGTTTTGAAGTTATATCATAGACAAGTCTATTAACGTGTTTTACTTCGTTTACGATACGATTTGATGCTTTTTCTAGGACATCGAACGGTATTCTTGCCCAATCGGCTGTCATAAAGTCGGTTGTGGTTACGGCTCTTAAAGCAAGGGTATAATCATATGTTCTGCCGTCACCCATAACACCGACGCTACGCATATCTGTAATAACGGCAAAATACTGGTTTATATCTCTTTCAAGACCTGCATTTGCGATTTCTTCTCTGAATATAGCGTCTGCGTCACGCAAAATTTCAAGTTTATCTTCTGTAATTTCGCCTATAACTCTTACGGCCAGTCCCGGTCCTGGGAACGGTTGACGCCATACGAATTTTTCAGGCAAACCAAGTTCGATACCAAGCTGACGCACTTCATCCTTAAACAAATCACGAAGCGGTTCAACAATTTCTTTAAAATCAACGTGTTCCGGAAGTCCGCCTACATTATGATGGCTCTTAATAACAGCCGCATCACCTGCACCGCTTTCGATAACATCCGGATAAATTGTACCTTGAACAAGATAATCAACCTTACCGATTTTCTTAGCTTCCGCCTCGAACACACGGATAAATTCCTCACCTATAATCTTACGTTTCTTTTCGGGTTCTTTTACACCCTCAAGCTTACCTAAAAATCTATCCTGTGCATTTGCTCTGATAAGGTTAATATCAAACTGATTTCTGAAAAGATTTTCAACTTCATCGCCCTCATTTTTACGAAGAAGTCCGTTATCAACGAACACACAAGTAAGCTGCTTGCCTACCGCTTTATGAAGCATAACTGCCGCAACAGATGAATCCACACCGCCTGAAAGAGCACACAAAACTTTACCGTCACCAATCTTTTCACGCAAAGCCTGAATTAATTTTTCGGCAAAATCGGACATAAGCCAATCGCCCTTACAACCACAAACGTTAAACAAGAAATTCTTCAACATCTGCTGACCTTGTACAGAATGATTTACTTCCGGGTGATACTGTACCGCATACAATTTCTTTTCTTCATCTTCATAAGCCGCACACGGACAATCGTTAGAATAAGCAGTAATCTTGAAACCTTCCGGAATTTTATCGATATAATCCGTATGGCTCATCCAAACTACTGTATTTTTATCAACATTTTCAAACAACTTACTTTCAGAAGTTGTGATTTCCGTCTTACCGTACTCACTTACAGGAGCAGTATCAACGTGACCGCCAAGAGTATATGCCATAAGCTGACTGCCGTAACAAATACCCAAAATAGGAATACCAAGTTCAAAAATTGCCTTATCGTAGTGTGGTGATTTTTCGTCATACACACTGTTCGGACCGCCAGTAAAAATGATACCTACCGGATTTTTTTCTTTAATCTTCTCGATAGAATTTTTGTATGACATAACCTCGCAATATACGTTACATTCACGCACTCTGCGGGCTATAAGCTGATTATACTGACCGCCGAAGTCAAGTACAATTACTGTTTCATTCTGCATTTTCTTTCCTCCGTTTATTATATTATTTTAATTATATCATTAATCGACACTGTTTTCAATAGCTTTTACAAGTTTTAATGTTCTTTGCACGACCATTCTGTCACAGCTAATTTTATGACAGCCGTGCGTTCAAGCACGTTTTCGTTAAATTCATAATCGGATTTACCTGTATAGTGGTGCATGATTTGATTAAGTCCTTTAATTTTAGTGTCCCTGTCTGCCACTATTTTTACCTGTCCCTTACCCATAATGCTTTGATACAAATACGAATGACCGCAAGCAGTATCACTTGTTACAAGCTCATGTTTCGTATCTGTTTCAAAACTTATTTCGGGTTGATTATTGATTAGATCAATCTTCTTCCCCTCTGTCGCTCCGTGAAAATACAATGTAAGTTTGCCGTTATTATCTTCATATCCGAAGTTCATCGGAACAATATACGCACCTTTATCGTCCACCAACCCTATACGACAGCAGTCACACGATTTCAATATTTCAATCATTTTATTGTAATCCGTAACTTCACGTTCTTTTCTTCGCATAATCACAACCTCAGTTCTTGCTCTCCAAAATTATTGTAACAGGACCGTCATTTGTAAGTGATACTTTCATATCTGCACCGAACTCGCCTGTTTCGGTATGTATACCTTGTTCCCTGATATATGCAACAAATTTTTCATACATTTCATTTGCGCTGACAGGCTCCATTGCATTGCCAAAATACGGACGTCTGCCGTGTGAGCAATCGCCATACAAAGTAAATTGCGATATAACGAGCATACTTCCGCCGACATCTTCAAGGCTCAAATTCATTTTATCGTTTTCGTCACTGAAAATACGCAACTTTATAATCTTGTCTGCGATATACTTCATATCTTCTTCAGTATCACCGTTGCCGACACCGAGAAGAACAAGCAAGCCGTCATCTATTTTTCCGTTCACTCTGCCGTCAATTTTAACATCGGCATTCGTTACTCTCTGTACAACCGCTCTCATATGTCATACCCACTTTCTTCTATTATCATTTGCAAGCGTTCCCATTCTTCCATAAGGCTTTCGATTTTGTCCTGCAATTCTGTTATTTTATCGGTTATCTCGCCTGCTTTGACATAATCGGTTGCAATATCGGAATTTTCAAGCTCTTTAGAAAGTTCCTCAACCTCCGATTCCTTATTTGATATTTCCTCCTCAACCTTTGCAAAGCGATTAAGCGTTTTACGTTTTTCCGCCTCCAAACGCTTTTGCTCCTTATAATCAAGGTGACCTGCCGACTCTGTTTTCTGTTCTGTCTTAATCGTTTCGCGTGCCACAAAGCTGTCGTAATCACCGCTGTAACTTTCAACACCGTTCGGTGTCAAATACAAAATTCTGTCGGCAAGTTTATTTATAAAATATCTGTCGTGCGATACCATTATCATAGTACCGTCATAATCAGAAAGTGCATTTTCAAGAGCCTCTCTCGATTCAATGTCAAGATGGTTTGTAGGTTCGTCCATTATAAGCAGATTAACACTCTTAAGCATAAGTTTTACAAGTTCAACTCTCGCTCTCTCGCCACCGGACAACTTATGTATTTCCTTAAACACATCTTCGCCTTTAAACAAAAATACTGCAAGTGCATTTCTGATTTGAGTTTGAGTAAGGTTAGGATATTCATCCCATACCTCGTCTATAACTGTTTTATCCATATTAAGATTTTCTTGAATTTGATCATAGTATCCTATATGGATATTCGCACCGATTTTATATGAACCTTCCGTCTGCTCATAATCGCCCATTAAAATTTTAAGCAACGTCGTTTTACCACAGCCGTTCGGACCTAAAAGGAATACCTTTTCGCCCTTTTTAATAAGCATATCAACATTTGAAAACAATCTGTTATTATCAAATGCCATACCCAAGCTTTCCGTCTGAACAACATCTTGTCCGCCGCCTGCACAGGCCTTGAATGTAAACTCCATTTCTTCGGGCGACTGCATAGGTGCATTCAAATCTTTTTCAAGTCTTTCGATAACTTTCATTTTGCTCTCGGCAGTTTTGATATTTTTCTCTCTGCCCCAACGTCTTTGCTGTTCAACAACATTTTCAAGACGCTGAATTTCACGCATTGTGTTATCATAATTTCTCTGTTCGGTCTTTTTGTCAATCTCCCTTTGCACCATATATGCACTGTAATTGCCGTTATATGAACGGAAGCGACCGTTTTCAAGTTCAAAAGTCTTGTTCGTAACTCTGTCAAGAAAATATCTGTCGTGCGATATTACAATAAATGCACCGCTATAATTTCTTAGGAAATCCTCAAGCCATTCAACCGACTCTATATCAAGATGGTTTGTCGGCTCGTCCAAAAGCAACAAATTTGCATCGGACAAAAGAATTTTACCGAGTGCGACACGCGTTTTTTGACCGCCGGACAATTTGTCTACACACAAGTCAAATTCATCTTCCGAAAAACCCAGTCCCGTAAGTGTACTTTTAACTTTTGATTTATAATAAAATCCGTCACGTTCGGCAAATGCTTCCTGCAAAGAAGTTTGACGTTTTACAAGCTCGTCGATATTGCCGTTATTATTTTCTATATCGAAACGAATTTCATCAAGCTGATTTTCCATTTCGATTACATCGGCAAATACCGTAAGAGTTTCTTCCCATATACTCTTTTCACTGCCGTTTACGGAATACTGATCAAGGTAACCGACACGCAAGCCTTTATTCTTAAAAATTTCACCCTCATCATAATCCATATCACCTGTGATTATCTTAAAAAGGGTTGATTTTCCCGCACCGTTTACACCGATAAAACCGATTTTATCGTTACTGTCAACATTAAACGATACACTTTCAAAAAGCGTTTCATCAAGAAACATTTTCTTTATATTACTTCCATTAAGCAGTATCATAAATTACTCCTTGTATTTTAGTATTTCAACATATTTTCAACCATTGTCATTATGTCATATCCGTAATTAATATCAGGACACCAACGTCCGCCAAGTTGCTCGACATACTTTACCGTACCTGCCCAAGCTATACTCTTTACAACATAATATCTGTCGTGCGGCTCTCCTACGGGTGCAAGTCCGACATACGCAGCCATATGATTATAATGTGCTCTTACACCGTCCTCAGGTGTTGCAAAAGTTTCGTGATCCTCTGTTTTGTCACCTGTCGGTTTTTTAATTTTTATGCCTGCCCAGTTATTCATTTCAGGCAATACAGCACCGCCGTAATTTCCGTATGCTGTTTCTTTGCCGGCTTGCGCATACATCACTTCCGGTCTGATTCCGAAAACTTCTCCGTAATACCAATAAATCGGTGCTATATCAATAAATCTTTGGTGTGCCCCTTTTGCCTTTGCCCAAGCCTGTGCCTGTTCAACCGTTACCTGTGCGTTACCTGTGATTGAAGTTTTGTCTGCCGCAGGATTTACCACTCTGTAAAGGAACGTACAAGCCTCCGCTCTTGTAAGCAAATCTTTCGGACGTATATTACCGCTGTCACCAAGCATATACAAATTTGTTACCGCGGTTTCAAGCAAATTTTTATATGCGTCATCAACGCTTTGAGCGTCTTTAAAGCTGTAATTTGTGATTGTATAACTGTCAGCTGCCTTTTGACCGCTTGCTTTTACCAATGACGCCGCAAATTCTTCACGCGTTACATATTCACCGCCGTTAAATGACGAGCCTTTTTTCGGCATATAATCTTGAAATGCCTGTACATATTTATATGACCACTTATTTTTTTCCACATCATTAAATCGAACTGCTGAATTCGATTGTAAATTAAATGTATCTGTAAATATTTTCGCCATTTGTTCTCTTGTAAGATTTCCGCCGAGCATAAGGTCACCTGTTTCATCACCCGAAATTATATTGTTTTCCAAGCAATATTCAACGCTTTCCTTTGCCCACGGATACTGTTCCTGCCAGCCTGCCGCCATAACAGGTGCAGACACCGACGCACAAATCACTGATGCCGATATTAACGATATTATTTTTTTTATAATAGAATGTTTCCTCATAGAATGTTTCCTCCAAGCCGTATATTTTACCAATAATATATTATATATCAAAAGCATACCGATTTCAACATCATAGTTAAAATTATTTTGATATATTACCAAAATATATATGTATCATATCTCAATTTACCGAATAAAATACATTTTTAAGGTTATTACTATACACAAAAGGAGTGATATTATGATAGAACAAGATACTGTAAAACTTTTAAGAGAATGTGACGCCGGTATAAAAATGGGCGTGTATTCAATAGAAGAAGTTCTCGGTGATGTAAACAACGGTAATTTCAAGCAAATGCTTGAAAAAGCAAAATCAGACCACCAACAACTTCAAGATGAAATTCAAATACTTCTTGACAAATACCACGACGACGGCAAAGATCCTAATCCTATGGCTAAAGGTATGTCGTGGTTTAAAACGAATATAAAAATTTCTGCCGATTCTTCGGATAATACGATTGCCGACCTTATCACCGACGGCTGTAATATGGGTGTTAAAACATTGCACAAATATCTTAACAAGTACAAAGCCGCCGATGAAAAGTCAAAAGATATTGCTAAAAAACTTATCAATATTGAAGAAGAACTTACCGTTGATATGCGTTCTTATTTATAATTTATTTAGATAAAAACGAAACAAATCTGAACTTTTTATCCATCATATTGCCGATAATGCCGACCGTTTTACCCATAGTAAACGCCGCAAGGACAGTTCCTATTCCCAATCCGTCAAGACGTCCGAGAAATATAAGCGTCATACCGGCAGTTACTGCCAAACACGTTACGTCAAAAATTATTTTGACTTTTGAATATGAAACGTTTATAATCTCCGATAACTCTCTCGGGAAAAGGTCTGTCGGTATTATCGGTAATTTACATCTGTTTGATAATGCTATGCCTATGCAAAGCAAGAAATAACTTACGACAAAGTATAACACGCACCAACCCAAATCGGTCGGTAAAATGTCTATCCACATTTTATGTACATCAAGCAATTCACTGAATATAAAGCCCACCACAAAGCTGAACAAATATTGCGGAACAAACTTTTTTCTAAGTATCATTAAACTCAAAACAAGCAATCCTTGAAAAATATATGTCCACGTTCCGAGCGATACTTTCGGAATAACCTCCGAAAACGCATACGGAACACTCGATATAGCCGAAATTCCCGCACCCGAATGTAACATAAGCACAACGCCGAAACTGTTGATTATAACCGCCAACGCAAGTGCCAATTCTCCTCTGAATATATGTAAATTTTCTTTATCCGTTGTGTATCCCTCCATTGTTTTTTGCCTTTGATTTACACATCGGGATTTATTATACCACAAAATTATTTCTGATACAACAGAAAAACTTCTATAACACAACGTTACAGAAGTTTTTGAATATCTATATTTTTAATTTTCACATTTTGTATTGCATTTTCGTTAAATCCGTTTACTTTTGCGTTAATCTTTAAATTTTCAAAAGTAAAATCAGACAATACATATTGACTTTCGTCTGTCTTGACATCAAAAAACGTATTACACTCACATTCGCAATTTTTCATTACAACATTATCCGCATAAGAAAGCGGCACATCTTCCCTGTCTTTCAAATCGTAAAACTGCGTCCACGGGTTTATATTAATAAAACTGTCAATTTTACCGTTTATATCTTCAACACTGATATATTCATAATGCTGAGGTGTATCGGGACGCATTTTAAGCCACAACAAATTTTTACCCTCTTTAATATTTATTCTTCTTAAAATTATATTTTTATTATGTACAGATTCCGAACCGCAAGTTAGGCAACCGTGACAGAAACCGTATGTACAATCTTCGATTAAAATACGTTCGTTAGAGCCGTTTTCGGATAATTTATCCGCCCAAGGACCTTTTCCGCCTTTCAGTACCACCGAATCATCATTAACTTCAAGATAACAATTTTTAACCAAAACATCTGTACACACGTCTATATCAACAGCGTCTGTACTCGGTGCTTTAATCGGCTTTGCCGGTGAAAATATATTGCAGTTTATATACTTGACGTGATGACATTTGTATATATGAGTAGTCCAATAGTTCGAATTTTGCAAGTGCAAATCGGCTATTGTGACATTACTGCTGTTTGATATGTAAACAAGTCTTGGACGCTGCTCGTCCTTGTTGGTACAGTTGGGATTCCATTCACGTCTCAGCCAAAACGCTCTCCACGATTTCAAACCGTTTCCGTCTATTGTACCTTTTCCGCACATTTTAAAACCGTCAACATTATCTGCATTAATCAACGCAGCAAAATACGGACACGTTTCACCCTCCATACGAGTTTGCATTATCTGATAATCGTAAATATCATCACTGCCCTTTAACACTCCGCCGTCCTCAATATAAAGATTTACCCCTTGTTTGAAAAACAACGCACCCGTAAGATATGTTCCTTTCGGAACTACTATCACTCCGCCGCCGTTTTCATATGCTCTGTCAATCAAATTCTGTATTTCTTTCGTATGTATCTTGCCGTCATCAAGGATATTGTAATCGGTTAATACATATTGCTTACCCAAATCACTTAATTCGGGTATCTTTATATCGTAAAACCACTTATCTATAACAGTTCCGTCAGGGAAAATTTCTTGTTTGTCCATATTAATTCTCCTATTTTTTTATTTAATTATATCACGTTACTTTGCATTTTGCCATATGTTTTGCTTGTTTTTCACCTGCATAATATGATACAGTAAAATAAATTTTTATAATATTGAAACTTTTTATATATTTTCTGTGTATATAATAGCGTACACATCAAAAAATAGTGCTATTTTTTACAACGAGAGGAGGCTTATATTTTGATTGATGAACAAAAACTT
>OLOZ01002541.1_pt1 | contig 10122 bp, 8 predicted proteins | sample 1673021 | NCBI WGS metagenome assembly OLOZ01 (sample SAMEA3136747, study PRJEB25190) | human gut metagenome | biome: human gut; feature: human-associated habitat; material: faeces | place: Austria | collected 2013
TACGTGCCGGAGTTTGGCTTTCAGCAAAAGCAGACCTACCAGCCGGACGAATACAACCGCCTCTATCTCGACACCTACTCCTTCAATGACCGCACCGTCCTTGTGGGGGCCGAGGACGAAACCGCCGCCCTGCTGGAAGCGGGCAGGGACCCCGGCCTCGGCGTGCGTTCCCTGCAGGCGCGCGGCATCACGGGGCAGGGCGTAAAGATCGCCATCATTGACCAGTCCCTGCTGACCGACCACCCCGAAATCTCCGGTGCTATCGCCGCTTACTGTGAGACGGGCATCGACAGCGGTCTCAACGAGGGCACGCTGCACGGCCCCGCCGTGGCAAGCATTCTGGCGGGGCAGACCGTCGGCGTTGCGCCGGGCGTGCAGGTCTATTATATGGCCACGCCCGGTGCAGCCGACAGCCGCCCCCTCGCCGACGCCCTGCGGCACATCCTCGAGATCAACGAGACCCTGCCGGAGGGAGAAAAGATCCGCGCCGTGTCAGTCTCCGCCGCCCCCGGGGACAGGGATCTGTTTGAAAATGCCGACCTCTGGCGCGACGCGCTCGCCGAGGCCGAGGCGGCGGGCCTTCTGGTGCTGACCGCGCAGGGTGCCGCTGCGGGTTCCGCGCGTCTCACCTTGAGCACCTCCACCTTTGACCTCACCCGGCGGGACAGCCCTGCCGCCTGCAAAACCGGCCTGCCCAATAACTCCGGTATGCTGGCCGCCCGGAAAAGTCCCTTCTGCCTGGGCCTGCCCTGCGCCTACCGCACCGTAGCCGAGGAATACGTCCCCGGCCAATGCGGCTACCGCTATGATGTGGTGGGCGGTTTGAGCTGGGGCATTCCCTACTGCGTCGGCGTCATGGCGCTGGGCTGGCAGGTCGCGCCTGCCCTGACAAACGAGGAAATGCTGCAAACCCTGCTGGCCACCGCCGCCCCCAACGCCGACGGCCTCCGCATCATCGACCCGGTACATTTTATAGAAACGCTGGAGCACGAATACGCCTCCTGAAACCACAAAGCCCGCCCCGGTCTGACCCGGGACGGGCTTTGCGTATTGCTATGCTTTTGTCATCGGGGACTCCCCCTGCCTTCCCCCTTGGGGGAAGGTGGCCCCGCAGGGCCGGATGAGGGGCGGGTTCACGGCAGGCTCCCCTAAGCGGGTATCCTCCGCAAGCCTCCCGCCTTCAGCACAACGGTGCCACCAGCCGCAGCACCGCGCTGTACAGCGTGCCAAAAAATCCGGTCCGGCAGTCCGCCAGCGTCACCGCGGCACTTTCCTTTTCGATCTCCGCCAGATCGCGCCGCACATCGTCCAGCACCGCGCCGCCGTAGAGCAGCACGCTGTTCTCAAAATGCAGGTACAGGCTGCGGTAATCCAGATTCACCGTGCCCACCGCGGCAATGCGGTCATCCACCAGCCAGGTCTTGGCGTGCAGAAAGCCCGGCGTGTAGCTGTAAATTTTAACGCCTGCCCGCAGCAAATGCGGGAAATAGCTCCGCGTCAGCTGGTAGATCGTCGGCTTGTCCGGCACGCCGGGCGTGTAGATGCGCACATCGACGCCGCGCTTGGCCGCCAGCCGCAGACAGGACAGCAGGTCGTTGTCCAGAATCAGGTACGGCGTGCAGATGTACAGCCGCTTCTGCGCCTGGTTGATAAGCTCCAGATACACGTTCTTCGCCACAGCCTCGCGGTCCACCGGGGTGTCGGCAAAGGGCTGCACCAGACAGTCCGTTTCCACCGGCACGGCGGCGGGCAGATCGCAGCCCGCGTCCAGATCCTCGTCGGGGTATTTTGCCTTCCAGAACGTCAAAAAGATGTTTGCCAGGCTCGCTGCGCCGGGGCCATCCAGCCGGACGCCGCTGTCCTTCCAGTAGCCGAACCGCACGATTTTATTGATATACTCGTCCGCCAGATTCACACCGCCCGTAAAGGCGATCTGTCCGTCGATGACCATGATCTTGCGGTGGTCGCGGTTGTTCATGACCAGGTTCAGCACCGGCACGCAGCGGTTGAAGCTGAACGCCCGGATGCCGTCGGCCCGCATCATCTCGGCGTAGTTGTGGGGCAGCAGGCTCAGGCAGCCCGCGTCGTCGTAGATGACCCGCACGTCCAGCCCTGCCGCGGCCTTCCGGCGCAAAATCTCGTGGATCTGCCCCCACATCTCGCCCATGCCGATGATAAAGCTCTCCACATAAATGCTGTGCTGTGCCCCCTGCAATGCGGGCAGCATATCGGCAAACATGCTCTGCCCGTCCGGGTAATATTTCGCCGCCGTGCCGCCGCAGACCGGCATCGGGCCGTAGTCGTGCAGGTAGCGGGCCGTCAGCGCGGCGCGGGGGTCCTGCCGCTGCAAGGCCGCCGCGGCGTCGGGGTCGTCCTTCCGCGCCGGGGCCATTGCGTCCTCGGCGCGCTCCAGCCGGTGGCGCAAGCCCAGCGCCGGGCGCTTGTTGCCCCACAGCAGGTACAAAATGCCGCCCTGCACCGGCATAACGGCAAACAGGATCATCCAGCTGATCTTAAACTCCGGCACCGTGGAATCCTGCCGGATCAGCGCAAGGCACATGATAATGCTCATGGCAACGCCCACGCCGCCGAACCATTTGGCGTAGTCCGCCAGCCAGTAGAACAGCGCAAACAGCCAGAACGCCTGCAGCAGCAGAAGCACGCCGGTCACAACAATGCGGCTGAACACCAGGTTCAGCACCCGGCGCAGCATCAGACGCCAGTTCCGTTTTTTCATACAAACCTCGTATACAAATGCAAAAAGCCGCACGTCATCCCCCAAAGGACGGCGTGCGGCAGACTTCCTTTTTACAATTACAGGCGGTCAATGGCGGCCATGCAGTCGTCCATGGACAGGAAGGTCACGGCGCAGTTGGAGCCGATAAACCACCGTTCATCCCCATTGCAGACGATTTTGCGGATAAGCTTGCCGTGGTACTCAGTCTGGATGTAGATCCCGTTGGGCACTCTCTTTCCCTCCCATATCTTGTAGTGTGGGCCGGGCGGCTGCCTCATATCATGGGCTTTCCGCACCGCGGCTGTACTTAAATTATGCCACAAATGCCCGCTTTGTGCAAGGTGCTTTTTGCTGTAGTTTATGTACGAATCGCCCCATTTTTTGGCATTACGCACAAAGGGTGCATAACAGCGGGCTTTTGGGCGTGTCAATTTTACCGCGAATGCACCAAAACAGCCTTTTTTCACGAAATTTGTAAAAAAATGTTGCGGGATTCCGCGAAACGTGTATAATATAAGATAGTATATTGTGTAGCAGTATCCATATATACTGCCCGATTTTACCATAAGTGACCGGAGGAGCTTAGCTATGACAAAACTGGAAACGCTGCAGTTAAAACTGACTGCGACCCGCGTGCGCATGGGTGTGATCGAAGCCACCCACGGTGCCGGGTGCGGTCATCCGGGCGGCAGCCTGTCCGCGGCGGACGTTCTGACCTACCTGTATTTCCGCGAGATGCGCATTGACCCCGAACAGCCGCAGGACCCCAACCGCGACCGTTTTGTACTTAGCAAGGGCCACTGCGCCCCCGGCCTGTATGCCACGCTGGCGGAGCGTGGCTTCTTCCCGGTGGCCGACCTGCCCACGCTGCGCCACTCCAACAGTTACCTGCAGGGCCACCCCAACATGAACACCGTCCCCGGTGTTGACATGAGCACCGGTTCCCTGGGCCAGGGTGTTTCCGCCGCCTGCGGCATGGCGCTGGGTGCCAAAAAGCTGGGCAGCGACATCAACGTCTACACCCTGCTGGGCGACGGTGAGATCGAAGAGGGCGAATGCTGGGAGGCGTTCATGTTCGCCAACCACTACAAGCTCGATAACCTGTGCATCATGATCGATGTCAACGGCCTGCAGATCGACGGCGCGACCCGCGACGTCATGAACTCCGAGCCGCTGGACCACAAGATGGATGCTTTCGGCTTCAACACCATCGTCTGCAACGGCAACTCCTTTGCCGACCTGGAGCAGGCGTTCAAGATGTTCGACCTGTCCCACGGCAGCGGCAAGCCCACCTGCTTCCTGCTGCGCACGACCAAGGGTCTGGGCGTCAGCTACATGGAAAACGCCGTCGATTGGCACGGCAAGGCCCCCAACGACGAAGAATACGCCCAGGCTATGACCGAGCTGCGCGCCGCCCACGCCACGCTGGAAAAGGAGATCGAGTTCAACAATGGCTGATATTAAAAAAATTGCTACCCGTGTCAGCTACGGCAACACGCTGGTAGAGCTGGCCCAGCAGGGCGCTGACAATCTGGTGGTTTTTGACGCCGACCTGGCCGCTGCCACCAAAACCGAAATCTTCCGCAAGGAGTACCCGGATCGTCACTTTGACTGCGGCATTGCCGAGCAGAACATGGTCGGCGTCGCCGCCGGTATGGCCACGATGGGCTATGTCCCCTTCGTGTCCAGCTTTGCCATGTTCGTTGCGGGCCGCGGCTTTGAGCAGATCCGCAACTCCATCGGCTACCCGCACCTGAACGTCAAGATCGCTGCCACCCACGCGGGGCTCTCCGTCGGTGAGGACGGCGCGTCCCACCAGTGCTGCGAGGACATCGCCCTCATGCGCTCGATCCCCGGCATGGTGGTCTTGAGCCCGGCTGACGATGTGGAGGCCCGCGCCGCCGTCATCGCCGCCTACAACTATCAGGGTCCCGTCTACCTGCGCTTCTCCCGTCTGGCCACGCCCGTTTTCCACGATCCCGAGACCTACGAGTTCCAGATCGGCAAGGGCGAGAAGCTGACCGACGGCTATGACATTGCCGTCATCTCCACCGGCCTGATGACCAACGAGGCTCTGCGCGCCGCCGTGCTGACCAAGCGCCAGGGCATGAACGTCCGCGTCATCAACATGCCGACCATCAAGCCCATCGACGAGGAGATCATCCTGACCGCCGCCCGCGAGTGCGGCCGCATCATCACCGTCGAGGAGCACAGCGTCATCGGCGGCCTGGGCGAGGCTGTCTGTGCTGTTGTCAGCGAGAAGCTGCCCTGCATCGTGCGCCGCATCGGCGTCCAGGATCAGTTCGGCCACTCCGGCCCCGCGAACGAGGTCCTGCGTGACTACGGCCTCTCCGCCGAGAACATTGTCAACGTCATCCGCGAGATGGTCCGCCCCGAAAACAAGTAATTTTCCCAAAATAACCCAACAGCCCTTGAGGATAAGTTCCTCAAGGGCTGTTTTTTGTTATAGGTGGCGGCGTCCTTGACGCCCCCCAGGGGAGGTACCGAGCGAAGGCGGAGGGGCTTTGCCGGGCCTTTCCGCAGCCGCCCTCTTGCCTTCCACGCGCGGGGCGGGCATACCCGGCCCCTGCAATGGCACCACCTTATATGTATAGTAGCATATTTCCCCTGCCGGGGCAAGAAAAAAGAGAGGGACAGCATCTCCCTCTCTTTTGTATCTGTTAGTCCGGCAGGCTGGCGGCGTAGTCGTTCTCGCCGCCGACGGGGTACTGGGCCACAACGTCGGTGTCGGCGGCAGTCTCGGCGGTGGCGGTATCGTCGTGCAGCGACTCCTTCGTCACAGCAAAGGCGGACTTGTGGTCGGCGTTGACCTCATAGATCAGCGTCGGCGCGTCGGAGCTGGCAAGGTAGCACAGACTGTCGTCGGACGCGCTCGCCGTGCCGAACCGCACCGTCAGGCTTGTGCCGTCGGTGAAGGACAGCGTCGCGGTCACGTCGGGGGCATCCAGCCCATAGGCGCTGTCAGCATCTGGCGCGGGGATGGTCCACGCGGTCTGCATTTCCAGAATCGTACCGGCCATCTTCCTGACGCTGCTCTGGGTGAGGGCGTAGTCCGGGTCGTCGGCCAGCGTCCAGATGCCGTCGGTGCAGGTAAATGTCAGGTCGTTCACCTGCATGGCGGCCACATCGTCTGTCGTCTTGTCGGTCAGCGTCTGGGCCTTGTACAGGTCGCGGGGTGACTTGCTCAGCGTCGCCAGGTCGCTGCGCCGGACCGTGTAGGCTGCGCCGGATTCGTCGTAGACGTAGTAAACGTCTGCCACGCTGTTCAGCTGATCTACAGTCAGGTCCACGGTCTGCTCCCCTGCCCCGAGGGTGATCGTCATCTGCGGGGTGTCACTTTTAGCAGGCAGCTCGGCCAGGTCATTGCCCTCGAGCTTGCGCTGCGCCTTCAGGTTGGCGTAGTCCTCCACAAGGCTCTGCACCTTGGTCTGGTCCAGCGGCAGCGACGGGTCATCGGCCAGCAGCCAGCCGTCGCTGCCCTTGAGGAGCGAGACTTCTACATTGTTGCCCGCGTAGGACAGCGCGTCGATGTCATCCGCCGCAAGGTCACACAGCGGCAGCGTCGTGTCGGTCTCCGCCTCCCCGTGCAGCGTCAGCACGGCCAGCAGGATGCCCAGCAGCGCAACGACGCCCACAAGGATGACAAGCGGCAGAAATTTCTTGTTTTTCATGGTTCTCCTTTATCTGCGGCGGCGCACAACGCAGACCACCGCGCCCGCAATGATGCAGACGATGGGCAGCACCAGCGTGAACAGTACGCCCAGCGGGATGGCCGCCGAGGTCGGCACGCTCAGCGAGGCCGCGCTCATGCTCTTGGCGTTGATGACCGCTGTCGTCTGCTCGCCGTTCATCCAGTTGACAACGCTGCCCAGGAATTGGGCGTTGCCGCCGGAGACGGCCTGGTTGATGTTGCTTTCCAGCAGGTTCGGGCAGTTGACCCAGACGACGCGCGCACCGGTGGCGGAGTTATCCGCCGCCACAGCCACGGCAAAGCAGCCCTCGGGGTCGGTATCGGCCTTCTGGGCGGTCTCGGCGGTGGCGTAGTTCTCCATCGAGTAGGCGTTATCACCGGTGGTCAGCAGGTCGGTAAAGGCGAACTCGCTGTCGTCGTTCGTCGTGATGCCCTGGGCAATGGGGGTGTAGATCATCATGCTCTGGGACACGCCCGCGGTGATGTCGTTGCCGGCCAGCTTGGGCAGCAGGTAGGTCTGGGGGTAGCCGTAGGGGTAATGGTCGGTGTCGGTCTCGATCAGCAGGCCGGGCTGGCGGGCCATGCCGCAGTCGGCCAGCACACTGTCAAGATTCGGCGTCCCGGTGGTGAAGTCGGTGGTCACAAACAGCTTGCCGCCGTTCGCCACGTAGTCCTTCAAAATCGTCGCCTCGGCATCGGTCAGGTCTGCGCCCGGCGCGTTGATAAGCACGGCACTCACGTCCGCCGGGATGCTGCCGGCGGTGGTCAGGTTCAGCGCGGTCACGGTCACACCGGCGTTGGACAGCGTGTCGGTAAAGTCGCCGGACAGCGCGGTCTCGCCGTGGCCGGTCAGCTCGTACAGCTGGTAGGCCGCCGTGCGGGTGACCTTGGCGATGCCGGAGGTCAGGGCGTTCTCGGCCTGGAAGCTGTAGTTGGCCGTGCCGGTGGTGTAGTAGCTCTCCAGGTCCATCTCGTACATGTCGTTGTAGGAGAGCACGTCGCTGTTGTCGCCGCAGACCAGCACAACGCTGCCCGCCGACGCGCCGTCATACTGCTGGGCGAACGTCGGGTAGAGCACGGGGTCGCGCTGCTGCCAGCTGAAATGGCTGCTCTCGCCCGCGTAGCGGTCCAGCAGGCGGGTAATGTTCGCGTCCTCCTGCCCGCTCTCGGCCAGATAGTAGGCCGTTACATCGGCGTTCAGCTCATGGAGCAGGTTCTCGGTGGTGTCACTTAACGTGAAAAGCGACGTCGTGGAAATATCGTACTCGGTATATTTGGTGGGCAGTGCGCGGATGACGAGGTTGACCAGAATGATCACCGCCAGCACCACCACCGCCAGCGCACTGGCGTACATACCGCTGTGCAGGGCACGCTTGCTGCCGCCCTGCGGGAGCTTTACATTCAACTTTTTCATAGCGTATCCCTCCTCAATTCCAACGGCGGCGTTCCAACGCCTGCCCGGTCAGGAAGAGGAACAGCCCGATGACCGACAGATAGTACACGATGGCCGGGATGCTGAACATACCGCCCACAATGTCCTGGAACGGGTCAAACAGCGCCAGCGCGGACAGCACCGCGTTGAAGGCCGTCAGCAGCCACGCCGGGCGCAGCCGGAACAGAATGAACAGCACGACAGCCCCCACGCAGAACACCGTGACGCCCGCGGTCAGCCGCTTGCAGATAACGCCGACGAGAATCGACGCGATGAGCACGACGACCATAAAAGCAATAAATGCCAGCAGATTGCCGGTGGTGAACATGGTCTGGATGCCATCCATAATGTAGGCAACGAGCAGTGCGCCGAAGGTGGCGAGGTAGGCTAAGATCTGGTTCTCGGTCAGGGCCGAGATCCAGGTGCCGACAGCCAGGCAGGCGCTGCCCAGCAGCAGGTAGCCAAGCACGGCGCTGTACGCCGCAACGAGCGAGACCGTGCCGAACGCCTTTAAAATCAGCGGCATGAGCACGGCGGCGGCCAGCGGAAGGGCAAAGACCGCGACCTCGGCCAGAAACTTACCGGCCACGATGGCCGGGATGCTGACCGGACTGGTCAACAGCAGCTGGTCGGTGCGGTTCTTGCGCTCCTCCGCAAAGCTGCGCATACTGATGGCCGGCAGCAGGAAAAGCAAAATCATCGTCATGGTGTAGAGCACCGACGCAAAGTCCGACGAGGCGTAGAGCAGGTTGCGGTTGGTGTAGTACAGCCCCAGGAAGAAAAGGCTTACGGCAGCAACGACCCAGCCGATCATGCCGGTAAAGTAGCTTTTGACCTCGCGTTTAAAGATTGCTTTCATCGCTGTTCGCCTCCTTTTCGTTTGCTTCTTCTGCGGCGGCTTCCGCAGGGGGATTTTCGGCGGGGGCAGCGGTGCTTTCCGGCTTGCCGCTCTCGGGTGTCTCGGTCAATTGCAGGAATACATCCTCCAGGCTCATCGTCTCGGCGCTCAGGCTCAGCACCGGGCAGCCCGCCTGAGCCAGCGCCAGCGAGAGCGCACCGCGCAGGTCAGTACCCGCCGTGCTGACGGCGGTGAAGCTGACCTCGCCGCCCTTCTCGTCGGTGACACGCAGGTCGGTCAGGCCGGGCACCTTGCCTGCAGCGGCCACAACAGCCTCGCGGCTGCCCTGTGCCGTGGCGGTGATCGTGCCCTTGGCGGTCAGCTGGGCGGCCAGCTCCTCCGGTGTGCCCTGCGCCACGAGCCTGCCGTGGGCAATGATGAGCACCCGGTCACAGACGGTCTGGACCTCGCTCAAAATATGGCTGGACAGGATGACCGTGTGGGTCTTGCCCAGGTCGCGGATGAGGGAGCGGATCTCGATCATCTGCGCCGGGTCCAGGCCGACGGTGGGCTCATCCAGAATGATGATCTTCGGCGTGCCGAGCAGCGCAGCGGCAATACCCACACGCTGACGGTAGCCCTTGGACAGGTTGCGGATCAGGCGCTGCTCCATGCCCTGCAGGCCCGCGCGGGCCGCGGCGTGCTCCACTGCGGCGGCACGATCCGCCTTTTTGCGGGTGCCCTTCAGCTCGGCAACGAACAGCAGATACTCCTGCACGGTCATCTCCTGATACAGCGGCGGCAGCTCCGGCAGGTAGCCGATGCAGGCCTTGGCCGCGGCGGGCTCGTCGGCAATGTCGTGGCCGTCGATTTTGACCGTGCCGTCCGTGGCCGAAATGTAGCCGGTAATAATGTTCATGGTGGTCGATTTGCCCGCGCCGTTGGGGCCGAGCAGGCCGTAGATGCCGCCATCCTCCACGGTGAAGCTGATGTCGTCCACCGCGGTGTGGCTGCCGTAGCGCTTTGTCAGATGCTCTACTTCGATCAAAGTGCGCACTCCCCTTTTCATTTCATAATGTCTTTTATTATAGTGATAAATTGTGATAATTTTGCGACAATGGTTTGAAGAAGTGTGAAATCGTGCGCGGGGCTTTGCCAAAAAACGCCGCGGAAACAGGAGCAGCTCCCGTTTCCGCGGCGTTTCGCGGGTTTATTCTGAATCAGAAGTCCATGTCGTTGGGGTAGGTATCATGCCGCACAAAGCCGCCGAGCTCGTCGGTAGTCGTCATGCCCATGGCCAGTGCCTTGCTGCGCATGGCGGCATAAAATTCCGCGTAGGTCGCCTGCATGTACGGCTCCAAAAAGAAGCCGCCGATGCCGAAGGTGAACACGCAGAGCAGCAG
>OLOZ01002545.1_pt1 | contig 10116 bp, 9 predicted proteins | sample 1673021 | NCBI WGS metagenome assembly OLOZ01 (sample SAMEA3136747, study PRJEB25190) | human gut metagenome | biome: human gut; feature: human-associated habitat; material: faeces | place: Austria | collected 2013
GCTTTTCCTTCTAAAGCAACTTTGTAGGGGCCGGGCATGCCCGGCCCGCAGCACAGCGGAAGATGGTCGTTTTGGCGAGGTGGAGGGCCGGACATGTCCGGCCCCTACGCGGAGGCATCCGTAGGGGCGGATTCCATATCCGCCCGCATTACAGCAGCCGTTGCTTCGCCATCGTATACCCCGCCAGCAGCCCCGGCCAATTGCACGCCACACCAATGCGGTACGGCACGGCCAGAAGCCTGTTCGGGTCATTCCGCAGGCGTTCCCGCAGGGCTTTGCGGGCAGCAGGGTCGGCTAAAATTTCAGCAAACAGCGCGCGGCGCTCTGCATAGGACAGCGTGCCCTTACAGCCGGTCAGCAGGCCGTACTGGTTCAGGCAGGCCCGCAGACGGCTTGCGGCCTCATAGGGAGCTGGGTCGATGCCGTTTTGCCGCAGCAAATCGGCCAGCGCCGGGCGGGTCACGCGCTCGGCGTCCAGCAAGTCCCCCCGCAGGCGGCGGGACAGACTGCCGACCTCGGTATCATACTGCTTATAGTATACACCATCCAGACAATAAATGGCAGAGGTATTCTGTAAAAATTGTATGTTAAACAGCACATCCTCGTTGATGGCAAGGCGCGCATCAAACCGCACCGCCCCGATGGCCGCGCGGCGGAACAGCTTGGGGTAGGGCGCGGCCAGCAGCCCCGTGTCAAACAGCAGGGGGGAGAGCGCACTGCCGAGAGCCTGTAAGTCCGGGCAGAACCCCGCGGGCAGGTAGTCGGTGGGCTTGACCGCACCGCCGCTTTCCCGCGTAAGGCCGAACAAAATCATGTCGGCGTCGGTGGTCAGGGCGTCCAGCGCGGCCCACAGACCGGGTAAAAGCGCATCGTCGGCATCCAAAAACAGCACCCAGTCCCCGTGCGCGGCGTCCAGCCCGGTATTGCGGGCCGCACCCGCGCCGCCGTTTGCACGATGCAGCGCCCTGACGCGCGGGTCAGCGGCTGCCAATTCGTCACAGAGGGCGCCCGTGTCGTCGGGGCTGCCGTCGTCGACGAGCAGGACCTCCAAATCGGCGGGCGCACCGGTCAGGGCGCTGTCCACCGCGCGGCGAAGCGTGGCCGCGGCCCTGTAGCAGGGGATGATGACGGAAATGCTCACGGGTGCTCCTCCTGCAAAATGCTTTCGTAGATGTGCAGTAAATCAGCGGCGTTGCGGGCCGCATCATGGGTCTGCAGTGCGCGGGCACGGGCCGCCCGGCCCATGGCCGCACCGCCGTCGGGGCTGTGCAGCACCTGCAAAACGGCGCGGGCCAGCGCGTCGGCGTCCAGCGCATCGCCGTACAAAAGACCCTCGGTGCCGTTCGCCAGCATCGAAGGGATACCGCCCACGGCGCTGGCGACGCAGGGCAGGCCCAGTAGCATGGCCTCGCCTAAGCTGTTGGGGCTGTTCTCGCAGCCGGACGGCAGCAAAAAGGCGTCTGCCTCCAGATACGCCTGCCGCATGGCCGCGGCATCCAGTGGCCCGGTGTAGCGGATGTGCTTCGTCACGCCCAGCTGTGCGGCCAGCCGCTTGCAGTAGAGCTTGTAGGGGAACATACGGTCAATGATCGGGCGCAGCAGCGGGCCCTTGTCCAGCGGCGGCCAGCCCGCAATGCGCAGCTCGGCGTCACCGTACTCGGCCAGCACGGCAGGCAGCGCCTTGATGACGGTGTGCAGGTTTTTCAGCGGGTAGTTACCCTGGGGCAGCAGCAGCACCGGCGCGGCGGCAAAGTCCCGCGCATGCCACAGTGTACCCGTATAAAACAGCGGACGCAGTGTCTCGTTGCAGGGGTAGTAGCGGGCGTGGGGGGCCAGCGCGGCGCAGGCGGCGCGGTCAAACGCCGTGCGGCCCGTCACATAGCGGGCGTCGGCCAGCGCGGCGGCCTCCTTTGCGGCCAGTGCGTCAAAGCTCGTCTGCATATTGTCGAGCAGCTCGCCGGGAATGATTTTATCAATGGCGTGCCACAGCGCACCGGAACGGCGGTATTTTTCGGGCACGCCGTCGCAGAGGTGCGCGGCGCAGTCCCGCATAACGCCCTGTACGCTGAACAGCACGGGCAAGCCGGATGCGCGGGCAGCGTCGGCCATGACGGCGGCGGGGTCAAACTCGGTGCCCCATATATGCACAAGGTCGGGGCGCTCGGCCTGCAAAAGCGGCGCAAAGGCGGCAGTGTCGCGCACGACGCGGTAATGCACGCCGTCCGCGGTGCCGTCGGCATCCGCTTTGCCCACACAGAGCACGGTCAGGTGCAGATCGGGGCAGGCGCGCAGCGCGGCCAGCTGCCCGGTCAGCCAGCTGCCGCTGACATCGCTGGCTCCGGCCAGCCCGCAGGCAGCCGCCGCCTGCGGCAGGGTGGTTCTGACAAGCCAAAGAATGTGCATAGGGACTCCTTTATTTCCTGTTGGCACGCTGACTTTGCCGGATCGAGCTTGTAGGGGCGAACATTGTTCGCCCGCCAACCTGACGCAGCAGCGCTCTTTCGGGATGGTTTCTCACGCGGCAAACGGGCACGGGCGAACACTGTTCGCCCCTACAGAGCAATTTTTTGATGGTCTGTGGCTGTCACGCAGCTGACCGCTCACAACCACTTTAAAAACTCCTCCGCGACCTTCTCCGGGGTGAACTCGGGGTAGAGCCTTGCCGTCTGGGCAAAGGGCAGGGCATAACCCTGTACATTGTGCAGCCAGCTGTGCAGCTTTGCCACGGTGCCCGGCGTGACACCGTCCTTCCGGTGCAGAACCAGCGCCAGCGGGTAGCGCGCCAGATAGGGCAGGGTGGGGTCGTTCTCGCTCACAGCCAGATGCAGTACCGGCTTGCCGGTGGCAAAAAAGCCAAACAGCTTGCTGGGCATCTGGTTGTCATAGGTGTTGCCCAGACTGACGAGCACGTCGGCGCGGTTTTCCAGCGCGGCGGCCTCGTCGGGCGGCAGCAGGCCGGGACGCACAAATTTTGCACCCAGAACACGGGCTGTCTCGTCGGCGTCGGCGGCAAAGCGCTCCCAGCCGCCGCCCGCCATCGTCAGTGTCACAGCGTCGTCGTGCAGTGCGCGGAACAGCGCCAGCGCAAAGCCGGGCTCCCGCATGCCGGGGTGCAGGCTGCCGCAGAAAACACACTGTATATCGTCGTGTTCCACCGGCTCCATGACCCGCGGCAGCAGCGTTGGAAAGCCCAGAACGTGTACCTTTTCCCGCCACGGGGCCAGCGGTGCGCCGTCAGCGTAGTCGGGCAGGGCCTGCGGCGTGACGAAGGTCCCGTCCAGCGCGTTCAGCAGCTGCCCCTCCCGCGCAAAGCCGCCAGGGGCTGTGTAGTCCCGGTTGGAGGCATAGGGGTCCAGCTGCCACAAAAATTTCTTCCCGCGGATGGCGGCAGCTTCCAGCGCAAACGCCGTGCGGTAGGGTGCACAGACGGCACAGACTGCGTCAAAGTGAAATTCCGCGTCCAGCCGCTCGATTTCCCGCCGACTGTCCACGGTGCGGCGGGGCTGCTTCAGCACCAGCTGGCGGAACGCTGCCGCCGCTGCCGCGGGGGGTGCAGCCAGCCGGGCCAGCCGCAGCGGTACCGGCGTGCCGCCCTTTTGGCCGTTTTCCAGCGCCTCGTTCATCTGGCGCTCGTCGGCAAAGGCCAGCAGGTGCTGCATGGCCCCCTCCGGCGGGGCGGGCGGGGTGTGCAGGCCGTCCCAGAGGGTCAAAATATGTACGGTATGGTCGCGGCGAAGCAGCTGCTCCGCCAGCCGAAAGCCCATCAGGGCGTTGGCGCTGGCGGGGTTTTCCACCCGATCCAGTACAAGTAAAATGCGCATTATTGTCGGTCCTTCAAGAAATTTCGGCACGCCCACTGCCAGAGCCGCGGCATGTGCAGCGTCAGCCAGGCCGAAAGCCGGATGCTCCGGGGCAGCAGCGGATTGCGCCCCAGCTGCGGGTCGTCGGCCCCCGCGGCAATGCCGATCTTCAGCTCGTTCAGCTGGACGCGGTAGTCTGCGGCGTTGGCACGGCGCAGGATCATGCTGGCCAGATAGACGAGCTTTTCATAGTAAAAGGCGTTCACGCTCTGCTGCATTTCGGCGGGGGCCGTGGCGCGGATCTCCGCAGCGGCGCGGCGCTGGTCGTCGATGCTCTGCGGCGGCAGGGCGCGGTGGCTGGCGCTGGCCGCGTGCTGACGGTAGTGATAACCTGCAAAATGGCAGAACGCACACCCCGGAGCAGCTAAAAATGCACGCCAGTTCGCCAATAGATCCTCGTTATAGGCCAACCCGTTGTCGAGCATCTCCTCGGTCAGCAGGTCGGCGGAGAACAGCTTGTTCCACAGGCCGTAATCCACGGCGTGGTCATGCAGCAGCGCGTCCAGATGGGCGGGGCTTCGCAGGATCTTGCTGTTGCAGGGCGCGGGCGCGTCGGCGGGCACAGTGTCGGTAAAGGTATCGTACCGGCAGCAGGCCAGCGGCAGCCCGCTGTTCGTCACCGCCGCATACAGCGTGTCCAGAAACTCAGGGTGGTACAAATCGTCCGCGTCGCAGAACGCAAACCATTTGGCCCCCAGCGCCCGCCCCTCGCGCACACCCGCCGTGCGGGCCGCGCAGACACCGCTGTTGGTCTGGTGCAGCGCCACAAAGCGCTGGTCGCCCGCCGCGATGGCATCGCAGAGCGCAGGGGAGTCGTCGGTGGAGCCGTCTTCCACCAGAATGCACCGGAAACCGTCAAATTTCTGGGCAGCAATCGCGTCGGTGCAGGCGGTCAGGAACGCCGCCGCATTATGTACAGGTACGATGACTGCGATCTCACAGGGCTTCATGGCGTCACCTCGGCATAACGGCGCAGGTAAAAGGCTTGCAGAACCTCGGCGCTCGTGTGGATGTCATATCCGGCCTTAATGGCCTTCTCCCGCGCCTGCGGGTCGCGGCGGAAGGAGGCCGCCGCAATTGTGTTTGCCCACGCGGCGGTGTCGTTCAGCGGCAGGAATTTTACCCTGTCGCTGAACGCCGCGCCGCGGTCCACCGTGTCGGCCACAAAGCAGGGCAGACCCGCGGTCTGTGCCTCCACCAGCACGACGGGCAGACCCTCGAAAAGGCTTGGCAGCAAAAAGGCGTCCATCGCGTCGTAAAAGCTCTGGATGTTGCTGCGCACGCCCGCAAAGATCACACTGTCGCCAAGGCCGAGCTCAGCGGCCAGCGCCTGCATTTTCTCCACGTAGGCGGGGTCGCCGCCGCCCAGCAGCACCAGCCGTGCCTTGGGCAGGCGGGGGCGCACGGCGGCAAAAATTTTGAGCAGTCCCGGGTGGTTCTTCTGGTCGGAGAACCGCCCCACATGGCCGAACAGGATTTCCTGATCGGTCACACCCAGCTCACCGCGCAAAAGCGCACGGCGCTGCGGGTCGCGGGCGGCAAACCGCGCCGTGTCGATGCCGTTGGGCACGACGGTGAACGGATGCTTGCCAAAAAGCATCTGCCCGGCCTTCTCACTGCACGCAAAGCGGTCCGTCAGGCCGATGTTGAAAAAGCTGCTCATAAAATGATCGAGCCGCCCCACGAAATTGCGTTCATACGCGGTATTGTGGCTGTGGCCGCACCGCACGGGGATACCCGCGCGCCGCGCCGCGGGGTTGTAGAACATGCCAAACCCGCTGTAATGGCCGTGGATGATGAGCCACTCGGGGTGGGCGGCAAACAGCGCCCGCAATTCACGCAGGTAGCGGGGCAGGTTGTTGTCCTGCCGGACGGTCAGCTTGAAGATGCGCCCGCCCAGCGCACGAATTTCATCGTCAAAAAAGCACGGCTTATCGTAATGATAGAGAAAATCGAACTGGACCTTCTCCCGGTCGATCGTGCGGTAGACGTTCATGACAAAGGTCTCCATACCGCCGGCGTCCATGGCGGGCATGACCTGTAAAACACGGATGGGCGGCATCAGCGTTCAGCCTCCAATGCGGCCATCTTTTGCAGCTTCTTGGCAGTTTTGGCCGGAATTTCGTCTTTGTCCGTTGCATCCTCTTTGTCGTCGCAGGAGAGCGCCCGCAGGTCACAGGTGCGGGCGCCGTCGAAGCGGTATTTATCAGCTTTCATGGGCAATGCCTCCCTGAAATTATACTTATTATAAGTATACCCGTTTTTGTGCATTTGTGCAACAGCAGGGCAAGAAAAAAGCTCCCCTTGCAAAAGGGGAGCGAAATTCCTGGCCACCTCTGCGAGGGGGCTCCGCCCGCAGGCGGTGGGGGAGAGAACCTTGCGGTTACCCGAAATATTTCGGGCTATGGCAGGGTTCTCTCCCTCCGGCCCTGCGGGGCCACCTCCCTCGCAGAGGGAGGCAAGAGTTATTTCTTCGGCTTCTTTTCCGCTTCGGCGCATTTGCTGTGGCAGCTGGCACAGTTGCCGCCGCAGCCGCCCTGCCAGCCGCCGTTCTGGCAGATGAACAGGATTGCCAGCGCCAGCAGCACAAAAATAATCACAACAATGATAACACTTGCCATATCGTATACTACCTCATACGTATCTGTAGGGGTGCTTTCCGGCGCGGTTCACACCAGGCCGAACACCGTTCCTACACAGTGTACCACAAATGCCACGATCCATGCAATACCGCATTGCATCAAAACGACGCCTGCTGCGGCGCGGGCACTGCCCAGCTCACGCTTGACGGCAGCAATCGCGGCCACGCAGGGCGTGTACAGCAGGGTAAACACCAGAAACACGATGCCCGTGAACGGGGTAAACAGCGTGGTCAGTGCAGCGGTGTCCCCGCCCAGAAGGACCGTCAGCGTAGAGACAACGCTCTCCTTGGCCGTAAAGCCGGTGATCAGCGCGGTGGAAACGCGCCAGTCGCCAAAGCCCAGCGGCCTGAACAGGGGAGCAATAAAACTGCCGATGGCCGCCAGCAGGCTCTTGTCCGCCGAAGCGGCCACGTTCAGGCGCATGTCAAAGGTCTGCAGGAACCAGATCAGCACCGTTGCCACAAAGATAATGGTGAAGGCCTTCTGCAAAAAGTCACGGGCTTTCTCCCAAATCAACTGGCAGACACTGCGCGCCGAGGGAAAACGGTAGTTGGGCAGCTCCATGACGAAGGGGACAGGCTCGCCCTTGTACTTGGTGAATTTCAGCAGGATCGCGTACAGGATGCCGCACAGGATGCCCGTGATGTACAACCCGATCATCACGACGGCACGCCACTGCCGGGGGAAGAACGCCGTCGTGAACAGGGCGTAGATCGGCAGCTTGGCCGAGCAGCTCATGAACGGGGTGAGCAGGATCGTCATTTTGCGGTCACGGTCACTGGACAACGTGCGGGTGGCCATGATGGCGGGCACCGAGCAGCCGAAGCCGATGAGCATGGGCACAAAGCTGCGGCCCGAAAGTCCGATGCGGCGCAGCAGCTGATCCATGACGAAGGCCACACGCGCCATATAGCCGGTGTCCTCCAGAATCGAGAGGAAGAAGAACAGCGTTACAATGGTCGGCAGGAAGCTGAGTACGCTGCCAACGCCGTTTGCGATACCGTCTACAACGAGCGAGTGAACAACGGGGTTGATCTGCAGGGCGGATAACCCGGCATCCAGCCATGAAATGCAGGCATCGACCAGAACGGTCATGCCGTCGGACAGCCATGCGCCGATCCAACTGAAGGTCATGATGAAGATCAAACCCATGATACCGGCAAAGCAAGGGATAGCGGTGTATTTGCCGGTCAAAAAGCGGTCGATCGCCATACTGCGTTTATGCTCTTTGCTCTCGTGCGGGCGGACGACTGTTGTGCTGCACAGGTTTTCCAGAAAGCTGAACCGCATGTTTGCCAGCGCCGCTTCGCGGTCCAGACCGGAATCCTTCTCCATGACGGATACGATCTGGTCAAAAGCGGAGCGATTGTCATCGGACAGCGCGAGCGCCTTTTCAATGAGCGGGTCCTTTTCGATCAGCTTGGTGGCGGCAAATCGCACCGGCAGACCGGCTCGTTTGGCATTCGGCTCGATCATCAGAGCGGTTGCATGGATGCACCGGTGCACAGCGGCTACCGGATCGTTCTTATCACTGCTGTCCTGACAGAAGTCGATGCCTCCGGGTGTTTCCTGATAGCGGGCGATGTGGATTGCGTGGTCGATCAGCTCATCAATGCCTTCGTTCTTTGCGGCTGAGATCGGCACTACCGGAATGCCGAGTGCCTGCTCAAGCTCATTTACATGGACGGTGCCGCCGTTTGCACGGACCTCGTCCATCATATTCAGCGCCAGCACCATCGGAATGCCCAGCTCCATCATCTGCATGGTCAGGTAGAGGTTTCGCTCAATGTTGGTCGCGTCTACAATATTGATGATGCCGTCCGGCTTGTTGTCCAGCAGAAAGCTGCGGGTTACGATCTCCTCGCTGGAATACGGTGACAGCGAATAGATGCCGGGCAGGTCGGTAACGGTTGCCTCCGGATGGCTGCGGATCGTGCCGTCCTTGCGGTCCACCGTAACACCGGGAAAATTGCCGACATGCTGGTTGGCACCGGTCAGCTGATTGAACAGCGTCGTTTTGCCGCAGTTCTGATTGCCGGCAAGCGCAAATGTCAGTTTTTTATCGGCAGCCGCGGCTTTGGCGTGCTCATAAATGTGGTAGTCCTTGGATTTCCTGAGCTCGCCCATGCCGGGGTGCGCCGCAGGACGGTGGCGTACCTGTCCGGCGGAAGGCTTTTGGGTTCGCTGATACGGCGTGCCGACTTCGATCTTCCGCGCTTCATCCAGGCGCAGGGTCAATTCATAGCCGCGCAGCTCAAACTGCACCGGATCACCCATCGGAGCGACCTTCTGCAGCGTAACCTCGGTCTGCGGCGTCAGTCCCATATCGAGCAGGTGATGGCGTAAGGCTCCGCTTCCGCCTACTGCGGTGATCTTCGCACTTTCATGCGGTTTCAGTTTATCCAATGTCATATCTATATCTCCTCGCGGCTTCATGCCGTAGACAGTTTTGCTCTATACTCGTGTACTATTATTCTCCTATGAGCGGGAGTTGTCAATGCTTATTATACAGCAATCCTGCCGATTGTGCACGCGCAGCGCACGAATGACATTGAGAATTACAAGGAACATAACGCCGCCATCGGAAAACAGGACATATCGACTTCGTTTCCTTGATAATATACGGGAAAACGAAATTGAATACTCTTTAATATCTGTCCGTTTTCCAACGGCTCGGGATAAATCTCTGCATAATTCGCTCCTCCTTTCTCATCAATCATCATTCTCATTCTGAGCTGATGTGGTCAACTCCATCATTTTTTGTGAGTATGTAGCACCATCAATTTCTTCATCAGCATACTCTCTCATCAACTCATCAATCTGTTCCTTAAGTTCATCTCTGGTCATTTTTTCACCCCCTCTGTTAGAACGCCATATCACGTTTTATTACTTTTTGAATGGGCGAGAGAAAATCTTACCGCCTTCTGAAACAAGCTCCTCCGCATGGTCAGAAACAAACTCTGCCACGCTATGCCATTCTTTCTTGAAGCGAAAAAACAACTTTCCGTCAATTAGCTTCGTCGGACAAGTATATGTTCTGCCTCCTGAAGTAATTTGACACCAATTCAAAATTTTGTTAATTCCTAATACAAGCATTTATTTTTCTCCATTCCGTACAGTTTATATAAGAAAGGCTACAATACGTTTTATTCTTGTCTAACAGTATTTTAACATAAAGCAGTGAGTACTTCCACCACACCACCAAGATTATAGGTTTAAAGACCAACAGTTTTATCAAAAATCTATTCTGCTATGCGATTATGGTATCATCTTAAAATGTCGTAGCGCTTCCTCAATCAACTTTACCTTTTCAGGCGGGCATTGAGGTTGATTTGGGTTCTCTTTTTTAGAATTGTTGTAGCAATCTCTTTCAATAATACCATGCTTTTTCTTTACCTGAGCAATGTAAAGCGAAGATACTTTTACACGATGCTTATCAAATATGTAATCTTTTATTTCATCATAAGTTGCCTTTGCTTCGGATGATGTTAAATCCAGTTCGTCCATGTCGACGGTAATGTCGATATATGTATCGGGCTTTTTTCTAACCAACTGGACAACCGTCTCGACGGTTGTTTCAGTTTCCAAGGGAAGTTCTTTCACTTCCTCGCCAT
>OLOZ01002546.1_pt1 | contig 10115 bp, 8 predicted proteins | sample 1673021 | NCBI WGS metagenome assembly OLOZ01 (sample SAMEA3136747, study PRJEB25190) | human gut metagenome | biome: human gut; feature: human-associated habitat; material: faeces | place: Austria | collected 2013
GGTTCTTGATGGATTTGATATTGAGATCAACGATACCCTTCCAACCAGATTTTATTGTAACTGCAGTAAAAGCAGGGTGGAGAAGGCGTTGATCAGTATTGGCAGAAAAGAATTAAATGAAATGATCCAGGAAGGAAAGGATGTAGAACTGAACTGCCATTTCTGTAATACCAACTATGTGTTTCATGTGGAAGAATTAAAGGAGATCCTTCGGAGGTGTAAGAAGTGAAGCATGGATTTATAAAAGCAGCAGCCGGTACACCAGAGATCACAGTGGCTGACTGCGAAGCCAACAGAAATGCCATCCTGAAAGTGATTCACAAGATGGAGAAAGAACATGCAAAGATCATGGTGCTTCCGGAACTTTGTATTACAGGCTACACCTGTCAGGATCTGTTTTTACAGCGTCAGCTTTTGGACAGTGCATGGCATACTTTGAAAAAGCTGGCAGTGGCTCCTCAGCAAGTGGATGCGCTTATTTTTCTCGGGCTGCCTATGCGTCATGCAGGCAAGCTGTATAATGTGGCAGCTGTGCTGAATCATGGTGAGATCCTGGGCTTTATCCCAAAAACCTGTATACCTAATTATAATGAATTCTACGAGCAGCGCCATTTCGTGTCTGCGGACACCCTGTCCGGCGGTATGGAGGGTGTAGATGTGAAGAACGCGGACGGCGAGGCCATCTGTGTACCGCTCGTGACCGACAGCATTTTTCAGTGCGATGAGCAGCCGCTGTTTACCTTCGGCGTGGAGATCTGCGAGGATCTGTGGGTGCCGAACCCGCCGTCCACCGCGCTGGCGCAGATGGGCGCGCACATTATCGTCAACCTGTCTGCTTCGGATGAGATCATCGGCAAGGCAGGCTATCGCCGCGACCTTGTTCGTCAGCAGTCCGGTCGTCTGCTGTGCGCGTATCTGTATGCGGATGCCGGTTTCGGTGAGTCCACGCAGGACCTCGTTTTTGCGGGCCACGACCTCATCGCGGAGAACGGCGCACTGCTGTCCGAGAGCAAGATGTTCTCGCAGGGCATCATTTACGCGGATATCGACCTCCAGCGCCTTGCACACGAGCGTCAGCGCATGAACACATTCGAGTCTATCGAGGGCGGCGTGTTCTCGTTCTCGCTCGAGCCGGTGGAAAATGACCTTGCCGACCGCACATTCCCGCGCACGCCGTTCGTTCCGGCGAACAAGGCACTCCGCGATGAGCGCTGCGAGGAGATCCTGACGCTTCAGGCGACCGGCCTTGCCACCCGTCTGCGCCATACGCACGCGAAAACGGCGGTTGTCGGTCTATCCGGCGGACTGGATTCCACGCTTGCGCTTATCGTGCTCGTACACGCATTCGATATGCTCGAACTCGACCGCAAGGGCATTCTGGCCGTCACCATGCCGTGCTTCGGCACAACCGCCCGTACCAAGGGCAACGCAGAAAAGCTGGCGGAAGCCTACGGCGTTACACTCAAGACCGTGGATATCAAGGCGGCGGTCGATCAGCATTTCATGGACATCGGCCAGTCCAAGGATGATCTTTCCGTCACCTTTGAGAACGGTCAGGCGCGCATGCGCACGCTGGTGCTGATGAACCTCGCCAACAAGAACTGCGGCATGGTTGTCGGCACGGGCGACCTGTCCGAGCTGGCGCTGGGCTGGGCGACCTACAACGGCGACCACATGAGTATGTACGGCGTGAACGGCTCTATCCCGAAAACGCTGGTGCGCTACCTTGTTGCCTATGAGGCAGACCGCACGCTCGGTGAGCTGTCCGACGTTTTGCAGGATGTGCTCGATACCCCGGTATCTCCCGAGCTGCTGCCGCCGAAGGACGGCGAGATCAGCCAGAAGACCGAGGATCTGGTCGGCCCGTATGAGCTGCACGACTTTTTCCTGTATTATATGCTGCGCTTCGGTTATCCGCCGCGCAAGATCTTCCGTGCCGCGCACAAGACCTTTGCAGGCGTGTATGACGATGCGACCATCAAGAAGTGGTTGACGACCTTTATGCGCCGCTTCTTTACGCAGCAGTTCAAGCGCTCCTGCCTGCCGGACGGCCCGAAGGTCGGTACCGTAACGCTTTCGCCGCGCGGCGACTGGCGTATGCCGTCGGACGCAGTGTCCGCGCTGTGGCTCAAGGAAGCGGAGAGTCTGTAACAGAATTTATGACATAGGGCGGGTACTCCCGCCCTATGATATTCCAATACAAAGGAGAATCTCCTTTTGAAGAATTTGATTCGCGGCATAGCGGTACTGCTGACAGCGGTATTTCTGTGCTTCAACATCTATTATGAGTTAGCACCCGGAATCACCGTTGCACCCGAGCAGAAATTCGTGTTTGCAGCGATTTTTGCGGTGCTTTTGCGTGCTGCGCTGTTCTGCGGCGTGCCGGACAATACGCGTCCGATACGGCGGCGGCTGTACATGCTGGCGCTGTTTCTGTACTACATATGGGTGCTGCTGAATGTGCTGTTTTTCGATAACGCGTTCGGCCGCGGATTTGGTCATACCTCGCTCGATATGGTGAATCTGGAGCCGCTCCGCACGGTGAAAAATTACCTGCTGGCCTACGGCTACGGCAATATCTCGCTGCGGCTTGTGGTGCTCAATCTGGCAGGCAACCTGATCGCGTTTGCGCCGATGGGCGTATTTCTGCCCGCACTGTTCCGCTGGCAGAGAAGCATTTTCTTCTTCACGGCGTCGCTCACGCTGAGCATTACGGCGGTGGAGGTGCTGCAGGTGTACACCGGAACAGGCTCGTGCGATGTGGATGATCTTATCCTCAATCTCGCGGGTGCGCTGCTTGTTTTTATCGTGTGCAGAGTGACACCGCTTTGGCACCGGATTTGCAGCGTTAATCCAAGACCCAAAAAATAATGGAGAATTGAGAATGGAAAATGAAGAATGAACGCGATGACTTCATCTCTTTGTGATAAGTTTTTATCTCAACATTCATTTTCAATTCTCCATCTTCAATTCTCAATTTTATTTGACAAACCCTGTCTGCCGTTATAAACTTTAACTGAATAAAAAACAAAAGACAGGGGGAACCCATTCATGTTTGATACCGTACTCATCGCCGGTCTGGGCCTGATGGGCGGCTCGATGGCGAAAACCATCAAGGCGCGCACACTCAGCCGCGTTTTAGGCTGGAACCGCACGCGCGCGACCGCAGAGCAGGCACTGGCTGACGGCTCGATTGACGCGATTGCGACCGAAGCGCTGTACAAGGAGGCTGACCTTGTTATCATTGGTCTGTACCCGCAGGCAACGGTGGACTGGCTGCTCGAGAATATGCCGAAGATGAAAAAGGGCTGCGTGATCGTCGATATGGTCGGCGTCAAGCAGTTCATGGTCGATCATCTGGAGCAGGCGGCGCTTGACGCCGGTGTGCACTACGTCGGCGGTCACCCGATGGCGGGCCGTGAGTTCTCCGGTCTGGATTATTCGCTGCCGACCCTGTTTGACGGTGCGAGCATGATCTTTGTGCCGACCAGGAGCAGCAATGAGCGTGTGCTCGAGCAGTTGGAGGCGTACTTCATGTCGCTCGGCTTCGGCCAGACCGTGCGCTGTACCGCGCAGCAGCACGATCACATGATCGCGTTTACCTCGCAGCTGGCGCATGTGGCGTCCAACGCCTACATCAAGAGCCCCACGGCGAAAAAGCACAAGGGCTTTTCCGCCGGCAGCTACAAGGATCTGACGCGTGTTGCCAAGCTGAATGAGACCATGTGGAGCGAGCTGTTCCTGTGCAACGCAGAGCCGCTTGCGCAGGAGATTGACGAGGTCATCAAGCACCTTGACGAATACCGCAAGGCCATCCGTGCAGGAGACCGCGAGGAACTGACCATTCTGCTGAGAGACGGACGCGAGCGCAAGGAAAGACTGGGTTAATCAGAAATTCGAAACGATACAAAAAGGGACAATGCCTGTGTGCGTTGTTCCTTTCCTTTTGCGCGGATTCGGGAAAATGTTAAGGAAACAGGTCGCAGAACGTAAATTTTTGCGCATACCTCCAAAATCCTGCGTCTGTCCGCGCAATCCATTTACATAGGAATTTGTTTTTGTTATAATTTATTTGCATGAAATCAGAAAGTGTTTTGCTAAGGGGAATGAATGGCACGGCACTTTACAGGACAACACAAAGGAGTGTGGGTATGCAAGAGAAAATTTCTATGGACGCAGCGCACGATTTTGAGGCAAAAATGCCTTTGTCGCGCAAGATTCCGCTGGGACTGCAGCACGTTTTTGCGATGTTCGTCGGCAACCTGACGCCGCTGCTCATCATCATGGGTGCGTGCGGCATTGCAGGCGGCGAGTTCGCGGACCTGCAGGTAAGCGTTCTGCAGAACGCGATGTTCGTGGCCGGCGTGGTAACGCTGGTGCAGCTGTTTTCCATCGGCCCGATCGGCGGCAAGGTGCCGATCATCATGGGTACAAGCTCGGGTTTTATCGGCGTGTTCAACAGCGTTGCGGCTACCATGGGCGGCGGTGTGATTGCGTATGGCGCGATTATGGGCGCGTCCATTCTCGGCGGCCTGTTTGAGACGGTACTTGGCTTTTTCCTCAAGCCGCTGCGCAAATTCTTTCCGGCGGTCGTTACCGGCACGGTCGTGCTGAGTATCGGTCTGTCGCTGATCTCGGTCGGCATCAATTCCTTCGGCGGCGGCAACTCCGCGAAGGATTTCGGCTCGATGGAAAATCTGCTGCTGGCGCTGTTCGTGCTAGTGGTTATTCTGGTCGTCAAGCACGGCTGCAAGGGCTTCCTTGGCTCGTCCGCGATCTTTGTCGGCATTATTGCGGGCTACATTGCGGCAATCATCATGGGTTTTGTTCTGCCGACCACCGCAGTTGACGCGGACGGTGTAGAATTCACCAAGGCATGGGTACTCAACTGGGACAAGGTAGCACAGGCCAGCTGGTTTGCCATCCCGAAGCTGATGCCGGTAAAGCCGGTGTTTGATCTGCGCGCCATCCTGCCGGTGCTGGTTATGTTTATTGTTACCGCGGTCGAGACCGTCGGCGATATTTCGGGCGTTATGGAAGGCGGCATGGGCCGTGAGGCAACCGACAAGGAGCTGTCCGGCGGCGTAGCCTGCGACGGTCTGGGTTCCTCGTTTGCGGCACTGTTCGGCGTACTGCCGAATACCTCGTTCAGCCAGAACGTAGGCCTTGTTACCATGACCAAGGTTGTCAACCGCGGTGCCCTGTCCGTCGGTGCAATCTTCCTCATTCTGTGCGGTCTGATTCCGAAGCTGGGCGCGATCGTGTCCATTATGCCGCAGTCCGTGCTCGGCGGTGCGGCTGTTATGATGTTCTCGTCCATCGTTATCAGCGGTATCCAGCTGATCACCAAGGAGGAGATGACGCCGCGTAATCTGACCATCGTGTCGGTTGCTCTGGGTGTCGGCTACGGCATGGGTGCCAATATGACCATTCTGGCACAGGCGCCGCAGGCGGTTCAGCTGATTTTTGGCGGTTCTGGTATTGTACCGGCAGCATTTGTTGCGATTCTGCTCAATATCGTGCTCCCGAAGGATAAGAAAACCGAAGCATAATGCAAAACCCCGGAAAGAAGTTCTTTCCGGGGTTTTTAATTGAGAATGGAGAATTGAGGATGGAAAATGATCGTAACGGTCAACCATTCGCCATTCCGATTGAGAGAGGCGTAAAATGATACTGTAGGGTGCGACGACCTCGGCGCACCGTGTAAACCGACTGCACAAACGTAACCGTAGGGGCGCACAATGTGCGCCTGCATAACGCCGCATCAAATGGTTGGCATTACCGATAAAATGAATCGTTTTGAAAAATCAATTTTAATTCTGCGAGAACGTCCGGTGTATCCGCGTCCATCAATTCCGCCGGATGTCGAGCAGGAAACAGCGTTACCCTTTCCGCATGCCGCTTGACGACCGCGCCGCCGGCCCTGCCCTCGGGAAGAGAACGCAGTTCCTCAAAATAATCTGCGCCGAACAGCACCGGACTGCCCGGCGTACCGCTTTGCGGCTCGCATAGACGGAAAATCTGCGATTTCCGGTCGGGTTCCGCGCAGAATGCCGACACCATACAGCAGAGCGTTTTCCTCGTCAGCAGCGGCTGATCACCCGGCAGAAACACGCAGCCGGACATGGCAGGAAACCGCGGCAGCAGGTACTCCAGTCCAAGCCGCACGGTGTCGCTGCGAAGTGGATGGGCATGGTGCAGGACGGGAATGCCGTATTTTTCACACAATGCCTGCATCTCGGTCGAGCGGGTAACGACTACGCGGTGCAACCCCTCTGTCACGGCAAACGCACGGCAGAGCAGCGGTTTTCCGTCAAATTCGGCGAGCAGCTTGTTGGAGCCAAACCGTTTTGCCAGGCCGGATGCCATGATCACACATCCGATTTCACTTTTCATCGGGGAAAAACTGCGGATAGAGCTGTTTTCCTGCCTGTTTGCAGGCGTCACGATACTGCTCATAGCGATAGAGAAACTCCTTTGCCTCGTCAGTGAGTACGCTGCCGCCGCCGCCTTTGCCGCCGATTTTGCGCTCGGTGAGTGCAAAACCGAGCACCTGCTCGGCATGACGGACGAGTCCGAGCGCCTTGGTATATGCCATCTGCATGGACTGCGCGGCGGCGCGAAGCGATCCGGTCTGCTCGATGGCATGCAGCAGACGGCACGGTCCCTCACCGAAAAAGCGCTCGCCGTCCTCATCGAACAGCATCACGCGGATATTTGGCTGCATGGCGGCTCCTTTCCCACAACTTTTTCTTTTCGTTGTATTTTGATATTCACAACGGCATTATAGCAGATTTTGTGGTAAAATAAAAGTAGTATACTGAAAAGATAACACATTCCCCTGAAAGAGAGAGGATATAACGTATGTTGACGATACGGGAATACAAAAAAGCCGAGTCGCTCGAGGAAGCGTATACGCTCAACCAGAAAAAGTCCAACCGCGTGATCGGCGGCATGATCTGGCTCAAAATGGAGACGCTGAATGTCGGCACGGCAATCGACCTGTCCGGTCTGGGATTGGACACCATCGAGGAAACCGAAACCGAGTTCCGGATCGGTGCGATGGCCTCGCTGCGCGCGCTGGAGCTGCACGAAGGACTGGCAGCCTACACGAACGGTGCTATGCGCGAATCCGTGCGCCACATTGTCGGCGTGCAGCTTCGCAATCTGGCGACCGTCGGCGGCAGCCTGTACAGCCGGTTCGGCTTTTCCGATGTGCTGACCATGTTCCTCGTGCTGGACGCACAGGTAGAGCTGTACAAGGGCGGCATTGTGCCGCTTTCCGAGTACGCCGAAAGACCCAAGGACCGCGATATTCTGGTGCGCATTATCGTGCCCAAGAAAAATGCGAAATTCAACTACCAGTCCGTGCGCATCAGCCAGACCGACATTCCGGTGCTGACCTGCGCGTCCGTTAAGGATGAGAACGGCTATCGGTTCGCCGTCGGTGCCCGTCCGGCGCGCGCACAGATTTATGCACAGCCTGTGGATAAAACGGCGGAGCAGAAGGCGGAAGCCGATCGGGCGGAAATCAAGACCGGCAGCAGTCTGCGCGGCAGTGCGGAATATCGCAGACACCTCGCGGGTGTGCTGGTGCGCCGCGCGGCACACGCGCTCGATGCAGAGTAAGGGGGAACGGATATGCTGATCACAATGACATTGAATGGAAAGAAAGTAGCAGACGATGTGGCGGCGGACACGCTGCTCATCGACTTTGTGCGGGAGCATGGCTGCCTGAGCGTCAAGCGCGGCTGCGAGACCGCAAACTGCGGTCTGTGCACCGTATTTATGGACGAAAAGCCGGTGCTGTCCTGCTCGGTGCTGGCAGCGCGTGCAAGCGGACATACAATCACGACCTTGGAGGGCTTGCAGGGCGAAGCCGCCGAATTCGGCGCGTTCATCGCGGATCAGGGTGCGGAGCAGTGCGGCTTCTGCAATCCCGGCTTTATGATGAACGCAATCGCGCTGTTCCGCGAAAAGCAGGACCCGACCGATGAGGAGATCAAGGAATATCTGGCGGGCAATCTGTGCCGCTGCTCGGGTTATGAGGGACAGCTGCGCGGTATCCGCGCATATCTCGACTGGAAAAAGCAGAGAGAGGAGGACGCACAGTGAAGGTAGTCAATCAGCCGCTCCGCAAAAAGGATGCGATGCAGCTCGTCACCGGTCAGCCGGTGTATGTGGACGATGTAACGCCGCGCGACTGCCTGTGCGTCAAGCTGCTGCGCTCGCCGCACGCAAACGCCATCGTCAAGAGCATCAACAAGACCGCCGCGATGAAAGTCCCCGGCATGGAGGCCATCTTCACATGGGAGGACGTAGACCAGAACGGCCGCCGCTACACGCAGGCCGGTCAGACTTATCCGGAGGCGAGTCCGTATGACCGCCTTGTTATCGACCGCCATGTACGCTTTGTAGGCGATGTGGTGGCGATTCTCGCCGGTGCGGACGAAAAATGCGTGGATAAGGCGATGAAACTGGTCAAGGTGGAGTACGAGGTGCTCGAGCCGGTGCTCGATTTCCACACCGCAAAGGATAATCCGGTGCTCGTGCATCCGGAGGACAACTGGGAGAGCCTTGCACCGGTCGGCGCGGATAACAGGCGCAACCTGTGCGCGCACGACGAGTGCGGCAACGGCGATATCGATGCGGTCCTCGCGGACTGCGATGTCGTTATCGACCGCGTGTATCACACGCAGGCATGCCAGCAGGCGATGATGGAAACCTTCCGCACCTACTGCGAGATCGACACCTACGGCCGCCTGCACATCATCAGCTCAACGCAGATCGTGTTCCACACCCGCCGAATCGTGGCGAACGCACTGCATATCCCGAAAAGCAAGGTGCGCGTCACCAAGCCGCGCATCGGCGGCGGCTTCGGTGCCAAGCAGACCGCGGTCAGCGCAGTGTATCCGGCGTTTGTCACCTGGATGACGAAAAAGCCGTCCAAGATCATCTTCAGCCGCGTGGAGAGCCAGATTGCATCTTCGCCGCGCCACGAGATGGAAATGCACGTCCGTCTGGGCGCAAACAAGGACGGCATCGTGCGCGGCATCGACCTGCACACGCTGTCCAACACCGGCGCGTATGGCGAACACGGCCCGACAACGGTCGGTCTGTCCGGTCATAAGTCGATTCCGCTGTACGGCAAGGCCGAGGCATTCCGCTTTACGAGTGACGTTGTGTACACCAATCACATGTCGGCGGGCGCGTACCGTGGCTACGGCGCAACGCAGGGCCTGTTCGCGGTGGAGAGCGCGGTAAACGAGCTGGCGAACATCCTCGGCATGGACCCGTTTAAAATCCGTGAGATGAATATTACGCACGAGGGTGAGATCATGCCCGCGTACTACGGTCAGCTGAACACAAGCTGTGCGCTCGACCGCTGTCTGGCGCGCGTGCACGACATGATCGACTGGGATAACAAGTATCCGTGCCGCGACATGGGAAACGGCAAGGTGCGCGCGGTCGGCATGGGCATGGCGATGCAGGGCTCGGGCATTACGAGCATGGACGTTGGCAGTGCGACCCTCAAGGTCAACGATGAGGGCTTTTACACGCTGCTCATCGGCGCGGCTGACATGGGCACCGGCTGTGATACCACGCTTGCGCAGATCGCGGCAGAGGTGCTTGAGTGTCCGCTTGACAACATTACCACGCTGAGTGCGGACACCGACTGGTCGCCGTATGATTCCGGCTCGTATGCCTCGAGTACGACCTACGTCACCGGCAAGGCGACCGAGAAGTGCGCGCTCGAGCTGCGCGGCAAAATCTGTGCGCTCGGCGCAAAGCTGCTCGGCTGCGATCAGGAGCAGGTCAGCTTCGACGGCAGGGAAGTCCGCGTAGAGGAAGGCGAAAATGCAGGCAAGACCATTAGCCTGAGTGATATTGCGACGGCTTCCATGAACGGCAACAGCATCGAGCTGCAGGCGACGGTTACGCATTCGTCCGAAATTTCGCCTCCGCCGTATATGGTCGGTGCGGCTGAGATCGAAGTGGATACCGAAACCGGCGAGGTAACCCTGCTGGATTACGCTGCGGCAGTGGACTGCGGTACGCCCATCAACCCGAATCTGACGCGCGTGCAGGCCGAGGGCGGCATTGCGCAGGGCATC
>OLOZ01002559.1_pt1 | contig 10078 bp, 7 predicted proteins | sample 1673021 | NCBI WGS metagenome assembly OLOZ01 (sample SAMEA3136747, study PRJEB25190) | human gut metagenome | biome: human gut; feature: human-associated habitat; material: faeces | place: Austria | collected 2013
ATGAGGCTGATGAGAAGGGCGCAGTAAAGGCTGTAGTTCTCGATGTGATGAAGCTTGGCGAACCTGATGCCAGCGGCCGTCGTCGTCCAGAAGCTACAGGAGAGACCATCACGCTGGAGTGCGACCAGGTAATTGTTGCCGTAGGAGTAAGTCCTAATCCACTCGTTCCACAGAGTATCGAAGGCTTGGAACTCGGCCGGAAGAACACCATTGCCGTAAACGACCAGATGCAGAGTTCCATCGAAGAAATCTACGCTGGCGGCGATATCGTACGAGGAGGAGCCACAGTAATCCTTGCCATGGGAGACGGCAGAAAGGCCGCTCTCAATATGAGCGAAAAATTATTGAATAAGAAATAAGAAAACGGGAAACAATAAAGGGCAGCCATGCATCACGCAGACTGCCCTTTCCTTTTCTCGTATGTAATGTTATAAAATGAAATGTAGTTCGTACATATATTTATTAATAATTGGACTCAAACACTATTTCAGATTAATACGGAGTCCGAACTGGAGATTAAAATTCCACTTCTTATCTTTAAACGTATTTTCTATTTCGCTGCCATTATCAAAATAATATTTTGCACCTGGCTCAATATAGAAGCCCACTTGTGGTGTAACATCATACTGTGCACCAAGCGAAGCCTTACCCGAGAACTGAACGCCATCACGTTTCACGTCCTCTTTATGACCAGAAACCTTTGTATCATTCTTTACGTTGAAATCGGCTTCTCCACCCGCCATTACGTACGCATGAAAGCCTCCCGTGCTCCAAAACTCATAGTTTAAACCAAGTGGAACACCCACATAATGCAAAACCTGATGTGTATCAAATTCTGAAACACCATAAGATTTGAAATCAGAAGCAACACGCGTATATACGACACCGGTACTCAAAGACAAACGAGGCGCAAGTCCGATACCAACCTGAGCACCTATAGCCAAAGGAGCATGATGTTTCGCTTCAACATATTTCGGTATTGCATATCTTAAAGGAGAAGCAGCAGCCAGGAAAACGCCATGATCAGCAAAGCCATCACCATCAAGAGGATCTGAAGACGCATACATGCCGTTTGACATTCCATCACTGCCAGAGCCCAGACTTACATTCTCTGCATACAGGTTCATGGTCCAGTTCTGTTCATACTTATCCTTATAACTGCGTTCAAAATGACCATCCTGCGCCCTGCCTGCATAAAGCTTCTGCCCACCATCTGCTTCCAACGGCTTGGTTGCATGATTAGAAGAAACGGCCATCTGTCTGTCAGAATCCTCATTTTGCTTTTGCAAAACAGATAATTCCCGACCATTTACCTCTGCATTAACAGACTGTTCTGGCATTTCTACCTCTGCTGCAAACATTACTTCATTATCTGCAGCAACAGTCCTCTCCTGGAAAGAGACAGAAGATTTACTATGGTTCAATTGACGCCCCGATGAATGGCGATTCACCTGATGTGCAGATGCATTGTTTTCGGCAAGCAAGATAGCATTTTCACTTCCTGCCGATTGTGCTTCTGCACGGACAGCAGAAGAAGTCCTGCTTGAACCTGATGCTGTAGAGAAAGAACTCTGAACAGCTAAGTTAGCCTGTCCCAGTTCATCATCATGCAGATAAACATAACTGCCTCCTACTCCCAATAAAGCAATCGCTGCAGCTACTGACCATCTTTTCAAGACAACATAACGAGTCTGTGGTCTCTTCTTTACATCAGTTTCCTCATCACCAACCTTTTTAGACTGAGCAAGCGATTGTTCTATCTCAGCCCACAAGTCGTGGCTGACAGGCTCTTGGTAGTCAGCCAACTGATCTCGAAGTTTATTTGTCCAATCGTTACTCATTACTTTTCTCATTTATATGATTCAACTCTTTATTATCACTACAATCTGCCTGGCTCAGATAATCTTTCACCTTTTTGCCCAACAGCTTTTTCGCCCGCAAATATTGTGAAGCAGAACTGCTTTCTTTGATGCCTAACAGCTGTGCAATTTCTTTATGGCTTTTCTGTTCAAAAACAAACATGTTAAGAACCAGTCTGTACCCATCAGGCAATTCTCCTATCATTCTTGTCAGTTCTGCAGGCGGAACTCTTTCTACTTCAGACTCTTCATCCTCAATATCATCGGGAACTTCGTCCACGATAGTGAAGCGCTTTTGCTGCCTTACAAAGTTGACAGCTTCATTTGTCACTATCCGCAAGAGCCAAGCCTGAAGAGCGCCCTCACCCCGATATTCAAACTTTGAAATGCCGGAAAAGACTTTTATAAAACTATCTTGCACTACATCTTCAGCATCATCGCGCATAGGGATATACCTCAGCGCTACGGCCATGGCATACCCCACATAGCGTTCGTACAATCTGTGCATGGCTGCCCGACTGCCGCTATTGATGTCGTCTAAGAGTTCCTTTTCCGATTCCAATTTCAAATCCTTTTTAAAGATTAAACGATATAAAGAGAAAACCTTGCATCAAAAATGAACTTTTTTTGGCGCAAGGCACTTTTTTTATATTTTTATATAGATCAAAGGCTATTCTGCACCTTGTTTCCCGGTACATTCAAGCCCTGTTTCTATATTATTCTATAGAGAACACTTTACCTTCCTGAGTAAGATAACTTTCCGTAAACACCTCTTTAGCTTCATTCAACAATACCTCTTCATTATTATATCTTGCACTATAATGTCCCAGAAGAAGTTTGCCTACACCCGCATTTCTGGCTATAGTTGCAGCCTGTCGAGCCGTACTGTGATAATAGAGTTTAGCCCTGTCCTCATTCTCCGAAGTATAGGTGCTCTCATGATAAAGCACCGTAACCCCCTTTACCTTTTCTGCCAACCCCGGAACAAACCGGGTATCACTGCAATAAGCATAACTGCGGGGAGTAGCGGCAGGCATTACCAATCTGGCATTAGGTATTACATCCCCCTCCTTCGTTGTCCAGTCAGCTCCATTCTTGATATTGTTAATCTGGCTTACAGGAATCTCGTAATAATCTATCATATCACGACGGATATGAGGCAATGTCGGTTTCTCTCTGAAGATGTACCCACAACAAGGCACACGATGCTGCAGAGGAACGGTTTCTACGGTTACAGAATGATCTTCATATACTACTTGCGACTTCTCGGTATCTACAGGAACAAATTCAATTTCATATTCCATTCCCTGCATGAAGAAATCAATCTGACGCTTAAACAAATCTCCGTAACTTTCTGGTGCATAAACTTTTAACTTAGCCGTTCTACCCAGCATACCTAAGGTAGAAAGAAGTCCCAGCAAGCCAAAGCAATGATCACCATGAAGATGCGAAATAAAGATAGCATTTATCTTAGCAAAGTGAACATGAGTGCGACGGAACTGCATCTGGGCACCCTCGCCACAATCCATCATAAAGCATTTGCCACGCATCTCAATAATCTGGGCCGAGGCACTATGCTGAAGGGTGGGCAAAGCACTGCCACACCCCAATATATGTACTTTAAATGGTTCCAAAACTAAATCATAATTTACAGGTTCAACATGATGACCTTACTCTTGGCGCTTGAAAACAAAGATACCCTGAGTATTCTCCAACATAAGACTGTCAGAACCCAATTTGTCAATGGCAAAAGTATCCTTATTCAGCAAAAGTTTACCATTGAGTATCTTCCAGCTAGTCCAAGGATTAGTTTCAGCCTTCACATTGTTCTTCACCTCTCCACCTTCCAAGATATCAAAATTCTTATCCAGAGAAGTCCATTTACCCAAGAGGGATGTCAGGTTGATAATCTTCTGGGCCATCATCTCTCCATCCTCTGCCTTATAACCGATAAGAGCAATACGGTCGCCAGCCAGCAATCCTCCCTGAACAACATCAGGATTCTCATCGTCAATAAACACCGAAAGGGTGTCACCTTCATCAGAAATCAGCTCCAGGCTATGCATAGAGGTTCCCTCACCGCATACACCATAGATGGTAGAATCGTTCATTGCATCCTCTACCTCTACCGAATCTGCTGCACTGATAACAGGAACATTATTTTTGTTCTTACAACTGTTGGCTGCGAAAAGCGCCACCAAAGCTATTGTTACATAAACTAATTTTTTCATAACACTTTAGTTTTTATTATTATATTGATGAGTTGATAAGATTATCTGATTCACCGTTATTTATCATCCTTTTTCTCCTGAAGTTTTGCTTCATCCCATAGTTTATCCATTTCTTCTAAACTCATATCTTTCAAGTTTTTACCTTGCTTTAAGCTATGATCTTCTACATAGTTGAAACGGCGGATAAATTTCTGGTTGGTTTTCTCCAGCGCATTATCCGGATTGAGTTTATAGAGACGTGCTGCATTGATTACTGAGAAGATGAAATCGCCCAATTCCCGGGTAGAATTCTCTTTGTCGCCTTTAGCCAGTTCCACCTTGAGTTCTTCCAGTTCCTCCTGCACTTTGTCCCACACATCTTCTTTTTCGTTCCAGTCGAAGCCTACATTTCTAGCCTTGTCCTGAATGCGATAAGCCTTGATAAGAGACGGAAGAGAATTAGGGACACCGCTCAACACCCGCTCATTTCCATCCTTCTCCTGCTGCTTGATCTGTTCCCAGGTTTTCTCAACAGAAGTAGCAGTTTTCGGCTTGCTGGCGCCAAGAGCTAAGGTTTCTTCAGAACTGGCAGTTCCTGCTTCTCCATTCTCTGCATCTGACTTCTTATAGACAACCTGTCCTTCATCGTTGATATACATATCAGGATTCGAAACCGTCCAATTTCCCTCTTCCTTCCAGTTAATGAAAGGATGGCGGAACATCAATTTATCTGCCTCCTGATTGCAAACATCGCAAATATCGAACTCGCCGTCTTCTCTGCCGATGATGCTATAGAACATCACGTGCTCCAACACATCGCCCAACTCCTTCTTGATATCCTTGTAATCGCGCTTCATCAAGGCGTCACAAAGCTCGAAAGTCTCCTCGATCGTATTCGGACGAAGACTCTCGAATGTCTGCTTTTTATCCCATGGACACTGCAGGCGCAAACGGTCCTGCACATCCAGCAAGCGGCTGAACGCCGCCAGTTTTTCTTCTTTCGTATGTCCTTTTCCTGTATTACTAACCATCGTTTTGTGCAAAAATTAATAATTTTGATGCAAAGATAGTATTTTTCGCCCAAAAATTAGTATCTTTGCACCGTTTTTTAAAGAAAAAGAAAGAAAAAGAATAAAAATTAGATATAAACAATGGAATTAGCAAGTAAATACGATCCACAAGCAGTGGAAAGTAAATGGTATCAGTACTGGCTCGACAACAAGCTTTTCAGTTCTAAGCCAGATGGTCGTGAACCTTATACAGTGGTTATCCCACCACCAAACGTAACGGGTGTGCTCCACATGGGACACATGCTCAACAATACTATCCAGGATATTCTCGTTCGCCGTGCTCGCATGGAGGGCAAGAACGCATGTTGGGTACCAGGTACCGACCATGCCAGTATCGCTACCGAGGCAAAGGTTGTAAACCGCCTCGCTCAGCAGGGCATCAAGAAGACCGACCTTACCCGCGAGGAGTTCCTCAAGCACGCTTGGGACTGGACTCACGAGCATGGTGGCATCATCCTCAAACAGCTCCGCAAACTCGGTGCCAGCTGCGATTGGGACCGCACAGCATTCACCATGGACGAGACCCGCTCTCGTGCCGTCATCCACGTATTCTGCGACCTTTACCAGAAGGGACTCATCTATCGTGGCGTGCGCATGGTTAACTGGGACCCTAAGGCTCAGACTGCACTCTCTGACGAGGAGGTTATCTACAAGGACGAGCACTCTAAGCTCTACCACTTGAAGTATTATGTAGTAGAACAGGACTGCCAGCAGGTGGATGAGGAGAACGTGATGCACAAGGATGAGAAGGGATACTATGCAGTAGTAGCAACCACCCGTCCTGAGACCATCATGGGCGACTCTGCCATGTGTATCAACCCAGAGGATAAGAAGAATACCTGGCTGAAGGGTAAGCACGTTATCGTGCCTCTCGTAAACCGCGAGATTCCTGTCATCGAGGATACATATGTAGATATCGAGTTCGGTACTGGTTGCTTGAAGGTAACTCCAGCTCACGATATCAACGACCACGCCCTCGGTTTGAAGCACGGTTTGGAAACCATCGATATCTTCAACGACAATGGTACCATCAGCGAGGCAGCAGGTCTCTATGTAGGTATGGACCGCATGGATGTGCGCAAGCAGATTTCCATCGACCTTCAGAACGCCGGTCTGATGGAGAAGATTGAGGACTATAATAATAAGGTGGGCTTCTCTGAGCGTACCAATGTGCCTATCGAGCCAAAGCTCTCTACACAGTGGTTCCTCAAGATGCAGCACTTTGCCGACATCGCCCTTCCTCCAGTAATGGACGATGATATCGAGTTCTATCCTAAGAAGTACAAGAATACCTATCGCCACTGGTTGGAGAACATCAAGGACTGGTGTATCAGCCGCCAGCTCTGGTGGGGTCACCGCATCCCAGCTTACTACTTCGACAATGCCGGCAAGAAGGATTTCGTGGTAGCTGAGACTGCAGAGGAGGCTCTGAAGCTCGCTCAGGAGAAGAACGCCAACATCAAGGCTGAGGATCTTGAGCAGGAGAGCGACTGCCTCGACACCTGGTTCTCTTCATGGTTGTGGCCTATCTCTCTGTTTGATGGTATCGAGCATCCTGACAATGAGGAGATCAACTACTACTACCCTACTTCCGACCTCGTAACTGGTCCGGATATCATCTTCTTCTGGGTAGCACGTATGATCATGGCTGGCTACGAGTATCGTGGCAAGATGCCATTCAAGCACGTATATTTCACAGGTATCGTTCGCGATAAGCTCGGCCGCAAGATGAGCAAGAGTCTCGGCAACTCACCAGACCCACTGGTTCTGATTGACAAGTTTGGTGCCGATGGTGTTCGTATGGGTATGATGCTCAGTGCTCCAGCAGGCAACGACATTCTCTTCGACGAGAGCCTCTGCGAGCAGGGACGTAACTTCAACAATAAGATCTGGAATGCCTTCCGCCTCGTGAAGGGTTGGGAAACTGCAGATATCGAGCAGCCTAAGAGTGCAGAAATCGCCGTGAAGTGGTTTGATGCCAAGCTCAAGGAGGTGAACGAGGAGATGCAGAAGCAGTTTAAGGACTACCGTATCTCTGAGGCATTGATGACAGTATATAAGCTGTTCTGGGATGAGTTCTCATCCTGGTACCTGGAGATGGTGAAGCCAGCTTACGGCCAGCCTATCGACCAGAAGAGCTACGACGCTACCCTCCGCTTCTTCGATGCCCTCCTGAAGATGTTGCATCCATTCATGCCATTCATCACCGAGGAATTGTGGCAGCACATCTACGACCGCAAGGATGGCGAGAGCATCATGCGCGAGAAGTTGGATATTCCTGCACCTACAACCGAGGAGCAGAAGTTGGCAGCCGACATTGAGGCTGTGAAGCAGATTATCGCCGGTGTTCGTACCGTTCGCAACCAGAAGAACATTGCCCAGAAGGAACAGTTGTCTCTCCAGGTAGTAGGCAAGAACGATTTCGAGGCTTACAACGACGTAACGCTGAAGATGGCGAACCTTGATAAGATTGAGGTCATCGCCGAGAAGAGTGCCAATGCATCCAGCTTCATGGTAGGTACCGACGAGTTTGCCGTACCATTGGGCGACCTGATCGACGTAGCTGCCGAGATTGAGAAGGCAGAGGCTCAGCTCAAGCACTTGGAAGGCTTCCTGATGGGCGTACGCAAGAAGCTCAGCAACGAGAACTTCGTAGCTCACGCACCTGAGAAGGTAGTAGCCCTGGAGCGCAAGAAGGAAAGCGACTCTGTTGAGAAGATTGCTGCCCTCAAGGCAACCATCGAGGAACTCAAGAAGAAATAATAGTTTAATATTTATCATGTTAAGTGCGGAATGTTAAGTGTAAGAACTTAGCATTTCACACTTAACATTTCATATTTTCAAGAGAAACATGATCAAGAAGCTTTTCACCTTATTTATATGTACGCTATCTCTAGCAGCAACTTTCACCAGTTGTGGCGATGAAGCTATTGATGTAGAAAGCGTCAATAAGCAGACAATCTTCGTCTTCTATCCTTGGACGGGTGGAACCAACACTTCCGGTCTCACAAGTTTTTTGGAAAACAACGTTGACAGTATCTGCGAAGGTATTGTTGCCAAGAAAGGCTTGAATAATTCGCGTGTAATGGTCTTCATGAGCCAGAATTACAGGAAGAGCTATCTTATAGATCTTCAATATGACGGCAATACGAAAACCGTAATTCGCGACACTTTGAAAACATACGATGAAGCTACATATACTACAGCAGAAGGATTTGCAGAGATTCTGAATGAGGTGAAACGCCGTGCTGAAGCCCTGAATTATTCGCTCATCATCGGAGCTCATGGCTGCGGATGGACCTACAAAAGCGATTGGGTAAACTATCCTTATATGGCAAGACCTAATGCCGGTTTTGCTCAGAAAGGAAGCACCAGCTACCCTACCGCTACCGGCAATTTCAGCGGAATACAGTATGGTCCCGATCCCAACAAACCTATCACCCGTTTCTTCGGAAGCGTAAGTTTAGAAGAAAACGCTCTCGACGTTCCTACCCTTGCCGAAGGAATCAAACTCAGCGGCACCAAGATGCAATACATTCTCTTCGATGCATGCTATATGGGCAATGTAGAGACTGCCTACGAACTGAAAGACGTCACTAATTTCATGATCAGTTCAAGTAGCGAAGTAATGGGAGCCGGCGTTCCATACAAAACCATATGGAGTTACCTCAACAGTTCTGCACCCAACTACTCAGGATTTGTCAACGGAGTTGTCAATTTCTACAAGAATAGTAGCGATCCATTCTGCAACATGGCGGCCATCGACTGCAGACAGATGGACAATCTAGCCCAAGTGATGAAGGAAATCAACAGCAAATATACCCTCTCATCATCCGTTCCGCTCGATTCCATACAGCCTTTGGATGGTTTCTCTCCCAACCTCTTCTACGATATGAGTGTATACATAGACCGTCTTGTTCCGAGCGGCTATCTGAAAGACAAATATACTTCACAGATGAAACTCACTATCAAAGCTGCTGCTCATACCGAACAGGCTTATACAGGGTTAATGAGTTATAGAGGTACAACCTTTAAAGTGAAAAATTATTGCGGTCTTTCTATCTCCGACCCTAGCCAGCACAGCGTAGCTATCAAGGGCAGAGAGAAAACAGCATGGTGGAAAGCTACACACTAATAAGCAATGAAGAGTGAAAGAAACTCCTTATTGGCTTTTAAGAAAAATATTATATAAAAGAATACATGATGGAATATTTTATCATTGAGAATAACGGACAGCAAGCGGGTCCATTCAGCCTGGAGCAACTCGTCCAGAAGGCTATTACACCCGAAACCCTTGTTTGGGCACAAGGCATGAAAGACTGGACTCCAGCTTGGAAAATAGCAGAACTGAAGACTGTTCTTGAAACTGTAGAAGCTATCAAGGCTAATACAGCCAACAAAGAAAATGCAGAAGGAACATCAGCAGATGCAGCCGGCAACAACGGGACAGAAGCAGCAAACTTTCAGGCTGCAAACCAGCAGGGTTTCCAGCAGGCACAGCAGGAAGCTTACCAGCAAGGCTTTCAGCACGGCGCAGCAATGAACCAGGGCTACAGACAGGAACCGGAAAAGAAAAAATCGAGCAAGACCCTCTGGAAAATCATCTTAGGTCTTATCGTACTTCTCTTCCTGGTTTTCGCCATAACCAATCCAGGACCTGATGCCCATAAAGAAAAGGTAAAGACTGAGGCAGCCAAGGCTATCGACAAGGCTACAGAAACCAGTGATAACAACTTCTTCACCCAAAGCATCCGTTCCATTGCCAAGATGATGGCAGGAAGCGCTATCGATGAAGTGATGAACCAGCTCTTCGAATACCACAACTATATCGTATGCTCTAAGGGAACCGTTGAGTTTAATGGCAAGCAGCACACCGTAAGCTTCGGAATCCTTGGCAGCGTTTACACGATGAATGCTGATGATATGGTGAAGGCGCTGG
>OLOZ01002565.1_pt1 | contig 10061 bp, 6 predicted proteins | sample 1673021 | NCBI WGS metagenome assembly OLOZ01 (sample SAMEA3136747, study PRJEB25190) | human gut metagenome | biome: human gut; feature: human-associated habitat; material: faeces | place: Austria | collected 2013
ATATGGATGTATGTATGAAGCAGGCTGTCGAGACAGAAAAATCAGAGCTTGGCAAAAAAATTCTGAACCAGCTTCAGGAAAATCTGGAAATCGCAGACAAAGAAATGATTCCGATCTGTCAGGATACCGGAATGGCAGTTATTTTTATGGAAATCGGACAGGACGTACATTTTGTGGGCGGTGATTTTGAGGAAGCGGTCAATGAAGGTGTGCGTCGTGGTTATGTGGATGGATATCTGAGAAAATCCGTGGTAAAAGATCCGCTGATCCGTGAAAATACAAAAGATAATACACCGGCAATTCTGCATACAAAAATTGTTCCGGGTGATAAAGTGAAAATCACCATTGCACCAAAAGGATTTGGCAGTGAAAATATGAGCCGTATTTTTATGCTGAAACCGGCAGATGGTATCGAAGGTGTGAAAAATGCAATTCTGACAGCAGTCAAAGATGCAGGACCGAATGCCTGTCCGCCAATGGTTGTGGGCGTTGGTATCGGTGGAACTTTTGAAAAATGTGCCCTGCTTGCAAAACAGGCGCTGACCAGACCGGTAAATGAACATTCCGACATTCCATATGTCAAAGAAATGGAAGAAGAAATGCTGACAAAGATCAATAATCTTGGTATTGGACCGGGGGGACTTGGCGGCACAACCACAGCGCTGGCAGTCAACATCAATACTTATCCGACCCATATCGCAGGACTTCCTGTGGCAATCAATATCTGCTGTCATGTCAACAGACATGCGGTAAGAGAACTGTAGGACAGGAGGAAATTATCATGGATAAACATATACATACACCAATTACAGAAGAAATTACCGCTGACTTAAAAGCAGGCGATTATGTTTATATCACAGGTACACTTTACGTGGCCAGAGATGCTGCTCACAAGCGCATGATGGAAGTACTGGATGAAGGAAAAGAACTTCCAATTGATATCAAAGACTGCACGATTTATTATATGGGACCGTCTCCGGCTAGAGAAGGACGGCCGATCGGTTCTGCCGGTCCGACTACCGCAAGTCGTATGGACAAATACGCTCCGCGTCTGCTGGATCTGGGGGAAAAAGCCATGATTGGAAAAGGAAAGCGTACCAAAGAAGTCATTGATGCAGTCATCCGAAACAAAGCAGTTTACTTTGCAGCTATCGGCGGAGCAGGTGCATTGCTTTCAAAATGCATCAAAAAATCTGAGATTGTCTGCTATGAGGACCTCGGTGCAGAGGCAATCCGTAAGATTGAAGTAGAAGATTTTCCGGTTATCGTAGTCGTAGACTCTGAAGGAAACAATCTGTATGAAACTGCAATCAAAGAATTTGCGGTAGAAGATTAATAGTTATAATTTTTATTTAGAAGATGATGAAATAAAGGAATCACACATAGCTTTGATAAGTACCTAATAGTGGTAGAAAATATCAAAGTATGTGTGATTTTTTGATAGATAATGAAAAAAGTGAAAAAATAAAACATTTTATACTGAAAAACGTGATATAATATAAAAAATAATATAAAAAAACGTGAAAAAGAAAATAAGGAGGTATGGAAATGTATTTAAAGAGAAAAATAGATGATTATTTGCTGGAATGGAAAAAAAACATGGACAGACTGCCTTTAATTATAAAAGGGGCAAGACAGATTGGAAAAACAGAGTCTATTAATCAATTTGCAATGGATAATTATAAGAATGTTGTAAATATTAATTTTGCATTGGAGCCTAAATATAAGACAATACTGAGCGACGGATACAGTGTTGAGGATATTATCAAAAATATTTCTCTAATAGATCCATCAAAGAAATTTATTGAAGGGGATACTTTGATTATTTTTGATGAATTACAGGAATATCCAGATGTTGCAACTGCGTTGAAATCTTTTAAAATAGATGGGAGATTTGATGTTATATGCAGTGGTTCTTTATTAGGGATAAATTACAAAAGAATCCATAGTAACAGTGTGGGATACAAGACAGATTATGAAATGTATTCTATGGATTTTGAAGAATTTTTATGGGCAAAAGGATATTCGGAAGCACATATTAAAGATATGTTGAAGCACATGAAGACAGGTATTCCATTTTCAGAAACAGAAATGTCTGTATATAAAAAATTGTTTTTGGAGTACTGTGTGCTGGGAGGAATGCCGGCAGTTGTAAATTTGTATATAGAGACAAATACGTTTTCAGGTACTTTAGAACTACAGAAGCAGATACAATTAGATTATGAAGAAGATATCCGAAAATATGCGGAGGGACTGGATCAGACAAAAATTGTAAGTGTTTATCGAAATGTTCCGGTACAGCTCGCAAAGGAAAATAAAAAGTTCCAGTTGAGTAAAATAGATAAAAAAGCAAGAAGCCGGGAATATATGGGATGTATTACATGGCTTGTGGATGCTGGAGTAATAACAACATGCTATTGTCTTTCATATCCGGAACTTCCATTGAAAGGAAATTACGATGATTCAAAATTCAAGCTGTATTATCCGGATACAGGTCTTTTGATTGCGTCATTAGATGAAGAAGCGCAGGAAGATTTACGTGCAAATAAAAATCTTGGTGTTTATAAAGGAGCTTTATATGAGAATTTTGTGGCAGAGGCGTTTGTAAAGCAGGGATTAGGATTATATTATTATAGAAAAGATAACGGAACGTTAGAAGAAGATTTTTTTGTCAGAACAAAAGATGCATTGGTGCCAGTAGAAGTAAAAGCAAATAACAATTGTTCCAAATCTTTACGTCAGTTAATATCTAGTGATTCATATGGGGATATTTATTGGGGAATAAAATTGGCGGATAGTAATATAGGAATTGAGGATAAAATTTGTACATTTCCGTATTTCTGTTCTTTTTTGATAAAACGTTATTTGAACGCAGAATAAGCAAAGCGACTGCGTTCATGAGCAAGTAGCGAAAGCGGATTGCGAATGTCCGCTTTACGGAAAATGATGTTAACCTCATAAAAAATTAAGAAATTCATATATTTTTTTTACTGTTTTGTTTTATAAAATAGCTATACTTCAGATCAGAATAAAAGTTATTCATACAGTATCCGATCTGTCACTAAAAATAAAACACAGGAGGATTGAAGGTGAAAAAGAAATTCAAACACAAAAAACTGGTGATCGTGCTGGTTATCATTGTAGCAGCAATCATTGTGCTGGTTGGCGTAGCCAAACGAAAGTTAAACAGTGTAGCAGAGGCGACCAACATTGTACAGTTGGAAAAAGTAGATAAACGTGACCTGTCCGATTTTATATCTCTGACAGGAACGGTAAGTGGTGAGACGAAGATCAATTATTCTTCTACAGCTGCGACTGAGATCAAAACTGTAAATGTTCAGGTTGGAGATGTTGTAAAAGAAGGCGATGTGATCGCAACTCTGGATAAAGATTCTATTCAGAAACAGATTGATGTGCTGGAAAAATCTCTGTCAAATGCAGCTGCATTAAAGCAGAATGAAAGCAATCAGAATCAGCGAGCCCTTGAGCGTGCCAAAGAAGATCAGCAAAATCAACTGGCACAGGCAAATGACAGTATCAACAGTGCAGAAGCTGCATATACAGCAGCACAAAACACTATAAATTCATTAAATAACCAGATTAAATCTGTATCAGATCAGGTAAATGCGGCATCTGATGAAGATACAAAAGCAGCACTTCAGGAAAAACTTTCCGACCTTCAGGATCAGCTTTCCGGTGCAAAAAGTGATCTTACATCTGCAGACAGTGCCCGCAAGGAAGCAAAAAACAATTATACGAGCGTGAAATCCTCCACTGATGATGCGATTTATTCTGCCCAGAGCAGTATTGAGTCTGCAAAATATAACCAGACTGATAACAGTGATACACAGACGCAGCTGGATCAGTTGAGAAAACAACTGGATGATTGTACGATCACAAGTAAAAGTGCAGGTATTGTTACTGCAGTCAATGTTTCTGTCGGTGATGTAAATACAGCAAATGCTACATTAGTAACAGTAGAAAATAATACTGATATGATCGTGAATGCAAGTGTAACAGAAAAAGATATTCTGAAACTGCAGGAAGGTATGAAAGCAATCATTACTTCTGATGCGTTGGATGATCAGGAAATCAATGGCGAAATCATCAAAGTAGTAAAAGTATATAATGCTTCCCAGCCGGCGACGGAACAAACCGGAAAGGAGACTTCCGGAGCAGCCAATACAGGTGGATTCTCGGTACAGATTAAATTAGAACCGTGTAATCTGATCAGTGGTATGAGTGCAAAGGCAAAAATTGTCCTGACAGATCGTGAAAATGTGCTGTCCGTACCGTATGATCTGGTGCAGCAGGATAAGGATGGCAAAAATTACGTACTCTGTGCAGAAGAAAATAAAGATGGTACTTATACAGCTGTAAAGAAAAATATCACAGTTGGTGATGAGATTAATTATTATACAGAAGTGACCGGTGGCGATCTGAAAGCAGGAGATTACATTATCATGGATTACACTATATCTGAAGGAGATACTTTCCAGGGAGAAAGAGGAAGTGATGTAAGTGAAACGGAAGATGGTGGTTCTACAGGTATGAGTTCCAAAGTAACTGCGGATTAATCATGGAGGTTTTTATACATGTCAAATGAAATTATGATCCGCATGGAACAGATCGTGAAGACATATTACATTGGTCAGCCAAATGAATTGGAGATTTTACACGGAATCAATCTTGATGTCAAACGGGGCGAATTTGTTTCTATTGTAGGAGAATCCGGTTCCGGAAAAAGTACGCTGATGAATATTATGGGTATTCTGGATCGCCAGACTTCCGGTAATTATTTTCTGGAAGGCGAGGATGTCAACAGCATGGATGACACCGTGCGAAGTGTCATGCGGAATGAAAAAATTGGCTTTGTGTTTCAGAACTTTAATCTGATTCCGAGAGCAAATGCCTTAAAAAATGTAACTTTGCCTTTGATGTACAGTGAGCACCGTCCGAAAAATGCAAAAGAAATCGGTATGCAGATGTTGGAACTGGTGGGAATGGCAGACCGTGCCACGCACCGTCCAAATGAGTTGTCCGGTGGACAGAAGCAGAGAATTGCGATTGCCCGGGCGATGATTAATGATCCTTCCATTATCCTTGCAGATGAGCCGACGGGTGCACTGGATTCCCAGACTGGTCATATGATCATGGATATTTTTCACAAGCTTCATGAAGAACAGGGAAAAACAGTCGTACTGATCACTCATTCAAAGGAATTGGCTGCAGAGACCGAGCGAATTGTCACATTAAATGATGGTATGATCGTATCTGATAGCAGAAAAACAGAAAAAGGCTGTGATTTGTCAGAACATTACAAGATAAATGATGGATGTAATAAGCCAGAAATCGGAAAGGAGGGAATGATATGCTGATAGAGAATATCAAAGAAGCCTTTCAGAACCTTCTTTCCAATAAAATGCGTTCCCTGCTGACTATGCTTGGAATCATCATCGGTATTTCTGCGGTTATCACGATCACTACGATCGGAACATCCATTAAATCAACGTTGAATGCTACATTAAACTCCCTTGGTGGAAACAGTATCAGCGCCAGTGTGGATGCTATTTATCCGGAAGATGATGCGGACTGGTCGAACTGGGAATATCCGGAGATGACAGCGGATGATTATATTACGCAGGATATGCTGGATGAATTACAGGAAACATACCCGGACGAAATCGCAGGTTTTGGTATTTCAGCTTATCTTGGCAGCGGTCAGATTTACAAAAACAGTGATAAATATGCGAATGTGGATGCAACAGGAACGACAAAAGAAGAACTGGAGCACATGAAAATTAATATTCTTCGTGGACGTAATCTGACAAAGCAGGATATGAAAAAGGAAAAACGTGTATGTGTTGTATCTGATACGATGGCATCCTATTACTTCGGCAGTGAAGATCCTGTCGGACAGCAGATTATTTACAGTGGAAGTGATGGTTATTCTTATGAATTTACAGTAGTAGGTGTGTATGAATATAATGCTGCTATTTTTGGTAAACAAGATACGACGATTCCGGAAAAAGACCGCAGCACTACCATGTATATCCCTGCTACAACTGCAAATAAATTAAATCATAGTGAAGCGACCAATGGATATACGTATATAAGTATCCTTTTAAAAACAGGTGCAGATCAAAAGCAGGCAGAAACAGATATTCAGAGCTTTTTTGCAGACAAATATGCGAAAAATGAAAAATGGCAGGTCACAACATACAATATGTCTTCGGATATGGGCATTATTAATACAGTCATTAATGTAGTAACTGTGGCAATTTCCTTTATTGCAGCAATTTCCCTGATCGTCGGTGGCGTTGGTGTCATGAATATCATGTTGGTGTCTATCACTGAAAGAACAAAGGAAATCGGTATCCGAAAAGCGCTGGGTGCTAAAAATAAGGCCATCAAGCAGCAATTTCTGATCGAATCTGTGGTACTTTGCCTCGTTGGTGGAATCATTGGAATTTTGATTGGAATCCTGTTTGGATTTATCCTCGGAAAAGTGGCGATGCTTGTCATCAACAGCTACTACAGCGATTATGCAGGTTATATTATCATGAATGTACATCCGTCTGTATTAGCAATTATCCTTTCCGTATGCTTCTCAATGCTGATCGGTGTGTTCTTCGGATCTTATCCGGCGAAAAAAGCAGCAAAGATGGAAGTAATTGATGCACTGAGATATGAGTAAATTTTGTTACTCCAGACTGAGATAAACTATTGATGATTGTACTTTAAAATGGGATATGATAAGATACGAAAAAGAATGAATAGAAAGTAGTGATACTCATGTCCACACAGAAAGGAACTCTGATCAACAAATACACACCAAACTATGTCATCTTTGACCTTGAGACGACTGGAATCTCTCCGAACTATGATGAAGTGATTGAGATTTCGGCGCTGAAGGTGAAAGGTGGCGAAGTAGTGGATGAATTTAATACGCTGGTGAACCCGGGCCGCAAGATTCCATTTGGAGCGACGAAAGTGAATGGAATCACAAATGCGATGGTTGCGGAGGCACCGGCGTTTTCGCATGTTCTGGCAGAGTTTCTGGATTTTGCGGAAGGTCTTGTTCTGGTGGGACATAACATTGCACGGTTTGACATGAAGTTCATCTGGCGTGACGCCGAGCAGTATTTTGGCGAAATTCCGCAGAACAATTATGTGGATACGCTGCAGGTGGCGCGAAAACATTTGCCGAAGATGGAGCATCATCGTCTGGTGGATCTGGCGGAGCATTATGGTATTTCATCGGAAGGTGCGCATCGAGCACTGAATGACTGCTATATGAACCAGAAAGTGTATGAGTGTATGGTGTCTGAGATGCGTGAGGCACAGAAGAAGCGTGTGGAGGAAGCCAGAAAAAAGGTATCGGAAGCAGCAAATAGAAGTATTGGTCAGAAATCGGAAGAGACGATAAATAATCCGGCAAACAGTCATCAGGTGCAGAATGAAAACCTACAGTCGCAAGCTGTAGAAGTTCAGCAGCGACCACAGCATTTTACAGTAAAAATACGGGGTGTGGTGGAACGAATTACTTATCAGAATCCGGAAAATGGCTATACAGTCCTTAAATGTGCCGTAAAAAGTTACAAAGAACTTGTGACAGTCATCGGAAGTCTGCTGGATGTGAATGTTGGATCTGTATTGCTGATTTATGGAAATTGGAAAGTGGACAGTCGTTACGGCAGACAGTTTGCTGCAGAGAGTTGGGAAGAAACTCTTCCGGCCACAGTATTTGGTATTGAAAAATATCTTGGTTCCGGTCTGATCAAAGGTGTTGGTCCGAAATATGCGAAAAAGATCGTAGCACAGTTTGGCATAGAAACGCTGGAAGTGATTGAGACAGATATTTCCCGGTTGCAGGAAGTAGATGGAATCGGTAAGAAAAGAATTAAAATGATTCGGGATAGTTGGGAACGGCAGAAAGAGATTAAAAATGTGATGCTTTTTTTGCAGGATCATGGCGTCAGTACCTCTTTTGCAGCAAAAATTTACCGTCAGTACGGAAATGAAAGTCTGGATAAAATGAAAGAAAATCCGTTCCAGATGGCAGATGATATCTGGGGGATTGGATTTAAGACAGCAGATGGAATTGCACAGAAGCTTGGTTTTGCGAAGGAGGCTTATGTCCGGTTGCGCAGCGGTATTATGTATACACTCAGTAATCTGGCAGATGAAGGGCATGTGTTTGCTTATCAGGAGCAGCTGATCGCAAAGGCAGCAGAATTGCTGGAAGCGGAAGAATCCAGTATCGTAATGACTCTGGATCAGATGATCGTGGACAAAGACCTGATCTGTGAAACGGTAGACTATAAAACAGATCAGGCAGAAATGAAAGCTATATATCTGCCGGCATTTTATTATGCAGAAGCAGGTGTGGCAGGCAAATTAAAACGTCTGGCGCAGGCGCCGGCAACAGACCGGCTCTGGCATGCATTGATGGATGCACGACAGAAGACCGGAAACGAAAGTCTGTCCATTGATGTCAGTAAAATTCAGGAAAAAGTACACATGGAATATGATGAGATTCAGGCAGATGCCATTCGAAAAGCAGCCGTTTCCAAAGTCATGGTATTGACGGGAGGACCTGGAACCGGAAAAACCACGACAACGCAGGGAATTATCGCTGCTTACCGTTCGTTTGGATTAAAAATCCTGCTGGCAGCACCGACAGGTCGTGCCGCCAAGCGTATGACAGAAGCAACCGGATTAGAGGCAAAGACAATCCACCGTCTGTTGGAGTGCAAACCGCCGGAAGGATATCAGAAAAATGAGGACAATCCCCTGGATGGAGATGTGCTGATCATTGATGAATGTTCTATGATCGATATGATACTGATGAATGCACTGCTCAAAGCAATTCCAGAGGGGATGCGTTTGATACTGGTGGGAGATATCGATCAGCTCCCATCTGTGGGAGCGGGAAATGTATTGCGTGACATTATTGATTCCGGTGTATTTCCTGTGGTTCGTCTGACCCGGATTTTTAGACAGGCACAGAGCAGCAGGATCATCATGAATGCGCATGCCATCAATGAAGGCAAATTCCCGGATATTTCCAATGGAAAAAATACGGATTTCTTCTATATAGAAAAAGAAGACCCGGAGGAAGCAGTGCAGGAAATTGTCCGGCTTGTAAAAAACAATCTTCCGCGTTATTACAAAACGCCCTGGAATCATATTCAGGTGCTGACACCAATGCAGAAAGGTATTGTCGGAGCGGCAAATTTGAATCTGGCTTTGCAGGAAGCGTTGAATCCTCAGGGAGACGGTCTACGCCGGGGCGGATATCTGTTCCGTGCCGGGGATAAGGTCATGCAGATTCGCAATAACTATGAAAAAGAGATTTTCAACGGGGATATTGGAACCGTGGAGTCAGTGGATCTGCAGGAACGGATGCTGAAAGTAAATTTTGACCAGCATATCATAGAATATGAAGCATCGGAGCTGGATGAACTGGTGCATGCTTATGCCACAACCATTCATAAAGCGCAGGGATCGGAATACCCGATCGTGGTAATGCCTGTTTTGATGAACCACTATGTGATGTTGCAGCGAAATCTGATTTACACCGGCATCACCCGTGCAAAAAAGGTTCTGGTAATAGTAGGAACCAGAAAGGCATTGTCCTATGCGGTCAGGAATGTGACTGTTACGAAGCGGAACACTTTTTTGAAGGAGCGTTTATGTGAAACATAAGGTTTTCAATATGATTAAAAGTTGGTCGCAAAATTCGTAGTAAAAGTATGTAATAGAAGAAGTTGCAGGATTCTCAAAAAAGTTAAAAAAAGCTATTGACAAAAAGGCAAAGGTCTTGTATAGTAGATGAAGCGTTACGGCGCATCAATTTTATAAAAAAATATGGAGAAATACTCAAGAGGCTGAAGAGGCGCCCCTGCTAAGGGTGTAGGTCGTTCGCGCGGCGCGAGGGTTCAAATCCCTCTTTCTCCGTTATTTTTTTGCTCTAAAAACAGGGCTGAGAAATAAAGTTGAAAATAAAAGAAAAAAGTTGTTGACAAGCGCAAGTGCTTATGATAATATATACAAGC